>JAEEGL011658653.1_pt1 | contig 11685 bp, 6 predicted proteins | sample 9134231 | NCBI WGS metagenome assembly JAEEGL01 (sample SAMN16246548, study PRJNA631951) | gut metagenome | biome: gut microbiome; feature: rumen; material: fiber-attached | host: Bos | place: Iran: Karaj | collected 2018-10 | reverse complement strand
TCTTGATGACAGTGTGTCTTTTACAGGTTGAAGCGAATGTTACCTCCGACGATGAACCACATACCAGGCTGACGGACGGCTCCTAAATCGTAATAACGGTGTGCTGTCAGGTTATCGAAGTTGGCATACAGGTCATAATTGTTTTTTGACCATGACAATTTCAAAGACAACAGGGCATAGGGATGATAATTGTGGAGCTGTGGCTGCCGGTTTTCATCATAACCTAACCATGAGCCGATGCGTCGCTGCCAACGTAGGTTCCACGAGGCTTCAAGTGCGTTCCATACGCGATGATTAAGGCCAATGAGCAGTTTGTGGCGCAGATAGTCGAGGGCATAGTTTGACTTGAATATTTCCAGACGGTCGTGGCGTTGCTGGTAATTATACATATAGCCGGCCGAAATGGATTTCAGAGGCTGATTGTCGCCCCACAGCTGCTCGAAGTCCAATTTGGCTTGTGCTTGAAGCCCATAATTGTCTATCTTGAAGTTTGTGGCGTGGTAGATGTCGTCTTTGCTGAACATTACCCAGTCTATCATGTCGGTTCCATGCCGATATGTGCCTGTCAGAGTGGCTTGCCATGCGCCCCATTTCCATTCTGTCCCGATTTTGAACGTGGATGCCTTTTCCGGCTTCAAACCTATGTTGCCCTGTTGTGTAGGACTTTTATAATAAAGGTCAGTAAAGGTTGGTAATCTTAATGATTTGTTCCATGATGTGAAGATTCGAAGCGTACGTGTGGGACGAAAACTTGCGTCAACACCGGGATAAAAATAAAATTTTTCGTTCAAGGCTGTATTACGGTTGACCATGATTCCTGCACCCAGGCTATAGTACCGTTTAACCAGATGGTGTTCCAAAAAGAGGCTGATGTTTGTACGGTTGTCGCGGTGATTGTAATGGCCGTCTTTGCCTTCGATGCGGATATATTCATTTTCGGTCAGCGGTTTGCCAAGATTGGTCGAAACAATACCTTCGTGACGCAACTCAGCTCCTATGGCGGTACGGCCAAGTGCCCATTCGGAAAAAGCATTAAGGCCGGCGGTAAACACATCGTTGCGATGGAAATTCTCACCGACATTGCTGTGGCGGATAAGTTGGAAATGGTCAAACGTACGTACCCAACTAAACGTAGGAGCTATGCGAATGTGCCCCTTTGTCTGCGCTTTGACGGCCGCCATGTAGCGTGTACCTTCTTCCCACTGGCTTGGATAAAGAGCCGAATAGAACGTGTTGGCTCCGTAACGCTGCTTGCTGTATCCTCCTTGCCATGAAAGATTGACCATGTGGTCGGAATAATTTCCCTGATAGAAGGTACGGTATTTTTGGAACGAGCTGTTTTGAGTTCCACCGTCGCTGCGTAATACGTCACCGCTTATTCTGTTCTTATAGTGGTTTGTGGCCAGATTTAAGTAGGCTCCGCCGCCTAACGTGCCAAAGCTGCCACCTTCCAAATGAAGTCCTGTCTGATTTATGTGGTCGCATTTTGTAATTATGTTGATTGCTCCATTGAGCGCCTGGCTTCCAAATGCGCGTGAAGCCCCTTCGTCGTAAATTTCTATCCTTTCAATGTCTGCAATAGCTACAGGAAAATCGGCTGAAAGGTGACCTGTTTGGGGATTTGTGAGACTTACTCCGTTTAACAACAAAGCTATCTGGTCAAATGTGCCTCCTCCGACGCTGATGTCGGTTTGTACTCCGAAGCTTCCCCGCTGTCTGACGTCAACACTTAGGCATAGCTTCAAGAGATCGTTGATTGTTTGGACCTTGGCCGCTTGTATTTCCTCACGTGTCAGAATATCGACCTTTATGGCCGCTTCTTCGAGTGACAATGGGACACGTAAACCTGTCACTTCGGCTTCATCGAGCGTTTTATCTTCACCTGGAATCTCGCGAAAGGTTTTCAATGTGTCGGGTGTGGTAGCCAGAGCCGTGTTGTAAGCACATGCAATGGTGCATGCGGCTAGACAGCCAATGCGTACCTCACGTCCGATACAATTGAACAAAGCATATCCCTTTCTAGAGAAATGTTTGAAGGTAAATGCTTGATGTTTTACATTTTTTGTTTGTAACATAGATAAATTGGTTTGAATTCGCTTGCAAAGGTACAAAAATATGGCTACATTTGCAGGCGATGAGAACGATTATAAGAACGATGGCATGTATATTTGCCATGATAGTTTGTATTACGTCGGCTGCACAGCCGGTAAGTGAGGAGATGGCGCGTCAGACAGCCGAGAACTTTTTTCAAGAACGGGCTGTTGGAGACCGTTCCAAGGGTTTTGTGGCTAAGAAAGTCACTTTGGTAACTTCTGAGTCGGTTGTACCCATACCTTATATATATAATGACGGGTTTGGAAATTTTGTAATGATTTCCAAAACCGATACCGTTTTTCCAATAGTCGGATATGGTGAAGCCCATGTCGGAGATAGTCTTCCCGATAACGCACTTGGAATTATTCAAATGCTATATGGTAAAAAACGAATCGCGCTACCTGTTGCCGATGTGCGCCCTGTAAAACCCCTGCTCAAATCTGTCCGTAGTCAGTATGCTCCCTTCAACAGCCGTTGTCCTTATTATGTTGATGATAAAGGTAAAGTGAGTGACGAACGTTGCATTGTGGGATGTGTAGCTACGGCATTGGAGCAGATATTATCATATCATCGGCATCCATCCGTGTTGTTGGATACGCTGAAAGGCTGGTCAACGGCGCATTATCAGGTTGACACCATCCTTCCAGGCACTAAGTTGGACTTTGCTCATATACTTAACCGCTATAATGAGGGACAGTATTCTACAGATGAAGTACGTGCCGTCAGTGATTTGAGCTATTACTGCGGAATAGCCGCTCACATGAATTGGGGACTGAGTTCTTCCGGCGCAAATACCTGGCAGTTGGACGAACCTCTGAAAAGAGCCTTCGGATATTCCTATGTACGCCATTTATATGTGACAGATTACACGCCACAGCGATGGCGCGAATTATTATGTCAGGAATTGGAGGCCGGCCGCCCCGTTTATTACGCTGGATATACAACAAAGATTGAAGGACACGCCTTTGTCGTCGATGGAATAGACGAGAATGGTTTTTTTCACGTGAATTGGGGTTACGGCGGATTGTATGACGGCTATTTTGACTTGGAGATACTGAATCCTTTTACGCATAATGTTTCTCTTTCCGATGCAGGTAGGTGGATGGGTTTCTGTTGTAATCAAGAGGCTCTGCTGTTAAATCCTGACTCTGTGCCTTGGACTGGCGGCGATACGATATCTACGACGGAGAATTTCAAAATAGATTCAATCCGTTTCGGACGTCAGCCCGATTGTAACGGATATATCCGTGCTGATGTCTATGTCAGGAACACCTTACCTTATGAAGCCACGGCTAATGTGGCAGAAATTTTGACTTTCGAGCCAGGTGACACAGCCGCATTCCAGAATGGCGATTACGTAGGTTTCATTGGCGGAAACATAGAGGCGGGTAGTACGGCTTGTTTTACATCTTACTGTGATTTTACTCAGTCAGGCCGTCGTGTATTGGCCATATCGGACGATGACGAAACCTTTTTGTATGTTGATACCCTTGACATAGGGCCACGCACATCGGCAGCTGTCAAGGTGATATCAGTTGATACACTGATTTCGGAGCATGAAGCGACGTTTTATATCCGACTAATGAACACTTCCAATACGTCATGGACTGGCAATCAATTAACATATAGTATTTTTCAAGGCGATTATTCCACTCAGGCTTTGAATTACCGACAATGGAGTGTGACTAACATTCCTCCAGGTGGGGAACAGACTGATACTATAACCTTCAGTCGATTGAAGCCCGGCGAATATTATACGTTTGTAGTGCGTAATCCGTGGCTGCCGGTCGAATCTGTGTCGTTTTATACCCATGGACCACTTGGCATTATGGGGTTGAAGAATCACAATAGGCTCAATGGTGCCGGATATGATTTACATGGACGCCATGTTGCCGTACCTCGCAGTAAACAAATTTCACTAATTCGCAGGGGTACTCAATATAATAAGGTATATGTGCCATGATAATGTCTCCTTTTTCCTTTATCGACACTTATTATCCGGATAACAATGCTCTGAGGCGCATGTTGCTTGTTCACAGTTGGCAAGTTGCTTCCCGTGCATTGCTTGTGGCCCGCCGTCATCCAGAGCTGCATTTGGACAAATCGCTTTTGTTTCAAGGCGCCATGCTTCATGATGTGGGGATATTCCTTACCGATGCGCCCGGAATCCACTGTTATGGTGTGAAACCTTATTTGCTTCATGGCTGTTTGGGAGGAGAATTGCTCAGAGAGCGTGGCCGGGTTGATTTGGCCCGTTTTTGTGAACGCCATACGGGGACTGGGCTTACTCAGGCTGACTTTCTTTCAAACGGACTGCAAGTTCCCGATGTTGAAACCGCTCCTGTCACCCTGGAAGAGCAGGTTGTGTGTTATGCAGACAAATTTTACAGCAAGTCCTCCCTGTATCGGGAAAGAAATGCCGAACAAGTGTGTCTCAGTCTGGCAAAATACGGCGACGAGGTTGTTTCTCGTTTCCGCCAATGGCATCTTCTTTTTGGCTGAACGGGTGATTTTTGCTTTTTTACCTTTTCAATCTTTCCATATCCCCCTTTTTTGCGTAATTTTGCCTGACAAATCAGTCAGCAAGGTCATTTGAGAAAAACTGTATATTTAATAATGACTTTCGTGTTTGCCTTCAGTGCCGCTTCAGGTATGGCTGGAGGCCATCTGTCATTGTCCTTTTTTAATGCCGCAGAGAACATGTCGAACACGATGTCTGATACGCTTCGTAGCAAGTCGGACATGGAAAAAAGCAAGTCGGACATAAGAAAGCCTAAATCGGATATGACACACTCAGGCAAGCACTCCCTTCCCGACAAAGTGCAGGCTGGCACGTCGAAAACTGACAGCGTTTCATCCAGACATCTTGTTATGCAGCCCGATTCTGTTCATCCGGGCAGTATCATTGTGACGGACTCCATACCTGCAGACTCCGTGGCCGGTGACTCGGTCAAGAGTAAAAATGCATTGGATGCGCCGGTTGTTTATGAAGCCAAAGATTCCATGGTGTACGATGCCACGAACAAAATGACCCGTCTGTTCGGCTCCAGTCAGGTTACGTATCAGGATATGAACCTTGATGCAGAAGTCATCTCCATGAATATGGACAGCAGTGTGGTACATGCAGAGGGCGTAAAGGATTCAACGAACCAGTGGATGGGCTTGCCGTTGTTCAAACAAGGCAATGAAACGTACGAAAGCGAACGTATGAGCTACAACTTCAAAACCCGCAAAGGCTTTATTCAGAATGTGACAACCGAGCAGGGAGAAGGCTTCATGTACAGCGAATCTTCAAAGCGCACCGACGATGGTACGATATTCTCAGAGCATGCTACATACACGACCTGCGATCATGATCCGCCCCATTTCTATCTTGCCCTGTCGCGTGCCAAAGTCAAGCCCGGCAAAGAGGCCTTCTTCGGCCCCGCCTATTTAGTTGTCGAAGATGTTCCCCTGCCTTTGGCCGTGCCATTCGGATTTTTCCCGTTCCGCAAGAAATATTCAAGCGGTTTTGTCATGCCCACATACGGCGATGAAACGAATCGTGGATTCTATCTCCGCGATGGCGGTTACTATTTTGCAATCAGTGACAACATGGACCTGAAATTGCTGGGCGAAATATATACTAAAGGCTCGTGGGGACTGAATGGCGAGACAACATATCGGAAACGCTACCGGTATAGTGGTAATTTTTATGCCAATTATCAAAATACCGTCGAAGGTGAAAAGAATATGCCCGATTACCAAACAACGACAAGTTTTAAAATACAGTGGACACATCGTCAAGACCCAAAGTCATCGCCAAACTCGTCGCTTTCGGCTAGCGTCAACTTTGCCACATCAAGTTTTGAGCGGAAGAATCTAAGCAGTATGTACAATCCTGCATCGTATACACAAAGTACACGAACTTCTTCTGTGAGCTATTCTCGCACATTCCCCTCGATAGGGTTGACCATAGCCACTTCAACCAACCTGAGTCAAAACATGCAAGACTCCACACTGGCCATGTCATTGCCTGACCTGAATATTACGCTCAGCAGGTTTTATCCGTTCAAGCGGAAGCGCCTGATGGGAAAACAAAAGTGGTATGAACGGATTTCGATGAGCTATACGGGACGCCTTTCAAACAGCATATCGACGAAAGAAGACAAGTTGCTGCACAGCGACCTCATTAAAGATTGGCGTAACGGCATGTCTCATGACATCCCAGTCAGTGCCTCGTTCCAATTGTTCAAATATATCAACGTGTCACCCACGTTTACGTTCCGCGACCGCATGTATACGAACAAGATTATGCAGTCTTGGGATACCGATATGCAGCGTGTGATTAATGATACGGTTTATGGCTTTTATAATGTGTATGACTGGAATGTTGCTCTTTCGGCTAATACAACGCTATACGGATTCTATAAGCCGTGGAAGGGACTTAGTAAAAAAATCATAGCTGTCAGACACGTGCTTAAGCCGACTCTTTCGTATAGTTTCGCACCGGATTTCAGCAGTTCTTCATATGGCTATTATGACAGCTATGTTATGACAGATAGAATGGGTAATGTCTCCACAGTAACTTATTCACCGTTTTCGCATAGCCTTTATAGTGTGCCTGGTCGTGGAAAAATGGGAAGTGTTTCCTTTTCTATGTCAAACAATGTTGAAATGAAAATCCGCAGTGACAAAGATTCCACCGGCGAACGCAAGATCAGTTTGATTGATGAATTGTATGGTGGCATGAGTTATAATTTTGCGGCCGCCCGACAGCCTTGGAGTAACCTCAATACCCGTATTCGTCTGAAATTGTCCAAACGTTACACCTTCAGTATGGCAGCTGTCTTTGCCACTTATGCGTATAAATTTGACGAGAGCGGACGTGTCGTTGTCGGAGACCGGACTGAATGGAGCTATGGACGTTTTGGACGCTTCCAGGGTACTTCCCAGAATTTGTCATACACATTTAGCAACAGCACTTTCAGTAAGAAAAAACGCGCTAAAGGGAATACCGAAGACGAGACGTACGATGCAGAAGATGAAGAGCCAGATGGTGACACTAATATTGACCCTGATTTAGGCGGAACCCAAGCTGATGCGCAGACACAGGCAAAAACGGACGACAATGGCTATATGAAATTTTCCATTCCCTGGACTTTTACGGTCTCTTATGGAATTACGATGTCAGAGAACACGCGTGGGAAGATTAATCCGCGGACTATGCGCTATCCATACAAGTTTTCCCAGACCCTGAACTTTTCTGGTAATATCCGTCTCTCTGATGGTTGGAACATAAACTATTCATCGGGCTACGATTTCAATTATCATAAACTCAGTATGACGACTGCGTCGTTGACCCGCGATTTACATTGCTTCTCTATGTCTTGTTCAGTTGTCTTAAGACCATATACCAGCTATAATTTCAGTTTCCGTGCCAAGATTTCCACATTGGCGGATGTCTTGAAATGGGACAAGCGCAGCAGTTACAGTTCCAATATCGACTGGTATTGATATGGCGGAAACGATATCCGACTTACTTCCCTTTATATCGGACATACTCCTCTTTATATACCTCCAATATGTATGAAGATGCCCTGAAAAGTGGCATTTTTGGCCTTTTTGTTCACAAAAAAGCCGTTTCTTGATTTTTTTTTGAAGAAACGCTTGGTGTTTACGCAAACTTGTTTATAACTTTGTTTACTGACAAGAGACACCCATAGGAAATGGTGGAGAAATGAAAGAACGAAACGAGTTGACAAACCACTTAAAGCATTACTTCGGCTTTGATACGTTCAAGGGCGGGCAGGAAACAATTATCCGGAGCCTACTTGACGGGAAGGATGCTTTTGTCCTGATGCCTACAGGCGGAGGTAAGTCGCTTTGTTATCAATTGCCGGCTCTCATGCTTGAAGGTACGGCCATCGTTGTTTCCCCCTTAATAGCCCTAATGAAGAATCAAGTGGATGTAATCCGGAATCTGAGCGAAGAAGACGGAATAGCCCATTTCATGAATTCCACTTTGACGAAAGTAGCTCTTGAACAGGTCAAATCAGATATTCTTTCAGGGAAAACGAAAATGCTCTATGTAGCTCCGGAGACACTTACAAAAGAAGACAACCTGCCTTTCTTCCGCCAGATGAACATTTCGTTTTACGCCATTGACGAGGCTCATTGCATTTCAGAGTGGGGTCATGACTTCCGTGTCGAATATCGAAAGATCCGACCTACAATTGATGCCATCTGCCGCGCACCTATCATAGCGCTTACAGCAACGGCAACAGATAAAGTACGTATTGACATTAAGAAAAACTTAGGTATACCCGATGCCTACGAATATAAGAGCTCATTTAATCGCCCCAATCTTTATTATGAGGTACGCCCAAAGACACGAGATGTAGAACGTGATATAATACGTTTTATAAAGATGCATCCGAATAAAAGCGGAATCATATATTGTCTGAGCCGCAAACGCGTAGAAACATTGGCCGAAATACTATGTGCCAATGATATAAAAGCCGCTCCCTATCATGCGGGAATGGAAGCTGCTGTGCGTTCGGCAACTCAAGATGATTTCTTGATGGAACGCATCGATGTCATTGTCGCAACCATTGCATTTGGTATGGGAATAGATAAACCTGACGTCAGGTTTGTAATACATTATGATATTCCCAAAAGTCTTGAGGGCTATTATCAAGAAACAGGACGCGCTGGCAGAGATGGCGGCGAAGGAAAATGTATAGCTTTTTATTCTCAAAAAGATTTGCAGAAGTTAGAGAAATTTATGGAAGACAAACCTTTGGCTGAGCAAGATATAGGCAGACAACTGTTGAAAGAAACGGCTGCTTATGCAGAGTCAAGTGTTTGTCGGCGTAAACTTCTCCTGCATTATTTTGGCGAAGAGTATAATGACGAGAATTGTGGTAATTGTGATAACTGTTTAAATCCCCAAAAACGAGTGGAAGCAAAACAACAATTAGGCCAGATATTAAATGTAATACTGGCCGTTAAAGAGAATTTTGACGAAGATTATATTCTTGATATAATTATGGGTCGTGATACAGACGAAATAACTGCTCAAAAACACGATGTAATTGATCAGTTCGGTATAGGTGAAGATGATGACGAAAAGATATGGCAGTCAGTTCTACGTCAAGCCGTACTATCTGGATATATAGAAAAAGATATTGAAAATTCAGGGGCATTAAAAATTACAGAAGCAGGACATACATTCCTTAAGAAACCTACTTCATTTGTCGTTTCCATAGATAATGATTTCGATGAGGACGATAAAGAGAGTCCAATCCAAAGTGGCGCCAACGGGGCCGTTGATCCAGCCTTGTATCAGATGCTAAGTGATCTGCGAAAGCGTATGTCTAAAGACTTGGAACTGCCTCCTTATATTATTTTCCAAGATACTTCGCTTGAAGCGATGGCTACAACTTATCCAGAAACTATTGAAGAATTACAAAACATACCTGGCGTTGGTGTGGGCAAAGCAAAAAAATACGGTAAAGAATTTTGTGAACTGATCAAACGACATTGTGAAGAAAATGAGATAGAACGTCCTGATGACCTGCGAATCCGTACGGTTGCGAACAAATCTAAACTCAAGGTTGCCATTATTCAAAGCATTGACCGTTTAGTTGCGTTGGACGATATCGCAGAAGTGAATGGCATGGACTTTGATGAACTTTTGGATGAAATAGAAGCAATCGTGTATTCCGGAACAAAGATTAACATAGATTATTTCTTGAATGAAGTGATCGATGATGATAAAATCGAAGAGATATATGAATATTTCCAAGAGTCAGAAACAGATGATATAGATGAAGCTATTGAAGAATTAGGTGACGACTTCTCAGAAGAAGAAATACGTTTGGTGAGAATTAAATTCATATCGGATAACGCGAACTAAACTTCTTCTGTCGAGGATAAAAGATAAGAGTTCCTACGCGGCATAGGAACTCTTTATTCTTTATTAAAGTAGCTCTTAGACCAACTGTTTTTAATTCAACATAAAAAACTTTCCGTTAAAAATGCAGAATATTATCTATTTGTCAGAATAAAATCGTAATTTTGCTTGCAATAAATTTTATAGTTATGGCTTCATTTATTGCAGACAAAATTGTTTCGGACGGATTAACCTACGATGACGTGTTATTAATCCCGGCCTACTCGGAAGTTTTGCCGAGAACGGTGCAATTAGGCACTAGATTTTCAAGAAATATTGAATTGAACATTCCATTTGTATCTGCTGCGATGGATACAGTAACCGAGTCAACTATGGCGATCGCAATTGCCCGTGAAGGCGGAATCGGCGTTATTCATAAGAACATGAGTATTGAAGAGCAAGCGCGCCAGATTGCTATAGTTAAACGTGCAGAAAACGGAATGATATATGATCCTGTAACAATACAGCGTGGGTCTACCGTCCGCGATGCTTTGGCATTGATGAATGAATATCATATTGGTGGAATTCCTGTCGTTGATGGTGAAAAGAAACTTGTAGGTATTGTTACCAATCGTGACTTGCGCTTTGAACGAGACATGGACAAAAGTGTTGATTCCATAATGACACGCGAGAATCTTGTAACTACGACACAGCAAACCGATTTAATTGGCGCCTCCCGCATTCTTCAGGAAAACAAAATAGAAAAATTGCCCGTTGTTGACAAAGATGGGCATCTCATAGGCCTAATTACGTATAAGGATATCACGAAAGCGAAAGATAAACCGATGGCTTGCAAAGATAACAAAGGACGTTTGCGTGTGGCCGCGGGTGTTGGCGTGACGAATGATACTCTTGAACGGATGGAAGCCCTTATCAAGGCAGGCGCAGATGCAATTGTAATTGACACGGCCCATGGTCATTCGAAGAACGTTGTGGATAAACTTACCGAAGCTAAAAAACGTTTTACGGGTGTAGATATTGTGGTAGGTAATGTGGCTACTGGAGAAGCTGCAAAGATGCTTGCTGATGCTGGTGCTGATGCTATAAAAGTCGGAATTGGTCCTGGATCCATTTGTACTACACGTGTCGTGGCCGGAGTAGGTGTTCCACAGTTGTCAGCCATATATGATGTGTCTTCAGCTTTAAAAGGATATAACATTCCCATGATTGCTGATGGCGGGCTAAGATATTCTGGCGATGTAGTCAAAGCATTGGCCGCCGGTGGTGATTGTGTGATGATCGGTTCTTTAGTTGCCGGTACCGAAGAATCACCTGGTGAAACAATTATCCTTAATGGCAGAAAGTTTAAGACTTATCGTGGCATGGGATCTCTGGAGGCAATGGAGAATGGATCAAAGGACCGCTACTTCCAGTCCGATGTGAAAGAAGCCAAGAAGTTAGTGCCCGAAGGTATTGCCGGCCGTGTTCCCTATAAAGGGACTGTACAAGAAGTCTTGTACCAATTGGTCGGTGGTTTGCGTTCAGGTATGGGCTATTGTGGCGCAAATACTATTCAGGAACTCCACAATGCTAAATTTACTCGTATAACTAATGCGGGCGTACTCGAGAGTCATCCTCATGATATCACGATTACTAGCGAAGCCCCCAATTATAGTCGTCCTGAAAACTAATAAGAATGATAAGAGTACGGTTTA
>JAEEGL011605906.1_pt1 | contig 11685 bp, 8 predicted proteins | sample 9134231 | NCBI WGS metagenome assembly JAEEGL01 (sample SAMN16246548, study PRJNA631951) | gut metagenome | biome: gut microbiome; feature: rumen; material: fiber-attached | host: Bos | place: Iran: Karaj | collected 2018-10 | reverse complement strand
GAAGCAGCCTGTTACGGCAGAACGTCTTACACCCGTAACCGACCATGTTCCCGGTATCATGCTGGTGCTTGTGGTAGTATGTCTCATAATTGCTTCTTTCTTTGAGATACCTGTAATCGATGATATTAAGAATGGTCTTATATGCATGTCTTTATTTATCATCGAGCTTATACGCAATATGCTGTCACGCAAGAGCACTGCTCCTTTAAAGCTTGTGCTCAAAGAGATGGACTACCAGACACTGTTAATGCTGTGCGGTCTCTTTACCGTAATCGCTGGCATTACCGAGGCGGGTATCATCGACAAGATTGCCGACTGGTTCTCGGGTCTCGGAAACGGTAACATTTTTGTGCTTTACACGATTATCGTGTTCGGTTCCGTACTGGTATCGGCTTTTGTGGACAATATTCCTTACGTTGCGGCCATGCTTCCTGTTGTACAGGGCATTTCCATTAAGCTTGGTATCAACCCTGTTGTTCTGTACTTCGGATTGTTGACCGGTGCTACATTGGGCGGTAACATTACACCTTTCGGCGCATCCGCCAACGTTGCCGGCATCGGTATCCTCAAGAAGGAAGGCTACACAGTTAAGAACTCAGATTTCTTTAAGATTGGTATACCCTTCACATTTACAGCCGTTATAATCGGTTATGCGTTTATCTGGCTGGTTTGGGCATAAGGAATCATAAACCTGTATTTTAGGTTTATGACAAAACGATTATGTTTTAAAATCGTTTTGTGCGGAGCATTCCGCAGTTTCTTTGGTATTTCACAAAGAAACTGTTTCCTTAAAAAACATAAACTTGAATTAATGGGCTCCGCTTCGGCGGAGCCTTTTTTAATGCTAAGAAGGGCAATTTGTCTAAAAAAGTAAAAATGGAATGATATTAGTCATTCTTTTTAGGGTGCGTTTGAGAGTGGGATGGTTAATACGTAAGAATTAATTGTTTTTTAGATATCATTTACAGAGAAGCATTTTGCGGGGGATGGTTAAAAGTCCTTTTTTTAGCAGCAGTTAGATATCGCCCTTTGAGTTATGTAAACTGCATACCCGAAAACCGATTATACTTATCGGCTGAAGGATGTCTAAAAATGCGCGATTTACAGGCTTTTACCTGTTCTTTCTTTTTCCGTGGTATTAAAAGATGTCTAAAAGGGGCAAAAGGGTAAAAAGTTACCGGTCTCATATAAAAAGAGACTTCTGACCACACAAAAAGGAGTACTTACTTAAAGTACTCCCAATCTGATTCTTCAATTTACAATTTTATACATTCATCGACAATAGCTTCCACAATTCTTAACTGCTTTGGACTTAACTGTTTAAGCTTGTCCGTCAAAAGAAGCATGTCTTTATCAATGATTTCTCCGGTCAAAATATAATCTGTGCTAACGCCCAGCGCTTTGGAAAGATTTAAGAGATTTTCGGGCCTCATGGCTCTTTTGCCGCTTTCGGCATAGGAAACAAACTGGGATGTTACGTTGCTCTTTTCAGCCAATGCTTCCTGAGTAAGCCCGAGTTTCTTTCGTCGTTCTTCAATTCTTTGCCCTATTTCTTTCAACAAATTGCTATCGACAGTCAAGAGAATAAGCCTTCCTTTCTGTTAAATCTTATCAACAGATTTGTAATTATTTAATCGCGTACTGTTGTAATAAATCAACAATTTGCTAAGTGGTTAATGTAAGGGTATTATGATGATTCTTATGAAACTGATACATATTCATAAGGAGGAAACAGATGGACGGATTTAAGGCTGAGCCTGTGGAAAACTTTAGCAGTACTTCCGAATCTAAAGAAAAAGAAGACGAAAGTCCCTGCGAACTTGAAGAAATACTGCTAAATATCAAAGAGCAAAGCGAAATGATGGAACATCTTATTAAGAATCAGATTAATGTCAAAGACGAAATGATTAATAAGCTTCATAAAGAGCTTGAATATTTCAAACAGGATTTGGCTGATCGATTTACGGAGCAACTTCTAAAAGCATTCATTAAGTTATATCTCAACATGAAAAAAAACGCATCTTCTTCTAAATTTTTTGAGATGAGTGTTGAAAAACTCAGAGATGAATATATGTATGCGACAGATGATATTAAAGATCAGCTGGAACTTCAAAATGTCGATGAGTTTGCGGCAAAAGAGGGCGATGATTTTGACGCAAGCAGACAGCAGATTGTTAAAACCGAGGAAACCGACAAACCGGAATTAGATAAAAAAATAAAGAGCAGTCAGAGTTCGGGTTTTACCCGAAACGGAAAAGTAATAGTAAATGAACGCGTAATTGTTTATCAGTATAAAAATAGTGATTAAACACGGAGGAGAAAAATGAGTTACGTATTTGGAATTGATTTGGGAACTACTTATTCCTGCATCGCTTATCTGGATGAATATGGCAAGCCTGTAGTTTTAAAGAACAGTGATGGCGATCATACCACACCATCGGTTGTTATGGTTGAATCTGCCGACAATATTATTGTGGGTAAAGAAGCAAAAAACTCTATTGAACTTGAGCCCGATAAAACCGTTCAATTCATAAAAAGAAAGATGGGAAAGGAAAAGGATACAGTTGTTTTAAACGGCACAACATATACGGCTCCCGAAGTTTCCGCATACATTTTGAAGAAACTTGTAAGCGACGCAAACGAGGAATTAAAGCAGACCGGAGTAATTAAAGACGGTGAAGAAGTTAAAGATGTTGTAATTACCTGCCCTGCATATTTTGGCATGAATGAGCGTCAGGCCACAAAAACTGCCGGAGAACTTGCGGGCTTAAATGTACTTAACATTATCAATGAGCCTACTGCCGCAGCTATCAGCTATGGTGTATCGGGAAAAGAAAAAGAAGAAACTGTCCTGGTATATGACCTTGGAGGAGGTACTTTTGATATTACCGTAATGAGCATTAACGGCAGTGACATTACGGCAGTCTGCTCAGCAGGTGACGACGAACTCGGAGGAAAAGACTGGGACGAGTGCCTTATGAACTACGTGATCGAAAGATATCAGGAAGAAAACGGAGAAGATCTCTCCGAAGACCCCGAGACGGTGGCAAGTCTTTACACTCAGGTCGAAGACTGGAAGAAGTCCCTTACTTCAAGAGAAAAGATTAACATTTCCGTAAACGGCCCGGCGGGAAGATTCAAAGAAGAATTAACCAGAGAACAGTATGAAGAAATGACAGCCGATTTGCTTAACAGGACCAAGAACCTTCTTGACGGCGTTATTGCCACTGCTGCCGAACAGGGCTATCCGATGGAGAAAATCGATAAAGTTTTGCTGGTGGGTGGTTCTTCAAAAATGCCTCAGGTTGCGGCAATGATTGAACGTGACTATCATGTTACGCCGACTCTTTCAGACCCGGATGAAGCGGTGGCTAAAGGTGCTGCTATTTATGCGGGAAACGAAAAAGCATTCAATGATTTTGTGGCAGCTGAAGCGGCAAAATCAGGCAAGTCAGTCGAAGAGATAAAAGAAGAAAATCTTGTATCGGGTGAAATGGATAAAAAGTTTGCCCTTTCAGCCGGCGCGGGGGCGGCAGGAGCGTTGAAAATTAACATCACCAATGTTTTATCCAGAACTTATGGACTGGAAGTAATTGTTGATGATGAAAAACACATGATTGTAAACATGCTGATGATCAACGAAAAACTTCCGGCATCGAGAACACAAACCTTCTCGACACATTCCGATAATCAGGATGGAGTTTCGCTTAAACTTTATGAAAGCCGTGTTACCGACGAACGCATGGAAATTGAGGGCAGAGTGCCGCTAACGGAGATCCAGATGACGTTTAAACAGCGAGTTCCCGCCAATACACCTGTTGAATTGACCTTTGCGCTTGATAATTCCGGAATACTTCACATAATCGGCGAGGAAATGCTTAATCATTCCAGACTGGATACTACTTTTAAACTTTCCAATCAGATGACGGCTGATGAAATGCGTTTGGCTTCAAGCAGAATGGAAAGCGCAACCATAGAATAGAGGAGAGACATACATGGAAATATTCTTTGTGTTTTGGGACTCGGTGATGGCATCGATATGCTTTGTGCTGAGCACGATTCTTAAGGGAATAGAGGCTTTTTTCGAAGCACTGCTTGACGCCATTATGGACGTATTAATTGTTTTACTGGTATGCGGTGGCGGTGCATTAATAATATATTTGTGTGTTTATTCCGCCAAACTGCTAAAATCCGGAGAATTCTTTTCGGCAATATTGGATGTTGTCGGTGTAATTCTGATATTGGGACTTGTCATAGCAATAGTAGGAGGATTAGCTGCACCTATACTTGGTATAATTGGCGCTATCATTGGCGCTATTCTGGGAGCCATTTATATGGTGGCAAGCTTCTTATATGAGGCTTTTGAAAAAGGATATCTGTTTTTTTTGAAAAGAATAACCGTCAGGTTAAACACGGGCAAACAAGAGATTTTTGAAAATAACGACGAAGAATAATAGGAGATGTTATGGCTGATATTCATAACAAAATACTGGACAAGTACGGAATAGACGTTAATGAATTTAATCCGCTTAAGCTTTATAAGATTACCGATCCGGGCATTTCAAAAGAAGAGCTTGAGAAAAAAATTGCCACGACCAGAGGAAACTGGGTAAAGACGGTTGAAAACGGTACTAACGCTAAGTTTGTGGAAAGAGACCGGAAGTACTTAGAAAAGGCTGATTCTTTTGAAGCGATACTTCGAGATAAGAAAATGCTCTATGAACTTTTTGATTATTTTAAGAAGGGTGAAGGAGCCAGTGAATCGGAGAATTTCGCTAAGGAATATTTTAAGATTGTTGCTACGACAAAGAAAATTAAGAAGCAGGATATCGATTTCTTTTTTGAATACTTTCCCGATGAAAGAAAGAATAAGAAGTCGATTTTAGAGATGCTTTCCAAGGAGTTTAAAGTTCTTGGAATAAAAACTGATAAAGAAGACAAAGAAGAGGAAACGGAAGAAGAAGGGAACAAGAAGGGTGATGGACCTTTAATTGTTAACCTTTTTGAAAAGCCTACTATTTTAAAAATCCGAAAAGCGATTTCTTTTTATGAACTGTCCTTGCAAAGTGATGCTATAAAAAATAAATATCCCGGAATTAATGCGGGAATGTATGACTTTCTGGAACTGAAGGATGAAACGGATTTAAAAACGTTTTCTTCTTATTTGACGAAGAAGAGAGAACAGGCATTTGCACAGAGGCAGGAATTTGAAGGCTTCACCAATCTGGTGGACTTTTACAACACCATGAGCGATGTTGTGCAGTACCGAGATATAGTAGATAACTTTACGGAATTTAAACTGCTGATAAAGTATCCCAAACTTACACCTTACATGTATGAGTTTGACGAGATGAAGCAGGAGACTTTAAAGGGAATAGTCTCAATCGCAAGCAGAGAGTATGGCTTCAGGGATACTACAGATTTCATTCTAACGTATTTTGATATTGTCAGTGATAACTTCAATATTCAGAATCAGGGAATTAAGGGCATTATCCGTAAGGCACACAGAAGTGCCGGAAGAAATAAACTTCATAACCTTATTGATGAGAAGTTGGGACTCAGAAACAGAGCCCGTACTCCTTTCATCGTTAATTTAATTTATATTTTGACCTATTGGCCTATTTTCGTATTCTATCTGTTGTTTGAAACCATAAAAGTGATAGCAAGCGAAATATGGAAAGCCAGCTTTGTGGCAGGTGCATTCATGCTGGTTGCGGCCAATTATCTGCTTCCCGGAATGTTCGGGGTTAAGAGCATACCATCGTTATTGAGATTAATGACTAACCACCAATGGCGAGATTTTTTGAAGTACTGCTTTGAGGGGGGAGCTCATTCGAATATAGAGATGCTCATCTTGTCGACGATTGTTATCTTGGCTTATTTGATGATTTATCTAATTCCTACAGCTTTTGGATTTGAACTGGTTCGTTCTTTTGGCAAAAAAATTGCTAAAAAATTCGACTGGATTGGTCTTGAAAGAACATTTCGTGCAATATTTACCGAGATGAAGGACAGAATGGTAGAGCAGCACAAACAGTATAAAACAAAGGGATTTGTGATAAAGAATCTGCCGGGCATCATAATAAACATAATTTGCGGCGCTATTATCATAGTACTGCTGGTTGTAGTTGCTAAGTTTATCCCCAAAGCATTGTTATGGCTAAAATCATAAGCGTCAGGAATATAACAATGACAAACGGGGGCTTAATCAGATGCATAGTAGATTGCAATGCGGAAACATAACTGTACCCGGTTATGCGACGATGGTGGTTCTCGGCATTTTGATGGTATGTATGATAGCCGCCATAGTGGCCGACAAAAGAAATCTTTCACATGACAGTATTGCAAAAATAGGGATATCGGGTGGAATATTTGCGGTCATTGGAGCAAAAATGTATTCACTGCTTTTGCTTGAAATAGAAGCTTCATTTGGCATGCCTGTGACTAAAGAGTTATTAAAGTCCGCCGGCTATTCGTATTTGGGCGCATTGCCATTTGGGCTTGTGGGAATAAAAGTTTGCTGCTATATGTTTAAGATTAACTTTTCTCACTATATGAAATATCTGATGTTTGAAATACCGCTGCTTCATGCATTCTGGAAAGTCGGGTGTTATTTGGGAGGATGTTGTTACGGGATTGAGTATAGCGGACGCCTGGCAGTTTGTTTCCCGGAAGGCTCTCCTGCTCCGGTTGGCATTCCGCTTTTTCCGGTTCAACTCTTAGAGGTTGGTATTGGCATTTTATTGGCAGTTTTTTTATACATTTACGGAACAAAGAAATCGCATGTGGTAGAACTTTATCTTTTTCTATATGGGGCGGCAAGAATATTTGCCGAGCAGTTCCGTTATAGGAATGAAGAGCGGACGTTTGTGTGTAACATCGTTTTTTCCGCTTTTTATATAGTTGCAGCCATCGTTTTACGAATATCAAAAAAACACGTTGATATAGGAGGTAATCCTTGTGAATGAATTCGGGCAAAAAGTATATAAGTGGGTAGTTTGGATTGCTATCATTGCTTTTGTTTTGGTAGGAATTATCAAAAAAATCGATAGCATCGCAAATCCGCTGGTGACTGAAGAAGAGTTGATTAATGAACTGGCCGAAAGGTCCAATAGTGAGGCTCTTATGGCAATGGCCGGATCAGATGAAGCTGCCACGGGCGAGTATGTTGCACTGGCGGCGATGAAAGCAATAGGAGGTACAAGCGTATCACTGTGCTTTGGCCAAAAATATGAAAACGATGATGATTTAATCCAGGCAGCGGTTGATTGCGGAATCATTTCAAAAAAAGACTTAAAAAAGAAAGTGAAAGCTGATAAAGCGAAAGAGATTTTGGGGAATGTTGAAGAATACTTTAGTGATTTTGACAATTATCCCGTGTTCTGTAACGTTGATTACAATGTCGATATTCAAGACACGGAAAACTGGGACATAGAAACAATTAAACCGGATGAGAACATAGCGGTAGTATCGGCAACAATGGAAGCTCCTAAGGAAGGACAATATATCATACTCAAAGATGATTATGGCATAGGATACTTTCGAAAAATAGCAGAAGTTAAAGAAAACGGTTCATCGTATGAGTTAGTTTTGGAAGAATGGAATGAGCCCGAATTGCCGGTAAATTCTTATGAATTTGCGGGTCCGGTTGATTTTTCTTATCTAACGGATGATTCGCCGGTCGATGAAGATGAGATTGAATCGGATGATGGCGGAATTGAAGAAACTACAAAGAATAGTTTTCCGTTTTCACCTTTAAAATCATATGCTCTTTTTTCGAATCGAAAGGAAGGAGAGTATAAAGCCAGTCTTGAAATTGGCGGAGAAATAACGATTGAAAAAGAGGATGATAATTATACTTTTACACCAACGATTTATGGCCAGTTTTCGACTGATAAGAAACCGATTTTATACACGGTGAAAAAGGATAAAAACGGAACGCTTAAAATTAAGAAAGCTAAGGACGAGGAAACAAAAGAGGCGAGGGAGAAAGCGGCTAAAGCTACGGTTGATGTTCTTCCGGGAAAAGTAGAAGAAGGAATAGAAGCAAGTATATCTTTTAAGGCTTATATAGACGAATTACAGATTTACACATGCTGCTTAAAAAAACAAAAAGAAGGAACCGTTAGGCTTAATGCAGCCAAGGTAGGTCTTGAAACGTCGTTTGCCGGAAAATATAGTGGCGAAATACCGATATTTGAGTTCAGAGCTCCGGTGGCAGGCTTTGATATGGCCAGTGTCACTGTAGGAATCTACCTGACTATAGGTGCCGAAGGGGAAATATCGCTGACTTATGGGATAGTTGATGCGGAAATCGATTTTGAGTTTAGTAATGGTAAAGGCAGTCATCACGAACCAAAAACAATAGTGCCTAGCTTTAATGTCAACGGCGAAATTAGTTTGGAAGGTGGACTGGTGGCAAAAGCAGGACTGCATTGCCTGTTTGATTTCGTTGACCTGGTAGAGGTAGAAGCGGACTGCACAGCGAAAGTTAAAGCAGAGGTGTTGGAAAAGAATGAAGGCTATGAAGATTATCCTCCTTGCGTTCAACTGTCGTCATATGCGCCACTTTTAACGGTTAAGCTCGATGTCCTTGGCGATTTGGGACAGGCATTAGATTGTGAGTGGAATATTATTTCGGAAGATAATGCTCCACTCAAGAGTAACACACATCTGGAAAGAAACAGGAATAATGAATTGAAGCCGCCAATTGAAGGCACAGAAGAAGTTTGCACTCATGTACGCTTATATCCATCCGATTACAATATTTTCGGCACGGGATTTAAGGCTGCTATAGTAGGAGGAAAGTCTGCATTAAAGGCAGCAGAAAATAGAGTAAAGGAAGAAGCTGAGAGAAGAATACAGGAGAAGGCTGATGAAATTGCAGAAAGCATCGAGTCAGCCATCGAGCAGGCTTTAGACGATTTCTTTAGTTCACTTTGCAGTTCCTGCAATTGCAGATACTAAAACCATAATCTAAGGAGGACCGAAATATGGTAGGAATTATTATTGTAGTAGTAATCGTGTTGTTTGTACTGTTTAAAATCGGTATTTTCAGAAAACCGACTCAATGTGAGGAATGCGGAAAGTCATTAAAGGGAACCGAGCAGCAGGTATTCGGCAAATCGGTTAAAATGATTCTGTGTAAGGATTGTGCGGCTAAGATTCATCCCCAGATTATGAAACACGCCAAAGAAAATTGGAATTATGAACTATACAAGGATTATCTTGACTGGGAAAAAGAGACTGCGGACGAACGTTACAAGTTTAATCCGGATGTTCAATACGGAACCAATAAAACGCTTAAAATCGATACGGAGCGAGGACTATTCAGCATAGATTCACCCAAGGTTTTCAAAGATGACGATAAGGGCATTGTTTTAAGATATGCTGATTTGTTAACATACTTCTTTGATTTTAAACCGGAAGAAGTCAAAGAAGGCATTCTCAGGGACAAGGTTAAGGGAGATGAGTATGCGGTTATCTGTACGAACAGACCAAGCGTGGTAATTGAAGAGAAACTGAATCTTTATGTATCGTATCCTCTTAAAAAGAGAGGAATCATTGAGACAAGGTATGAATACCAGCTTTCAAAGAAGTTCCTTGATGCTATAGACAGCTTTATTACGGCAGGATACCTTGATGAAATGAGGAGAAAAGAGCAGTCGGTTAACACGGAAGAAATTATGGAGCAGATATCCAAGGCAGCAGAACTGTTCGAACTTGATGATCTGGCTGAGGCAACCAAGAAAGGAATCAAGGCAAAGAGAGATGCTATGATAAAATCTCCTAAGCCAGCTGCCGGTGAAGACAACGCTTCATTCATCATCAGAGTTAATGAAGCTTATGATATTTTGAATTCTTTGATATCTGAATAAAAGCGAAGCCACGGGATGTATTTCCCGTGGCTTTTTGTCAGAAGAACTCAACCCCTCGCATCCGGTTTATGCAGCACCATGCGTCAACAGGCCTTATTTCGGAAAAGAATCTTTGAGAGGAATCATTGGCAAAGAAATCTGCCGACTCATGTTGAGGGGATATTACTTTGTTCGTATAAAATGTAACCTTTGACAGCAGTTCGCCGGAGTCGGCTTCTTTGTCCGTGAGTAAGGCTTCCATTACGCGCATTACCGTGTTGAGGCGTTCCGGAGTGGTGAGGGCAGTGAGATTGGTTATATCTGCGCTGTAGTCGTCCAAGACTATTTTTTTCTCATTTTCGGTCACTACGGAACGGAAGAAGAGGAAAGGCAGTGAGGTTTTGAGCGGCTTTATTTTTCTGACTGTGGTCCATGAAGCCCTTTGTACTTCCGCGGTTTTATCAAGGCTCCATGCACCGATTGAATCGGTGATGTCAAGCGCCCGAAAATCCTTCATGAGAATGACCGTATCGGCGTATGCAAGGTATTCGCTTGAACCGCCGATGACAAGAATGGTCGAAACCCCGCAGTCTTTTCTTAGCTCTTCAATTCTGTCTGTTAAGGGTATAATCGGCTCGTCCGGCACTATTTTACGCATAAGTTTGTCACGAATCATAAAGTTGGTTGCGCTTTTGTCTTCATCAATAAGCAGCAGCCTGGAGCCGCAGCCCATGGCTTCTATGATGTTCGCTGCCTGAGAGACGCTGCCGCTGGCGTGCTTTGTGGAAAAATGCTCCAGTCCGTTTTCGCTTTTCAGCGATTTGAAAAAGGGAGAAAGGTTTATGCCTGACACCGGTCTGCCGTCTTCGGCATTTGTTTTCAGGGCAGACGAATCCGACAGAACGTATTCCCTGCCGTCTCCCGGAATATGGTTGTAAATTCCGGATTCTATGGCATTAAGGAGTGTTGTTTTGCCTGAATATCCACCGCCGGTTATTACCGTTATGCCTTCTTTTATCCCCATGCCGGTTATGGTTTCACCCAAATCTGTTGTAACAGAAATTCGCATGCTTTCCGGAGATTCAAAGGGAAGTGCACCTGGCAGCGGACCGTCTGAATCCGAAGCCCGCGGCAGAATGCTTCCGTCTGCCACAAAGGCGCATATGTGGTTCTTTCGCATGTACTTTCGAATGCTTTCCTGGTTGGTGTAAGTCCTGCACCAAAGCATAAGCTCAGACATATCCATGCCCGAAATAGAACCGTCTATGTGCTCCATAATGTCTTTAACGGCACGAAAAGAAGCCTTGGAGTTAACAGACGTGGCATTCACAAGGGGAACGTTGAAATGCATTTGCAGAACGAATCGTTTAGATTGCCTGTCATATCGGCATCCGCTTTTTTTGTCCATGCATCCGTCGGGGGACTGAATGCGGAAACCGGCCTTTTCTCTTTGGTCTTTTTTGTCGTTTCGATATTCCTTTTGAAGCTCCGACATAATCGGAAAAAGAAGATGCAGAATATAGTTTTCAATCGGAATCGGTGAATTCGGCCCATGGGCATCAAAATCAAATATGCTTGCCGGGATTCCTATGCTCAGAATCAGCTTTTCCGTATTCCTGAAGCCGGTGCCGGTAAACCAAAAAGTAAGTTCCTTGTAGACAAATACTTTTTCTTCTTCGTCAATGTCGTCGGAGTGTGTGTTGTAGAGCCAGTGCAGGAAAGTCTTGCTTTTTCCGTTACAGCTCATGATGATTGATTTAAATTTGTTCATATTATCGCCCTTCTTTCGATTTGTATTTGTAATCAAATCCGCCAAAGGGCTTCTTTT
>JAEEGL010626771.1_pt1 | contig 11685 bp, 11 predicted proteins | sample 9134231 | NCBI WGS metagenome assembly JAEEGL01 (sample SAMN16246548, study PRJNA631951) | gut metagenome | biome: gut microbiome; feature: rumen; material: fiber-attached | host: Bos | place: Iran: Karaj | collected 2018-10 | reverse complement strand
CTTGAGTACTTCTGCAAAATAGTTGATACAATAATGATTATATTGTTGTAGCAGCGTGTTCATAATTAAGCGGAGCGAAAGGGATTCGAACCCTTGTGGCGTTGCCGCCAAACGGTTTTCAAGACCGCCTCGTTATGACCGCTTCGATATCGCTCCGAGTTAACTTACCACTATCTTTGATAAGAACTTGCTCTGCTTAAGATCACTTAGGCATCTCGCGCAGCGCAAGATTTATATTAACAAAGGTGCACCTCCATGTCAAGCATGTTTTTTATTTTTTTTCTTTCTTTTTATAATTACCTAAATATGACAGTTTTCACACGAGTGATTTGTATATATTTACCAAGTTTTCAACACTGGTACTGCTGGAATAATTATCCCTGACCTTTTCGTAGGCACTTACCCTTAGTTTTTCGGCAAGAGATCCACTTTCCATAACCTCCAGTACCGCATTTTTTAAACTTTCTACATCTTTGGGCTGAATAAGGACTCCGTTCTCACCATTTGTGACAATATCCGGTATTCCTCCCACTTCGCTGGCAACTACAACGCATCCGCCAGCCATGGCCTCCAGAACAGACACCGGGAATCCCTCATAGTAGGAAGGAAGTACATATATCCCACATTCCTTTAAATACTTCTCTTTTTCTTTTCCGGATATCCAACCCAGATACTTAACGTGATCATTTGACTCAATCCGGTTCTTATAACCTTCCTCTTCGTAGATTCCTCCCACAAAGAGCTTGATATCCTTATTGCTCTGGGCAATAGACGAAACGGCCTCCAGAAGCTCATCAATACCCTTGTCCTTGCAGATTCGTCCAAGAAAAAGAAGTTTGGTCATATCTCTTCCCGTGGAAAAATCCGGGATATTTCCTCCAGGAATGCTCTCAACAGGTACACAGTTTGGAAAAACCTGTATCTTACCCGCATCAGTAAGGCCTGAAAAATAGTCCTTCCATGATTTCGTCAGGACCAGCATAACATCAGCCATATCCAGAATCTCACGAAGGTAGTTTCTGCGCTTCTCACTTATCTGATTCTCAAAGTAGTTCTTAAAATCTCCGCCATGCTGATGAAACACGATTTTCTTATTTCGACGATACGCAGCCTTAATAAAAAATGACTTCCTCATAATGCTGCTGTCCGAGGAAGCATTAACATGTACTACATCGCATGATCCCAGAGCATGCAAAAAACTAAGGTAAGCAGTGGCTGCTATCAACAGCTTTTTTACCTTGCTTCCCTCCCTCATGGTGCCTATGTATTTTAGATCCACCTTACTGTCAAGGCCGGCCCCATAGTAATTGTTGACAACAGCAGAGATTCCGCCGTGGACGCCCCTGTCGGGTCCCACCATAAGAACCCGTATCTTATCGTTAGCCATCGGACCTTTCCTCATCTCCTTGCAAGGATTGCCTCAGCTACAGCGATATCCTCAGGCGTAGTGATCTTAATGTTGTCGTAAGAGCCTTCTACCAGCTTGATCTTTGTATCTGTGTAATACTCAACAACCATGGCATCGTCAGTTATGTTGATGCCGTTTGCCATAAGGTCTCCCTCATCACGGTCAAGTTTCTGATACAACTCCAGAATCATCTTGTAAGCGAAAACCTGTGGCGTCTGTATTGTCCACATGAGATTTCTGTCAGGTGTAGTAGCTGCGAATCCCTTTTCGTCTGCAATCTTGATGGTATCCTTTGCGGGCATTCCAACCACACATGCCCTGTAGGTCTTAACCTCCTGAAGAGCTCTCATGATGATATCCCTGGTAACAAAAGGTCTTGCGCCATCATGAATAAACGCATAGTCACAGACAGGATCTGCAGCCTGAAGTCCAAGACGAACGCTGTGATATCTTGCAAGGCCGCCTTCAACAACTGCTGTAACTTTGTCAAAATGGAATTTCTCCACGATCTCTTTTTTCACATAATCAACATCACCTCTTGAAACCACCAGTACGATGTCGTCGATAACACTCTCTTCAAATGCCTTGATTGAATAGTAGATAAGAGGCTTTCCGCCAATCTCCATATACTGCTTCTTGACGTCTGAATTCATTCTGCTACCACTTCCGGCAGCCAGGATAACAGCTACAGTTTTCATCTTCCGTGAAATCTCCTTTCTCTGTCACCTAATGGCAAGTTGGGAACTGCGTTCATATCCAGGTCGAAACGCACTCCCTTTTTGTATTCATAATATGCAGCAGCTCCAATCATTGCTGCATTGTCTGTGCATAAAACAGGGCTTGGTCTGTAGAAACTGATACCGTTTGCCGCGCACTCTTTTTCCAAAAATTCACGAAGAGAGGTGTTGGATGCTACTCCGCCGGCGATGGCAAGCTTATCGTAGCCATACTCCTTGCAGGCGTTTATGGCGTGGGTTGCAAGGACTTCAACTACGGCCTTCTGGAAGGAAGCTGCTACATCTGCCTGATTAAGCTCCTGTCCCTGCATTTTGGCCTGATTTATCAGATTGAGAACTGCAGACTTAAGTCCCGAGAACGAGAAGTCGTACTCGGCGCCGTCAATTTTGGCCTGGGGAAAAGAGAATGCATCCGGATTACCTTCCCTGGCCGCCTTGTCAATCTTGGGTCCTCCGGGGTATCCAAGGCCGATAGCCCTTGCCACTTTATCAAAGGCTTCTCCTGCTGCGTCGTCCCTGGTCTGGCCGATGATCTCATATTCGCCGTAATCCTTGACCACAACAAGATGCGAGTGACCACCTGAAACCACGAGGCATACGAATGGCGGCTCCAGGTCTTTGTTCTCAATGAAGTTGGCACTGATGTGTCCCTCTATGTGATGGACGCCGATAAGTGGTTTATTTTTGGCAAAAGAGATTGCTTTTGCGGCAGAAACTCCCACCAAAAGAGCACCTACAAGCCCCGGGCCATAAGTGACTGCTATTGCATCCATATCATCAAGGGTAAGGCCGGCCTCGGAAAGAGCAGCCCTGATACATCCGTTGATCTTCTCCACGTGCTTTCTTGATGCAATCTCGGGCACAACTCCGCCATAGACAGTGTGGAGTGCGATCTGGGATGAAATGATATTGGAAAGAACCTCGCGACCGTTTCTTACTACTGCGGCAGCTGTCTCGTCGCAGGAGCTCTCAATGGCAAGGATGGTTACATCACCCTCGTGAGCCGTATCGCTTGCTTCTTCGTTATTCTCTTTTATGGACATGAAGATCACGCCATCGTTTTCTACATTCTTATCTATCTTCATAACTCATCTCTTAAGGCCGCCGCCAAATTTAACAAGAGCCTCGGCTTCTTTATTTCTGTTTGCGCTGTTGACATTAAGGAAATCCAGATCGTCTTTGCTGGTGATCTGAGCAACTTCTGTAAGCTCCGTAACATCTCCCGGATGGAAAAGGACCTCCATGTTATCAATCTTTTTGCCGGTCATAATATCTGCTGCGATGGGAATGCACTCTTTTACGTTGTCATAAAACATGTGGCCTGAGAGCATGACTCCCATAAAGAATTTCTTCTCAATGCCAAGTTCTTCAAGCTCTTTGCGGTGCCTTCGCTCGTTGCGCGCGGACAAGGCGTTCAGTACCAGAACCTTTACAACATTGATGGCCTTGACGCCTGTAAGCTTACCTGAAGCCCTGCGATATACATCAAGGTCCTCTTTGGGGAATCTGATGTAGGACACCTTGAGGCCATGGGTTTTAACCACATCCATCATGGCGTCAAAAACAAGAGGCAGCATATGATAGTGCACGTGACCGTCAAGTCTGTACACGCCGTCGTTCATGAACTCTCCGCACAAAAGGATCTGAGCTTCAAGTTCTCTTTTAATCTGTCTGTAATAAAGTCGTCTTAGTACCGGCACAAAGCCCACTAAAAGGAGTTTGGCAAAGCCGACATGGAAATTACCGTCCCCGTCTGTGAGGCGTCTTGCTTTCTTGCCTGTAAGAGGCTGACCTTCCACAAGGTTTAAGTGAACTGTGACAAAGAGCTTTTTCCTGATGTCCTTTATCTCCTCCATGCACTGTGCAAGATAAGGGCTGTTTGGCATTATGCTTATGCCGTTCAAAGCCCCGTTATGATAGCATTCAATAATATGCTTACTTTGCTCGGGAAACATCCCGTAGTCATCTGCATGATATTCGATCATTCCGTATCCTTAAGAGTCCAGCCCAGGATCTTCCAGTTTCCTGTGCCCTCTTCTCTTCTCATTACAAATTCGTAGTAGTATGTCTCGCCCCTGCTGCCGTGCCTCAGGTAAAAGATGCAGTCCACATCGCACATCTTTCGTCCGTCCACAGTAACTTCCTCGGGCTCTCTCGTCTGAATATTATAATTGGAAATGGAGTAGTCCTCTTCTTTCCTACCCTTCACTTCCTTCTTGGTTGTTGCTTCAAAATTCAGGTTGTTGTCAAGAAGCTCCTGGTCCATGATCCCCTTAAGGACTGCAAGCATCTTGGCTTCCTGTTCACTGTTATAGTCTTCCTTGTAAAGCGCCTTCATGGTCTTGGCATAGAGATCAACGACCTTTCTTGCGCTGGCAGGATATGTCTTATCAAGCTCGATTGTTGTGATCTCGTCAACAACAGTAAGCTGATAGTCCTCATCCTTACTTGGGTTCTTCTTGGTCCTTGTGAGTACCATAAATAGTCCGAAGACCACAAGGGCTCCCAATGCCACAAGCACTATTGATTTGACAATTGCTGAACTTGCTCCACCTTTTTCCATGTCCCCTCTTTTCTGCCACGGTCACCCGCGCCAAGCACGTTTAATCAGTGAATCTAAGTGTGTAGCTTCGGCCATCTTTAGCCGCTATCGTATTTGAAAAGATCTTTTTGGTATCCGGCATGAATTCCATTGGATTTACAAGTGATGGACTGTAGTGTGTAAGCCACAGCTCTTTTACCCCCGCGTCCCTTGCCATCCTGGCAGCCTCATAGAAAGTCATGTGCTTGTATTCCTTGGCCTTCTGAAGCTTGTCGGCTTCGCCGTACATTCCCTCGCAGATGAAGAGATCTGAACCTTCGGCATTTCTTACTATGCTGTCCGTGGGTCTTGAGTCAGTACTGTATGTGAGCTTGATGCCCTTTCGTTCCTCCCCAAGGACCATATCCGGTGTGAATGTTACGCCATACTCATCAACAACAGTTTCACCTTTCTGCAGGCTGTTCCAGTATTTCTTGTCAATTCCATGTGCCATAGCTGCATCCACATTGAACTTGCCCTGGCGCTTAAGGTTCATGGTGTAACCATAGCATGTGATGTTGTGGTTCACCTTGAAGGCTGTGATGGTAAATTCAGGCATGCCTTCCAGGTCAAAAGACATCTCGTCTTCCGTAAGCTCTTTGAACCTGATCTCAAAGGGAAGCTCCGGGGCAATAACGCGAAGGCTGTTCACAACCCTCTCAAGACCCTTGGGGCCAACCATAAGAAGCGGTTCTGTTCTCTCTGCATTACCCATGGTGAGCAGCAATCCCGGGAGGCCCGAGATGTGATCTGCGTGGTAATGGGTAAAGCATATTATATCAATGGGCTTGGCTGACAGGCCCTTCTTTTTCATAGCAATCTGTGTGCCCTCACCGCAGTCGATGAGGATACATTTGCCGTTGTACCTCACAAGAAGTGAAGTGAGGTATCTGTTTGGGAGTGGCATCATTCCGCCGGTTCCCAATAAACATACATCTATCATTAGTTTTCCCCTATATAAACCATAGTTTATCTGACTCGGCCCGGCTCGGGACGGATACCGTAAGCGTCCAAAGGACGTACGCTAACGGTAACCAGCTCTCTTCCAGTAAATTGCAGCATCGTCCTTTGGTTCATCATAGAATCCAGGGCGAATGCCTTCGCTCTTAAATCCAAGCTTCTCGTAAAGGCCGATGGCTGAAGCGTTGGCAGCGCGGACTTCAAGCGTGTAGTCCTTAATGCCGATTCCCTTTCCTCTCTCAAGAAGCTGCTTCATCATCTTGTAGCCGCAGCCCTGTCTTCGCACGTCCCCAGAAACGGATACATTGGTGATCTCTCCATCTCCTGAAATGTTCTGTACTCCGCAAAGGCCAACGATACGACCGGCCATTTCAGCAACAAGGTAGATGGTGTCGTCTCTTGTCATGGCTTCAAGAAGCTGCTTCCTGGTCCATGCCTCTTTTCCAAGATTGACATTCTCAAGGTTCCAAGCATCATCAACGTCCTCGGGGGTCATCTCCCTTATGCGGATCTTGCCCGGGGTGCTGTGCATTGCTGCCTTGATTTCCGATTTCTTTGGAGCATCCGGGTTGTCTTTTTCCATGGCCTCACGCTCTGCCTGGGAAAGGCGAAGATAATCCGGAGCAAAATCGTCGGCGGATACAAAGAGGCCTTCCTGTGCATACTTAGATGCAAGGGCAAGGAGTGATGCTGCGCTCTGCCTGTTCATGTGAAGAGGCGCGATGGAAAACGGCACCTTAAGTCCCTTCTCAAGCCTGTCGTGGTAGACGGGAGTTCCGTCGCCAAGGAGCATAACGCTCTTTCCGATGCTATTGAGTTCGGAGATCAGGTCGTCTATTGAAGATGCGTACTGCTTTTTGATGACACGCATGTCAAAGCCCTGCTCTGTGTTTTCTTCCTCGGTAGGGCTTGGGACAAAGGTGTAGATGCCGGTGTAAACCTGATTTCTTCTGGCGTCCATCATCGGGCAGATGATCTTCTCATTGCCGTAGAGGTTGTAGGCAAGGGCGTCAACTGTAGGTACAGCGATGATTGGTTTGTCCAGTGCAAGGGCAAGTCCCTTGGCTGTGGCGCTGCCAATACGAAGCCCGGTAAAAGAGCCGGGGCCTTTCGATACTGCGATTGCATCGATGGTGCTTAGGTCAAGGTTGATCTTACCGCACATGTCCCGGAGCATCGGCATCAGCGTCTCGGAATGCGTGATCTTGTATTGAATTGAGAACTGTGCCGTCAAAAGGTCGCCGTCCGAAACAGCAACTGTGGCAACAAGTCCCGAAGTGTCTATTGCTAATATTTTCATATCTGATTTATTCCTGCCTGGATTTGAGTCTGTTCCATTAGTGACGGGTCATGGTGATCATTCGATAGTCAAAGCCCTTCTCAAGGTTCTTTTCAATGACGATCTCGGTGTAGTGCTCAGGTAAAAGCTCCTCAATAAGGTTCGCCCACTCAATAAAGCACACTCCGTCGCCGTAGAAGTAATCCTCGTAGCCTATCTCATCCATTTCGCTCACATCGCCAATCCTATAGACGTCGAAATGATAGAAGGGTATGCGGCCTTCATCGTAGACCTGAAGAATCGTAAATGTAGGTGAGCTTACTGGTCCCTTGATGCCAAGTCCCGCTGCCACGCCCTGAGTAAGGACTGTTTTGCCAACGCCCAGGTCACCGATCAGAGTGTAGACCATGCCGGGAGTTGCAGCTTCTCCAATTCTCCTTCCGATCTCGAAGGTTTCTTTTGCACTATTCGTCTCATGTCTCGTTACTATTTCCATGGAATGCCCCCATTTACATACTAAACCAATATAAGTTTACCACAAATAAGGCGCTATAGATAGTTTCCATAGCGCCTGTGTGATTTCCATATTCAGTTTTAGTTATCTGGGATTGGTACGGCTGCTTCAGCCTTCTTCCACTTTAGCTTCCCTTACGTTCTTACGTGCCGGAAGGTGGCTGGTCTTAAGGATTGGGCTAAGCTGCTTGTAAACAAGGAATGTAAGCACGCTGTCAACTGCTCCCTTAAGGAGGTTAAATGGTGCTACGCAAAGTGCGCAGAAAGTGAAAAGGTTGGTAACTGCAGGATTGATAGCAGTTCCTGCTGCCACGAAGTTGTTCACATCTGTTCCGTAAGCAACTGCATATGCAGGAAGCAGGAAGAATGCATTAAGGAACGCGCCGACAAAAGTGATGCAGGCAGTTCCTGCGATACAGCTGATAAGAGCCATCTTTCTGCTCTTCTTGAATCTGTAAATAACTGTTGCAGGGATGATGAATGCAGAGCCCACAACGAAATTGGCAATCTCGCCTACGAATCCTGGAGTCGGTCCCTGGATGATGATATTAAGCGTAACCTTGATGAACTCGATCATAACGCCTACCATAGGGCCTGCAGCGAATCCGCCGATAAGTGCTGGGATATCACTGAAATCGAATTTGTAGAAAGCCGGTGCAAAGAAAAGCGGGAACTCAAGCAGCATCAGGACAAAAGAGATTGCTGAGAATACGCCGATTATGGCTATCTTTCTTGTGCTGAACATGTCCTCTGCCACGCCGTTTTCTTTGATCTCTCGTCTTCTTGCGAAGCGCTCAACTACGTGTGCGATTGCAAAGGCAATCAGGATCAGGAGCAAAAGAGCTATAAAGCGGCCCGAATTGCTTTTGATCATTTCAAGGGTTGTTGTTAGGTTTTTCATACTGTCTCCTTCTTTCTCATCGGGTTTGGTATTTGAGTTTTGTAGGAGAATAAGTGAAGTGGGAAAATAAGGAAGTCATTATTCACTAAACTCGAGAGAACCTCGTTAAGTTAAAATGACTGGTTCGCACTAAGTTCGAAAGGACCTCACTAAGTGCTCTACACATCTTCTCTCATCCAGACTATACTGTCGGTCCCGGAATCTCACCAGGTCAGCCACTTGATAAAATCAAGCAGGTCGCGGACTATACCGCCGGTTGGGAATTGCACCCTGCCCCGAAGAATTATTTTACTTAATCATATTATCCCTTTTGTATTGGTTTGACAAGTATTTACCGCGAATTTATAATTAATGAGCAAGTATTAAACGCTTCGGCGTAGATGACATGAGGTCTTATGAAGCGAGTATTAACCAAGAAATTATTACCCGGAATGGTACTTGCCAATGATGTCTTTTCTTATGATTCCAACACCAAACTGATTGATAAAGGAACAGTTCTCGGTGAGAAGGACATTGCCAGGCTTGCTTTCTATTCAATAATCGATGTTCTTATTGAGGATACCCCTGTACATGACGAGCCCGATAAGGGTGGCGAGAGTACAGGGTCTACTCATTCTGAGCGCCTAAAGCATTCCAAAGAATTCCAGGAGTTCAAAGCTGATTTTGAACAGTGCACGTCCAGGTTCGAGCATACCATTGGCGATATCCTAAAGGGCAATAAAGAGCTTGATATTGATGATATGATGAGCCCCATCTATTCTCTTCTTGGCGAGGGCAGGAATACTTCCAATATCTTTGATATGCTTCATAACCTTAGGCTTTACGATGATGCCACCTATACCCACTGCATCAACGTAGCCCTTATCAGCAATATCATTGCACAGTGGCTCAGATGGGATGAAGCCGAGATTGAAACGGCTACGCAGGCAGGTCTTTTCCATGATATTGGTAAGCTCCTCATACCGGATTCCATCATAACCAAGCCGGGGCAGCTGACCGATGCCGAATACACACTGGTCAAGACTCATCCCCAAAAGGGATATGATGCAATGAGACCTCTTAGCATCAGCACCCACGTCAAAAATGCTGCTCTTATGCACCACGAAAGATGCGACGGGACCGGATATCCACTTAAGCTACGAGGTCCCCAGATAGATAAGTTCGCCAAGCTTGTTGCCATAGCAGATGTTTATGATGCCATGACAAGCGCAAGGTATTACAGAGGTCCGCTGTGTCCTTTCATTGCAATTTCAATGTTTGAGGACGAGGGCTTCCAGAAATACGATCCCGAGATGATCCTGGCGTTCCTTCACAACATTGTTAACACCTATCTTCTGAATACGGTACGACTAAACACAGGCGAGACCGGTGAGATCATCTTCATCAACAGCACTCACCTCTCCAGGCCCACCATTAAGGTTGGTAATGATTACATTGATCTTAGCAAATGCCCCGGAGTCTACATTCAGGAGATTATCTAAATTCAATAAGCTGACAAATTAAAAGGTCTGGCATGTCAACCATGTCAGACCTTAAATTATGCGTGTTTTAATTTAAACTTCTGTATGTCTTTTTCTTCTTCCACTTTCTCGATCACTGCACCAAGCTCTCTGAGCTTAACCTCGAAGTCCTCGTAGCCTCGCTCGATGTACTTGATATCTTCCACAGTGGAATAGCCTTCCGCTGTAAGCGCTGCAATTACAAGTGCTGCTCCTGCACGAAGGTCAGGGGCCGAAACTGTGGCTCCCGTGTACCTCTCAACGCCCTCAATGATGGCTGTGCTGCCCTCAACCTTAATGGAAGCTCCCATTCTGGTAAGCTCATCAACGTATTTGAAGCGGCTCTCGAAGATACTCTCCGTAACTATACTGATACCACTTGCAAGACCAAGGGCCACTGTGATCTGTGGCTGCATATCCGTTGGATATCCGGGATATGGAAGAGTCTTAACATGTGTGTTCTGAAGTCTCTTTGTTGCAACAACTCTGACCTCATCGTCAGACTCGTGGATCTGGCAGCCCATCTCAATAAGCTTGGCGCTGATGGACTCAAGGTGCTTGGGGATGACATTCTTGACTGTGACATCTCCTCTTGTTGCAGCAGCTGCAAGCATGAATGTGCCTGCCTCTATCTGGTCAGGAATGATGGTGTACTCTGTTCCGTGGAGCTTCTCAACTCCTCTGATACGGATCACATCAGTACCTGCACCCTTGATATTGGCTCCCATGCTGTTAAGGAAGTTGGCAATATCAACGACATGAGGCTCCTTGGCGGCATTCTCAATAATGGTCTTGCCCTCTGCCATTGCTGCAGCCATCATGATATTGATGGTAGCTCCAACGCTGACAACATCCAGGTAGATATGGCTTCCCACAAGGTGCTCAGCCTCTGCATAGATGATTCCCTGGATTGAAACCTTGGCACCAAGAGCAGTAAATCCCTTGATATGCTGGTCGATAGGGCGAAGGCCGATGTGACATCCACCGGGAAGTGCTACGCCTGCGCTCTTGTATTTGCCAAGAAGTGCTCCAAGCAGATAATAACCTGCTCTTATCTTCTTGATATAATCATTTTCAATTGTATGGTTGCGGATCTGTGAAGCATTAATCTTAACAGAATGCCTGCCTGTTCTCTCGACAAAAGCACCGATGCTCTCAATAGCCTGGAGCATTGCGTTGGTATCTGAAGCATCAGGCATGTTATCTATATAGACAGTCTCATCCGTCATTGTTGCAGCAGCAAGGATTGCAAGTGCAGCGTTTTTGGCGCCACCTATCTCAACCTCGCCAACAAGCGGATTTCCGCCCTTTATCACATATTTTTCCATAGGTATCCCTTTATTTCCTCTTAAACAAGTATTAGTTATACCACATAAAAAGACATTTGTAAAACCGATACTTTTAGTTCAAGTAATTAAGCGGATTTACCTGGCTTCCACCGATCAGAATTTCAAAATGAAGGTGCGGTCCTGTAGACACACCTGTATTACCCGAGAGGGCAATCCTCTGTCCCTGGGAAACTGACTGGCCTACGGACACAAGTACTTTGGAAAGATGCCCGTATCTGGTCTCCCTTCCGTCAGAGTGCTTGATATATACGCAGTATCCGTATCCACTTCCCCATCCGGCTCTTGTTACAGTACCGGAAGATGATGCAACGACTGAAGTTCCAACAGGTGTAGCCCAGTCGACGCCCTTGTGATAAGAGCTTGCACCCTTTGTAGGACGATTTCTTCTTCCAAATCCGGATGTAAGTCTTCCGCCGGAAATAGGTTTTATGTATGTAGGTGGAACGATGGTTCCTTTT
>JAEEGL010322675.1_pt1 | contig 11685 bp, 9 predicted proteins | sample 9134231 | NCBI WGS metagenome assembly JAEEGL01 (sample SAMN16246548, study PRJNA631951) | gut metagenome | biome: gut microbiome; feature: rumen; material: fiber-attached | host: Bos | place: Iran: Karaj | collected 2018-10 | reverse complement strand
GGCGACCGCCGCAAGGAGATGCTTGAGGACATCGCCATCCTGACCGGTGGCACTGTCATCAGCGAGGAGAAGGGCTACAAACTTGAGGACACCACCCTCCAGATGTTAGGTCAGGCCGACAAGGTCAGCATCAACAAGGACAACACCACCATCGTCAACGGCCATGGTGACAAGAAGAACATCGAGGCCCGTACCGCCCAGATCAAGGCGCAGATCAAGACCACGACGTCCGACTACGACCGTGAGAAGCTGCAAGAGCGTCTGGCGAAGATCGCCGGTGGCGTGGCTGTCATCTATGTCGGTGCTGCCTCCGAAGTCGAGATGAAAGAGAAGAAAGACCGCGTGGAAGACGCATTGAACGCCACCCGTGCCGCCATCGAAGAGGGTATCATCCCTGGTGGTGGAGTCGGCTTCATCCGTGCCATCAAGGCCATCGAGAAACTGAAGGGCGAGAACGAGGACGAGACCACTGGTATCGCCATCATCAAGCGCGCTTTGGAAGAGCCGCTGCGCCAGATCGTCGAGAACGCTGGCCTGGAAGGCTCCGTCGTCGTCAACAAGGTGAAAGAAGGCAAGGGTGACTTCGGCTTCAACGCCCGCACTGAGGTCTATGAGAACCTGCTTAAGACCGGTGTCATCGACCCTGTGAAGGTGTCGAGAGTCGCCTTGGAGAACGCCGCCTCCATCGCCGGCATGTTGCTGACCACCGAGTGCGTCATCTCCAACCACAAGGAGCCTACACCTCCTACCCCACCGATGCCTATGGGCGGCGGAATGGACGGGATGATGTAATTCCTCTAAAAGTATTGAAGAAAGAAGAAAGCCAGCCGAGAGGTTGGCTTTTTTCGTATTCGTAAACAATATTTTCGTAATTTTGCCGATTTAAATGCACAATGATGGCTGAGGAAAAAGACAAAACAGAAGGCAAGAAGCCCTGGTGGCAACGGATCTCGTTCAAGAAGCTGAACAAGAGGTATTTCTTCCTCATGTCGCACGACGAGAGCATGGAGCCTATCGTGGATTTCCGGCTTAACCTCATGAACCTCATCATCATCACCATTGCGGCCGCCATCCTACTCATCGCCATCACCACCGTCGTCATCGCCTTCACCCCACTCAGGGAATACATCCCAGGCTACACCGACACCTCCTTGCAGCGCCAGGTCTATGCCCTCAGTCGGAGGGCCGACTCCATCGAAGACGAGTTGCATCGCAAGGACATCTATTTCAACAACCTCAAGATGATCATCGAGGGCTACGAAGTGGAAGACGACAGCACCCATGCCGTGAACATCTACACCCCCTTGGCCAAGTTCGACATTGACACCATCGAGATCCGCAAGTCAGTGCAAGACAGCGCCCTGCGGGCGGAGTTCGAAAACGCCAACTTCTACAACCTGAACCCCTCGCTCAACCTGGTCAAGACCCATCATTTCGGGGTCTCCAACTTCTTCACGCCGCTCACCGGAGTCATCACACAGGCATTCAACCCCGACAACCGCCATTATGGCATCGACGTCGCCGCCGAAGAGAACCAGGTCATCACAGCCACCCTCGACGGCACGGTCATCTTCTCCTCCTGGACGACGGAGTCCGGCTACACCATCGGCATACAACACGAGAACAACTATATCTCCACCTATAAGCACAACTCCACCCTGCTGAAGAAAGAAGGCGACATCGTCAAGGCAGGTGAAGCCATTGCCATCCTAGGCGAATCGGGCGAACAAACCACCAGTCCTCACCTCCACTTTGAGCTGTGGCACAACGGCGTCGCCCTCAACCCTCAAGAATACATCAACTTCGCCATGGGCAACCAGGAGTAAGCAATAGGTCAAATGAGACACACCATCACAACCATTTGGATCCTATTGATGACAGTTTCGCTGTCGTCCATTGACACGCTGCTGCAGTCCCGTCCTGACAGCGCTTTGACCCTTTTGATGGAAGAGCCTGTTGACGATCCTTATTACCATCTACTGCTTGCCGAAGCCCTGTATAAGAACGATTACCAACAAGCCAACCGCGAGGCTTTGCTGGAAGCCATGGCTTATTATGATTCCATCGGCGATCCGTTTCTCGCGGCCCGTTGCCATTATATGATTGGCGTTGGCTATTACGAGCAGGACAGCGTGGTTGCGGCCTGCGCCGAATACCTAAAGGCCTTGGAAATCATGGAGGAAAGATTTAAGAAGAAAGAGCTGGTAGGATATAAAGCAAAATTTATGGCGTTGACTAACACGCGTCTTTGTGTTTTGTTTTCAGATCAATTCTTTTCAGAACAAAGCAGTTATTTTGGAAAACAGGCTTTGGAGGAGTATTGCTCGTATAATGCGTCACCATTACATATCGCTTGGGTGATGAATCAAATAGCAATAAATTACGCTTTGACCAAACAAATAGATAGCGCTTATTATTATTGCGATAAAACAATAGGACTATTACCTGATACAAACAGCATGCAATTCAGAGATATTGTGGCTCTTCGTGCGGTTTTATCCTACTACACACAAACAACACACAAAGAAAAAACATTGGATCTTTATTATAGTCTGCTCAACAAAGCTGAAAACAATGAAGAATACTCGGCTCGTTGTTTGGCTATTGGAGAGTTTTTCTATCTTGAAAAACAACTTGATTCCGCTTGGTATTATTTAAACATTGTTTATTACAATTCAAGTAGCATAATTCCAAAGAAAATAGCTGCAGAATATTTAGTGGATATCTGTAAGATACAAGGGAAAGAATCAGAGTTAATCGAGTACTCCACTTTTTTAGTGCCATTTGCCAATCAGGAGGAGAACAAGTGCAGTACTAAATCACGACTGACAACATTATTCCAATCCTATTGCCAACAAAAACAAGAACGGCAACAGTATCTAGTGATAAAAGAAAGAATGTTTAAGATTTCGGTATTATTAGGAGGTCTTTTGTTTGTAATACTAGTACTGTTCTTTCTTTATCGTAGAAGAAACAAAATGTTTGGTGTTTTGACAAACCAAATTATGGAAGAACAATCATTAGAAAAGAAAAGAGCGCTATTTGAACAATTCCTAAATGAGACTATTTGTCAAAAAATCATCCTTTCCATTGATGGAAAAGTCATAAAACGAACCACCGTGCCTCAAGATTACCATGAACTAATTCTCAGCGATCCGCAACTCCTACAGTTAACCTTGGTTGTCAACCGATATTTTGGTCCATTTGAAAATCGGTTGAAACAAAACGGCATAAATTCAAATCCTTTTTTGATAAACTTGTGTCATCTCTACTTGCTTGGCATGGATGAAAAGCAAGCCGCTATCCTTCTCAATCGTGATTATTCATCCATTAAAAGGTATGAAAAGAAACTGAAAAACGGTCTCAAAACACAAGAAGATTTGAGACTATATCTAAAGAACCTTGTCATAAACAATTGATAATCATCACAATTAATACCCTGCAACTTTTTGCAACTGTATTTTTAGGGCAAGATTAAGATTATCGCTATATTTTTGAAATAACCTTTCAAAAAACTTCAAACTATGATGCGATTTTCTAAAACAAAACCCCTTCTTTTAATGTTAGGTCTTCTATTTTCTACCATGGTGTATGGCGCTTATGGTCACATTTTAAGCGATGGCTCAAACATCACGATCCAAACCACTCATGCTACTGGTGCGCCCAAAACTTCATACATCCAAGCCACCCTTGACGGTCATAATCTTTATGTCGTTTTTCTTGATGATCTCGGGCGAGTCAATGTGGAGGTCACTTATGCCGACGGCGGTAATGTAGATGCCCTATCTACTCTAACTCCCAATGGCGTCAACTTTTACATTTTCGACGCAGGCAGCTACGTTGTCACCTTCACCCTCGAAAATGGCGACACTTATTTCGGCGAATTTGAAGTAACTGATTAATTAAAACACAAAATCTTTAAAACTCAGTATCATGAAAAAACATTTACCCGTACTATTCTTTGGAATTTTGTTTTTCTTTGGCACTCTGGAGGCCAAATCACAAATCAAACTGCATAATGATGGACAAGTAAGTTTGGGGGATTTAACAACTGATTATGGTATTCAAGTCTATCCGACCGGTTATACTTTTTTGAGAACCAAGATCTATACACAAAACAGTTGGGCTCAGTATTCCGTAGCTAACGCTAGCCAGCAAAAACATTGGATTGTGGCTGACCGTTATTCAAACAACAACACAGGAACACACAAGTTTTACGTTTATGGCAACGGTTCTGTTTTTGGTACCGGATACTATAATTCAGCTAATCACTTACGAGGCGAGTCACAACCCATTACTGGGGAAGAGGCGATCCGTATGATTCGGGGAATCTCAGGGTTCTATTTTGAAGAAGAACCTTTGGTAAGTCCCGATGAGCTTGAAAACAACGAGTATGTCCTGCCCGAAGCTGTTCCTTTCATGATAGAAGACCTTTCCAAGCGTTCGGTTGGTTTTACGGCAGATAATCTTGCCGAGGTTTTTCCTGATGCCGTAAGGACTGATTCGGAAGGCAAAAAGTATATCAATTATCAAGCCGTGACTACTGTTTTAGTTGAAGCTGTCAAACTACAGCAAATGGAAATAGAACAGCTCATAACCATTCTTAAAGAACGTGGCCTACTACATTAATCCCAAAAACTGGTCGATATGAAAAAAATATTCTACCTTTGTACCATTCTGTTGATGAGTATGAACATGATGGCTCAAATCGATCCATATGATAATAATTGGGACACCCTCTTCATTGAGGATTTCTCCAGGATGCGTGACTGGAACAATTATTGGGATGATGGTGGGAATGGTTATCCTGCCTTATGGAAATGCTTTGCGTATGAGTATTGGCATGCCGGAACAACGACCGATACGATTAAACACCACCAAGCTTTTAGAAAAGAAAACGCCGTCTTTAGCTCCGACCAAACCTTGAAACTCCATGGAGAATTCGTGAGTGCGTTGTCCCTGCATTGTAAGGATAACACAGCAGGACGTCTTTATTATGATCCTGCTTCTTGGAATAAATACTGTCATTATTGTGACAATATACAAAACGAACATAAAGCCATTCATTATTATTCTGGCATGATTGAAACCGTTGATACTGTGGGATATGGATACTTTGAGATTCAGTGCAAAATGCCTCTTCATGATGGCACAAACGATAGTTTTTGGCTATACAGCAATCGTTCTGGGGTTTATGAAGAGATAGATATCATGGAGCATTCCACAAGACTTTGTGAATCAGGATTGGATAGGGAAATCAGTACAGGTGTCTTTATTAATCTTGAGGGCAACAATTATGTCTCGAATAATCAAAACTCAGGTGCAAAAAAATGCGGTGTTAAGCGTTGTTATATACCGACAAACGCCCCTGCTCTTGACGAATACCATGTGTTTGGCTGCGAATGGATGCCGGAAAAAGTGACATGGTACCTTGACGGAGAAAAAGTCAATGAATACACCGATGTGGACTCCATACCCAAACACCCAATGTGGCTCAAAGTGATGCATGTAATTGATCAATATGCAAACTTAGGCAATAGAACCAATCCGCAATGGTGGACTGGCGACGATGAAATGGTCGTCAATTACGTCAAAGTGTTTGCTTTAAAGACAAGCTGCGATGAAGATGCATTCATCAGGAGTCTTGCCGACCTCAACGATTTTGCTTTTAGCGTAAAACACTCCATTTCTATGGGACCATTAAACGGGACTATGTCCATACCCAACAACTCCAACTTTACCTTGAGAGCGGTTGACTCCATTACCCTTAATGGAGAAATGGTAATACCTATTGGTGCAAAAATGACTTTGATTATACAAGATTGCCCAAGATGCTCTTTGGAGAATCTTGATTATCCTAATTATGATTGTGGATTATAAAAACATACTATTATGAAAAAGAAATTACTAATAGCTTCATTGTTATTGTTGGGTATAACATCGTTTGCCCAGCAGGGTGACATTATCTATACTGATTATGGAGAAGGGTTTTCCATTCATTTTGACCGTTTCAACTTGAATGATTGTTTAAGCATAGACCTTAATTGTGACAGTGTTCCAGAATTTACATTCCGACCAGGGCACGACACACACAATACTTTGTTAATTCTTCTTGATGCAACCGATGCGGTGACCGGAGGATGGTGGACCGAAGAGTATTGCAAATGGCGACTGGTGTTTAAACATGAATATTTCTTAGGGGATTCTTTGGTCATAGGTGATCCTATAGCCGTGGGCGACACGTTGTCATTGGAGGAATGGGGAGACGCATTCGAGTATGTCCCTCCTAGATATATCTACGATCTTCCAGACCCCGATTTTCCACCGCCGGGATCGGGGTATTTCGCTCCGCATTTCATAGGAGTCAGGCACCAAATAAATGATGATTTCTACTACGGATGGATGCAGGTGAGTGTTTACATTCAAGATGTAGCAGAGCCTGGACAAGCAGTTTGGGAAGTTGGAAAATATGCAGATGTCACAGTTTACCAAATGGCCTGGTGCACCATACCCAACTACCCGCTTCGTGTAGCACAAACCAGCTTATCTTGGGGAACAATGGAAAACAGCGAACAATTTTTAGTTTCAGTTCTTCCCAACCCAACCAACGGGCAAGTGACTGTGATTGGCAAAGAATTAAAACAGGTAGACGTCCATAACGCTATCGGACAACACGTTACCTCCATCCAAGATGTTGGGAACCTGCTTAAGATGGATCTCAGCGGTCAGCCCGCCGGAATCTATTTCCTCAACATCACCGACCAAAACGGCAAACGCTGCGTGAAAAAGGTAGTCAAGGAATAATTTATCAACAAACAGGCTCGACCAACTAAAATCCCGCCAAATTGGCGGGATTTTTTTATCTTTGCAGGCTGCAAAAACCACAGATTATAGTTTACATATATGGTTATATTAATTAAAATATTACAATTTATCTTAGCCCTCTCCATCCTGATCTTCGTCCATGAGCTCGGTCATTTCGCCGCAGCCAAACTGTTCAAGACGAGAGTGGAAAAGTTCTATCTCTTCTTTGACTGGGGCTTCTCGCTGATCCGTGTGAAACGCGTCAACGGCAAGCTACAATGGCGTTTCTTCGCCAAAAACGTGAAGCCTGACGATGAATGGGCCAAGAGCGACAGCACCGAATACGGCATCGGCTGGTTCCCCCTCGGCGGCTACAATAAGATCGCCGGTATGATCGACGAGTCGATGGACAAGGAACAGATGAAACAGCCCGCGCAAGAATGGGAGTTCCGCTCCAAGCCCGCCTGGCAACGTTTCATCATCATGATTGCCGGTGTGACCATGAACGTGCTGCTGGCTTTTGTGATCTATATCGGCCTGCTGTCAAGTTACGGCGAGCAGTATCTCCCCACCTCCGAGGTCAACAAATACGGTATCGTGGCTGATAGCCTGGCCCAAGAGTTCGGCTTGAGGGACGGGGACAAGATCTTAAGCGTCAACGGCAAGGAGATCAACGACTTCCATCGCATCACCACCGAGATGATCCTCGGAGAAGCCAAGACCATCGAGGTGGAGCGTGACGGACAACGCATCGTCATCCAGTTGCCCGAAGACGCCACCGCCAAACTGTTGAAATCCCAAGACGTGAACTTCATCAGCTATCGGATGCCCTTCGTGGTATCCGGCTTCACCCCAGGATCCCTCGCCGAGGCATCCGGCATGGAAGTCGGCGATGTCATCATCAGCATCAATGACATTCCCACCCCATATTTCAACGACTTCACCCGGGAGATCAAGCGATTCAAGAACCAGGACATTGACGTTCGTGTCGTCCGCGACTTCGACACTTTGGGTATCGCCATGCATCTATCGTCGGACGGCCTCATCGGCGCCGTCCTGGCGCCCATGAGCGAGTACTTCACCCTGGAGACCATAGACTACACCTTCTGGCAGGCCATCCCGAGAGGCTTCTCCAAGACCTTTACGGAGATCGGCGACTACTGGAAACAACTGGGGTTGATCTTCCGGCCCAGCACCAAGGCTTATGAGAGCGTCGGCGGCTTCATTTCCATCGGCAAGATCTTCCCCGACACCTGGGTCTGGAGCATGTTCTGGAGGCTGACCGCCTTCCTGTCCATCGCCCTCGCGGTGATGAACATCCTACCCATTCCCGCCCTCGACGGCGGACATATCCTCTTCCTCATCTATGAGATGATCACCCGCCGGAAACCCAGCGACAGATTCATGGAGATTGCCGAATACATCGGACTGTTCCTTGTCCTGGCGCTGCTCATTTTCGCCAACGGCAACGATATTATCAAACTTTTCAAGTAATTAATAGGTGAGGGTAACAGATTTTTTGTAATTTAGCGGCTTGTTTTTATAGACTAACCATCAATGTCAAAACTGAAACATATCGTCCTCATTCTTGTAAGTCTATTTGTCTGTATTTCAGGCATATGGGCGCAACAGGCACCGATATTCACCAACTACACCAACTCCTACGCTTACATCAACCCTGGGTTTGCCGGATTGAGTGAGGGGGTGAACCTGATGGGTTTATACAGGCAGCAATGGGCCGGTTTCATCCCGACCAGCGATGGCAGCAGCTCCAACTCAAGCAGCGGAGGCTCATCGACTAGCGCCAACAGCACGAACAACGAGACGGCGCCGGTGACTTTCCTGCTGACAGGTGATGTGCCTATCCGCATCTTTGGCGGCGGCATCAGTTTCTCCGTCATGAATGACAAATTGGGATTCGAGAACAACACCAACGTCGGCTTGGGTTACTCCTATCATATCGACTTAGGCGGCGGCACCTTAGGCATCGGAGTCTCCGTGTCCTTGCTGAACCGCTCCGTCAACTTCAGCGGCTTACATCCCGGCGACGGCAACGATCCCTTGCTCTCAGGCTTAAGTCAGGAAAGCACTATGCTGTTCGATGGCAGCGCCGGTTTGTTCTATCAGATCCCCGAGTCCTTCTACATTGGCATCTCAGCCATCAACCTCTTCGAGTCCACCAGCAGGGCCTTAGGGCAAAGCGAGACGGGTGCCAGCTTCACCACCGACCGCACCTTGTACCTCGTGGCAGGCTATCCCTTCATGTTCGAAGCCATGCCGACATTCAAGTTCATCCCGTCCATCGGCGTGATGAGCGACATCGCCTCCACCCAGTTGAACGCAGGCATGAAGATCACCTACAATGACGCCTTCTCTCTCGGAGTCAACTATCGTCCCCAAGAGTCCATCGGCGTGACCGTGGGATTGGCCATTAAGGACTTCGTCATCGGCTATGCATACGACATCAACACGATGGGATACAACATTCCCGGATCACATGAAATCGCCCTCAGTTATTGCTTCAAATTAGATATGGACAGGACCCCGAGAGACTATCGTAGCGTGAGATACTTGTAAGTTTGTGTAAAAAAATTTTATATTGGGACAATAATTTGGTGTTTTGAGGGTTAATTGAAATACATACGACCATTTAGAAGATAGATAAACATATGATTATCAAAGCAATGAAAAAATTACTGTTTGTTTTTTCCTTAGCCATTCTGTTAGCGGCGTGCGGTTCCGGCAACCAAGGTGAATTGGTTGGCGTCCGCAGGTCTTCTTCCGCATTCAGCCAACCTGACCCTTACGGCATGGTGTTCATCCCGATGGGCAGCTATACGATGGGTGTCGGTGGAGAGGACATCAACGCTTCCATGCTGTATGAGCCGAAGACCGTTTCGGTGTCCGCTTTCTTCATGGACGAGACGGAGATCACCAACAACGAATACAGACAATTCGTTTATTGGGTGAGAGACTCCATCGCAAGAAGGATTTTGGCGGATGTCAATCCCGATGTCTATGCCATCACGGAGACCCCGAATGGCGAGACCTTGGATCCTCCGGTACTGAATTGGAAAGAGAAGATTGACTGGAACAGCAAGGACCAGGATGTGAGAGAAGCATTGGAGCCCATGTATCTTCCCGAACATGAGCGTTACTTCCGCTCCAAGGAAATAGACACAAGAAAGCTTTACTATTCCTATTATTGGATCGATCTTCATGCTGCAGCCATGAAGGAGTTCGAGGGTGAGGACTTGACGCCCAACGACTATTCCCTTGGCGAAGCCGACAACGGCATCACCGCCGACAGGAAGGGCGCCTGGTCGAACCGTAAGCAGGGTTATACCGACCGTTCGGTCTATGTCCGTCAGGAGGCCGTCAACGTCTATCCCGACACCCTGTGCTGGATCCACGACTACGCCTATTCCTTCAACGACCCGATGACCGAGAAATATTTCTGGCATCAAGCCTATGACCATTATCCGGTGGTAGGTGTCACCTGGCAGCAGGCCCGTGCCTTCTGCACCTGGAGAACCCAGTTGAAGAACAACTTCCTGTCGTCCAAGAAAGACGCTTTGGTGTCAGAGTTCCGTCTGCCCACCGAGACCGAATGGGAATGGGCTGCCCGTGGCGGCGACCGTCTGAACCCCTATCCTTGGGGCGGACCCAACACCAGAAACGTCAAAGGCTGTTTCCTGGCCAACTTCAAGCCCCTCAGAGGCAACTACCTCGCCGACGGCGGTCTAAGAACCCTCATCGTGGGCTGCTATCCTCCCAACCACTATGGCCTGTATGACATGGCCGGCAACGTGGCCGAGTGGACCAACAGCGCCTTCGACCCGACCTCCTACAACTTCACTTGGGACTTGGCTCCTGACTATACCTACAACGCCAAGGAGGACGACCCGCCGGTCATGAAACGCAAGGTCGTCCGCGGTGGCTCTTGGAAAGACATCTCCTACTACATCCAGGTGACCTCACGCGACTACGAGTACCAGGATACCGCAAGGAGCTACATCGGATTCCGCACCGTCCAGCCTTACATGGGACGTAACAAGGGCGACAACCCGAACCTATCCAGAGTTTACAGATAAAGCATTCAAATCTAGATTTAAAATAACAAACAGTTAACTGCACTAAAGTTTTTTTGTCATGGCAAAAGAAAAGAAAGAACTCAGTAAATTCCAGAAATTCCTCTTATCTAAAAAGTACAAGACCTTCATGGGTTACCTCTATGGTTGGGGTGCTGCCGTCGTCATGGTCGGTGCTTACTTTAAGCTGACCCACATCCAAGGCGCTGACTTCATGTTGGCTTTGGGTCTGGGTATCGAAGCCGTCATCTTCTTCATGTCAGCCTTCGAACCACAACCCATGAACTACCAATGGGACAACGTCTTCGTCGAGTTGGAGGAAGACTGGAATGGACAAGACAGAACCAAGTTTGGAACCACCGGTGCCGGAAGCGTTACCGCCAATGTCGATGGTGCCATGATCGACAAGATGTTTGATAAGATGAATGTCAGCCCCGACACGCTGAACAAGATCAGCCGGGGTCTCGATAGATTAGCTGAGAACGCCCAAGGCATCGCCGACGTGTCCAACGCCATGGCTGCCACCAACAACTACGCCAAGGCTATGGAGCAAGCCACCAAAAGCATCGGCGACTTCGCCAGCAACTATGCCAAGACCAACGAGCAGCTGACCAACTCCCTGAGCAAGCTCGACTTCAGCGCCTTGGATGCCAACACCATCAAGAAAGTGGCTACCAGCATGCAGTCACTCAACTCCATCTACGAGCTTCAGCTCCAGAGTGCCGAACAGACCTCCGACACCACCAAGAAGCTGACGGCTACGATGAACCAATACATGGAAAACCTCAGC
>JAEEGL015317601.1_pt1 | contig 11686 bp, 11 predicted proteins | sample 9134231 | NCBI WGS metagenome assembly JAEEGL01 (sample SAMN16246548, study PRJNA631951) | gut metagenome | biome: gut microbiome; feature: rumen; material: fiber-attached | host: Bos | place: Iran: Karaj | collected 2018-10 | reverse complement strand
TCCGCTTCTTTGAACTTTCATCTTAAAACGTTTTAATGCACCCTCAACATTTCCGTCTTTAACATCTACGTGTGTCATTTTTCTTCCCTCCCTTCATGACTATTAATGATTATAGTATAATTTTTGTCTAATTTCAAGTAAAATTGTCGCAAAATAATAAATAAAATGCTATTTTTTGATATACTATTTAACAAGGAGATGAAATATATATGAACAATAGGAACAAAATGATAATTATTATTCTTGTTCTACTAATAGTTATAGCTTCACTAATAGCTTATAAGAAAATAATAAAAAAGGACAATGTAGTTGATATTCAAACATCAGTTAATGATAATTTGGGCTTTGATTACAAAGTAATAAGAGAAACAAACAATTTAGTTAAAAATGAGAATTATTTAATTAGTCCTTTATCTATGGGATTTGCACTAAAACTTTTAGATGAAGGAGCTGATAGTAAAACTAAAGAAGAGATTGATAAATTATTAAATAATTATAAGTTACCTAACATAATGAATGTAAAAGACAGAATTGGAATTGCTAATCTTTTATTTATTAAAAATCAGTACAAAAATGATATAAGTAACGAATACATTAATGCATTAAAAGAAAAGTATTCATCTGATCTAATATTTGATGAATTTATTACTCCAGATAAAGCAAATGAATGGATTAGTGATAAAACATATGGAATGATTAAAAATGCTATTGATAGTTTAAGTGAAGATTTTGTATTAGGAGTTGCTAATACAATAGCTATTGATGTAGAATGGAAAAACAAATTTGAATGTCAAAATACAAATAGTAAAGAATTTACAAAGGTTGATAATACTAAAATGCAAGTTGCTATGATGCATGGTGAAAATGATGTATATTACATAGAAAATGAAAATGCAAAAGGTATTATAAAAGATTATGCAATATATGATACTAAAACTAACTCAAAAGTATTTAATGAAAATGAAAATACTGTGGCTCTAGAATATATAGCAATATTACCAAATAAAGATGTAAGTGAATATTTAAAAACATTTGATGATAAAGAATTAAATAATTTACTTAAAACTCAAAAAAGAAGTGATTCTAATACAGATATTTATTATTCTTTACCAAAATATACTTATGATTATACATATGATGATTTTCAAAAAATGTTAAATAATTTAGGAATGAATGAGGCATTTAATAGAGATAATGCGAATTTCAAAAAAATGCTTAATAGTAATTCATTATTACAATTATTTGTAAGTAAATCTATTCATAAAACTCATATTGAACTTTCTGAAAATGGAACTAAAGCAGCAGCTGTTACAGCATTCTTATTAGAAAAAAATAGTGCATTCATTGGAGAAAAAAATACAATTAGAATTGAATTTAACAAACCATTTATTTACATAATTAAAGAAAAGAATTCAGATAATATATGGTTCTTTGGAACAGTATATGAACCAATTAAATGGGAAGATAATAAAGATTCTTGTAAAAATTAAGATATTAAAAAGCCTTATCAATTGATAAGGCTTTTTTATTAGATTTAAATTATTTAATTTGACTCATTACTTCTTCAGCAAAGTTTTCATTTCTCTTTTCCATACCTTCGCCTACTTCATATCTTACAAGTTTAACAAGTTTAGATTTATTATTTTCTAAATATCCTTTAACAGTAACATTAGAATCTTTAATAAATGCTTGTTCTTCTAAAACTGTTTCTTCATAGAATTTTCTAATTCTACCTTCTACAATTTTATCAGCAAATTCTGGTTTCTTTCCTTCATTAATAACTTGTTCTCTAATTACTGATTTTTCATGTTCTAAGTCACTCTCTGGAACACTTTCAATTGTTGTATAAAGTGGTCTCATAGCTGCTGCTTGCATTGCTACATCTTTTGCAACTACTTCATCACTACCAAGAACTACTGTTAAAGAAGCAATTTTACCACCCATATGTAAGTAAGTACCGAATACTTCACTTTTTGATTTAGTAACTTTTTCAAATCTTCTTAGACTAATTTTTTCACCGATTTTAGCTGTAGCATTAACTATTAAATCATTAACAGTTTCTTTACCAACTTTAAGTGCTAAAGCACCCTCTAAATCATTTGCTTTACCTTTTAAAATAGCATTTCCTATTTTATCAAGTAATTCTTTAAATTCAGCGTTTTTAGCAACAAAATCAGTCTCAGAGTTTAATTCTAAAACAACTGCATCATTACCTTTTAAATAGATATTGGCAAGACCTTCAGCAGCAATTCTTTCTGCTTTCTTTGCTGCTTTAGAGATTCCCTTTTCTCTTAAATAATCGATTGCTTTATCCATATCTGCATTGCTTTCAACAAGAGCTTTCTTGCAATCCATCATTCCAGCACCAGTTTTCTCTCTTAAGTCTTTAACCATACTAGCCGTAATATTCATGGTCTACCTCCTAATTTAATGATGAAATTAATTCATCTTTTTTCATAGTTGAATATCCAGATATTCCTTTTTCTTTAGCAAGTTTTTTTAGTTCAGCAACTGTCATTTTACTATAATCAACAGCTTCTTCTTTTTCTTTTTTAACTTCTTCGATTTGTTCTTCACTAAAATCATCTAATTCAACTACTTTAGTTTCAACTTTAATCTCTTTTGCTGCTTTTGCAGTAGTTTCATCTTCAGTTACATAATCAACTATAGGAAGTCCATTACTTTCACAAACAGCATTAGCTAAAACTCCTAAAACAACTTTAACACTTCTAACAGCATCATCATTTGATGGAATTGGATAGTCTACATCATCTGGATCGCAGTTTGTATCAACAATTCCAAATACTGGAATATGTAGTCTTCTAGCTTCTTTTATAGCATTAATTTCTACTCTTGGATCAACTATAATAACTGCTTTTGGTAATTTATCCATTTCTCTTATACCACAAAGTAATGTATTTAATCTGTTATATTCTTTTTGTAACTTAGCTACTTCTTTCTTAGGAAGTAATTCAAATTTTCCAGATTTTTCCATTTCTTCGATTTCAGATAGTTTTTTAATTCTTTCTCTAATTGTTCTAAAATTAGTTAAAGTACCTCCTAACCATCTTTCTGTTACATAAAAACTATTACATCTTGTTGCTTCTTCTTGACAAGCTTCTTTAGCTTGTTTTTTAGTACCAACAAATAGAACCTTACCACCATTTTCACATGCTTTAAGAAGTTCAGCGTAAGCTTCTTCAATTTTTTCAACAGTTTTTTGTAAATCGATAATATGAATATCATCTCTTGTAGTAAAGATAAATTCCTTCATTTTAGGATTCCATCTTTTTGCTTGATGTCCAAAATGAACACCTGCTTCTAATAAATAACTTTTTGCAATAACTGCCATAATTCTCTCTCCTTTCGTTTTTTTCTTCTGCATACCTTTAAATTAATATCCACTATATAAATAGCACTAGAATATTAAATCAATATGCATGTCTTTTTTCTTAAAGCCAACTTATTTTAACACATTTTTTTATAAAAAAAAAGAGAAATTTATTATTAAATACAAGAAGTATCAAAATCTAATATATTTCCCAAAAACATAAGTATTGATCTAAATAAAAATATAACAATTAATATTATTGCTAATGATACAAGTGTTTTAGATGCTTTTTTAAGTGCATCTGCATCTTTAGACATAATAGGAGGAATTAGTACCATCATACCTTTTACTATTGCTATTATTGCACCTACTATTTGAATAATAGTTATTCCTGCTTTTACAATTGCTGCTAAATCGTGGCCCAATATTTCTTCACATGAACTCAATTCACCACTTGGAATAGTTGGAACTTCAATACCTTCTGCTCTTATAGTACAGAATAAGAATAATAATAAAACAAAAATAATTACTTTAAAATACTTTTTTTTCATTAAATTCCTCCCAATAAAAAAGCATGTATATATTAACATGCTTTGTATTTAATTTCAACTATAATATACATGATGTATCAAAATCAAGAATACTTCCTAAGAATCTTAATAATGGTCTAAATAAGAAGATTACAACTAATATTATAGCCATTGTAACAAGAGTTTTAGATGCTTTTTTAAGTGCATCTGCATCTTTTGCTAATACTGGAGGTATTAATACCATCATACCTTTTACAACTGCAATAATTGCTCCTACGATTTGAAGTATTGTAATACTTGCTTTTACAACAGCAGTTAAATCAGATCCCAATATTTTATCGCACTCAGATAATTCTCCTCCGCCTTCTCCAGGCATTTCTGGTACTTCAATATCAAGTGGTTGAGTTGCATAAGTTGAATATAAACTGTGTCTAATTTGCTCACTTTCTTGTTGTTCATGCTCAACATGTTCTTGTTGATCTTGAGATACTCCTTCACCTAATTCTGTAACAGCTTCATCTTTTTGTTTTTGTGAATCAATTAAACATTGAGATTTTGTAGATCCAAGTTTACAAGTACTAGATTCATAAACACCTTTTAAACAATTAAAGCAAGTATCATATTCTGTTCCAGTTTTACCAGAACATCCATCTGGACAATTCTGTTTTTTAATTTCATTATTTATACAATTTGTTTCAGTTTCAGTTAAATTACAATTTCCAAATTGACAAGAAGTTAATCTCTTATTTACTGCTTCTTTTAGTTTTGTAGTAAATATTTCTGCATTTTCCTTTAAGTAAGTAATTCTATATAGTTTTTCGATTTCAGGTCCACATTTATCTGCCAAACCATTTAATTTTTCTTTATATGCAGCCAAATCTTTAAAATCTGGTGGACACTTTGTTTGATTATCATCATTTAGAATTGTTATTGTGTCATCATAACACTTAATTGCTTGTTCAAATCCTTCTTTATCTTGAACAGTACATCCAGCTGAAGTCTCATATTTTTCACTATTCCAAAAAAATATTCTAAATTGAGCTTTATCTAATTTCAAATCATTTTCATTATCAGCAAATACATAAGTATTCTTTTTAGCAGTCCAAAAAGTAGTATTTCCAGTTAAACCAAACATAACAGGACAATTACCATTATTTTTAGCCACCCATTTATATGTTGCTGAATCTCCTCCAATTGCATTCTTTCCGTCATAACCAGCAATATTATTTGGAGGTACTATATCATAATATGCTTTTGATTCTTTACAATCTTTTGATGGTGATAAAATTTTAAAAATATAATATGTTCCTTTAGAAAATCTTTTGTTTTCTGAAGTAGTATTTCCTGCATATTCAACTTTATAACAACCAGCAAAAGCAGCTTTTCCATTTTTATCTACAGCTTGATATCCTCTTGTTAACGTTCCTTCTAATGTTATACAATTAGTTCCATAACAAGCTTTAGTTTTTGCACGAGTGTATAATGTATTATTCTTATCATACTGACAACCTCCTACAGCATCTACACCCTGAGAACAATATCTTTCAACATTAATACATGCGTTTTTAGCAGCGCTACTTTTAAAATTTGAACAATCTTGCTCAGATGCATCAACACTTAATGTATAAGCAAAAAAAGAAAACATAATCAATAAAATATAAAAAATAATCAAATTCTTTTTCATATAAACTCCTCTACTATCTACGATAATATAATAACATATTCTACTATTAATTGAAAGATACTTTACAACAAAAATATCATTAATTGGAAAAATATATATAAATATAGTATAATATTATTGGTGAAGAAATGAAAAACAAATCATTCTCAAATAGAGGTATGTTTTTAGAAAATATAATAAACGAATCAAATACTTATTATAATGGTATTGAAAAGTGTCTTATATTTAAAAAACCTACTCCAGTTAAAGTATTAAATGTTACTTATCCAAATAATAATTCTCATTTAATCGACAAAGCTGTATATTCTAGTATTTCTACATTAGATTATAATGGAATATATAGAGAAAAATATATTGAATTTGATGCAAAAGAATGTCACTCAAAAACATCTTTTCCTCTTTCAAATATCAAAAATCACCAACTTTTACACATAAAAAGTGTTATAAAACAAAAAGGAATTGTTTTTTTAATAATATATATGAATAATGAATTTTATTTACTTAAAGGAAATGATATAATTGAATATATAAATAATAGCGATAAAAAATCAATAGGATTTGAATTTATAAAGGAAAAAGGATATAAGATTCAAGAAAGCTACTTACCAAGACTTAAATACTTAGATACTGTAGATGAAGCTTATTTTAAGGAGACTGTATGAAAAAAATAAATTTTAAAAAGGTTAAAAAAGAATCTGAAAAGAAAAAAAATGATTTAGTAATAAATACTAATACCAAAAAAGTAAAAAAACGCAGAAGAAGAAGATTTAGATTTTTTTACTGGTTACTTGTATTAATTGTATTATTTGCAATTGCTCTATTTATTGGAGGCGTAGGTTTTTGCTACTATATTGTTAAAAGTGCACCCGAATATAATATAGAAAAAATGTTTGAAAAAGAACCATCAAGATTATTTGATTCAAAAGGAAAACTATTTGCGACACTTGGAACAGAACAAAGAGAAAAAGTAACATATGATGAATTACCTCAAGTTTTAATAGATGCAATTATAGCAACAGAAGATTCAAGATTTTTTCAGCATAATGGATTTGATGCTCCAAGATTTATAAAAGCTTCTATTAGCCAAGTAATGGGTCGTGGTGGTGGTGGTGCTTCTACTCTAACAATGCAACTATCTAAATTAGCATTCACTTCTACAGAGGCATCTGGAATTGAAGGAATTGTAAGAAAATTTAGAGATATCTATATGTCAGTATTCAAAATGGAAAAAAATCTTACAAAAGAAGAAATATTTGAATATTATATTAATAACCCTTGTTTAGGTGGAAATATATATGGTGTTAGTGCTGCTAGTAAATATTACTTTAATAAAAAAGTTGGAGATTTAAATTTAGTTGAAGCAGCTCAACTTGCCGGAATGTTCCAATCTCCAAATGGATATAATCCTTATGTTTATCCTGACGATGCAAATGAAAGAAAAAATACTGTATTATATCTTATGAAAAGACACGGTTATATAACTGATGAACAATATCAGGCAGGAATTGCTGTACATATTAAAGATTTCTTAGATGTGGGTTCTGAATCATCTAACCAATATCAAGGATTTATTGATACAGTTGTACAAGAAATAATAGATGATACAGATAATAATCCATATGAAGTACCAATGGATATATATACAACAATGGTCACAAAGAAACAAAATGCCATTAATAAATTTTATAAAACACATGACTTTAAAGATAAAAAAGTTGAAGTTGGTGTTGGTGTAATAGATAATGATACTGGAGCAGTTATTGCAGTTGGTGCAGGACGTTATAAAAAGAAAGCAATGACATTAAACGTAGCAACATTTAGTGGACAAATTAAACGTCAACCAGGATCAACTATTAAACCTATTATTGATTATGGACCTGCTATTGAATATACAAATTTAAGTACATATGGACCATTTATAAATGATGAAACACCATATGGTGGTGGAGTAATTAAAAACTTTAATAACTCATATAGTGGATTTATGACAATGAAAGATTGCTTACAACAATCAATGAATACATGTGCTCTTCAAGCATTTAGATTAACTACAAATGAACAAAAAATTGAGTTTGGTTTAAAACTTGGAATAGATTATGTAAATGACATATTACCTGAAGGAAAAACTGAACTTCCAGAATCTTACTCAATAGGTGCATTTAATGGTGTCTCACCTATTCAACTTGCTAGTGCATACTCAGCATTTGGTAATAATGGAAAAAGATATACACCTCATACATATACAAAAATTGTTTATAGAGAAACAGAAGAAGTTGTAAAGAAAAATATAAAATCAGAACAAGTAATGAAACCAACAACTGCTTATATGATTGCAAGTATTTTAACAAACGCTACTTCATATAGAGTTAAAGTAAGTGGTACTCAAATTGCTACAAAGACAGGAACTACTTCATATGATTATTCACAACTTAGAAAATATGGATTAAATGATACAGTTATTCCAGATATGTGGACTGCAGGATTCACAAAAGATTATTCAATGTCAATATGGTATGGATATACTGATAGCTTATCAAAAGAAAATGTTAAGAAAAAATATTATTTAGTTAATAGTCCATCAATCACAGAAAGAATTACTATTCAAGCTGAATTATCAAAAGCAATATATGAAGAAAATTCAACATTTACAAGACCTGCAGGATTAACAACAGCTAAAGTAGAACTTGAGACAATACCTGCACAGAAACCTAGTGCATATACTCCAGATAGTTTAATTGGAACATTTATGTTTGTTGGAAATACTGGACCATCTGAAGTATCTCAAAGATTTAGTAAATTATCTAATCCAAGCAATGTTACATATTCATTTGGTACTAATTCTATTAATTTATCTTGGGCTTCACCAGGAACACCAAGTGCTGTAGATGTAGAATACTTAACAAATTATTTTAATGATAATTGGAAGATTAAACCAGAGAAATATTTAAAAGAAAGAATTTCATATAACAGAAGCAAAATGGGTACATTTGGATTTAATGTTTATTTGACATCAGGAACTAAAACAACATATGTTGGATGGACTAAAAAAACATCATATTCAATTGATACTACAAAATATAATGGAATATATGATGGCGTTATAGTAAAAAGTGTTTACTCAAGATTTAAGAAAAATGCTAGTGATGGATATAAGGTAGTATTTGACTATGCTCCATCAGGAGAAAATGTTGATCAAGAAAAAATTACAATTTCTATGAAAGATTTAAACTTAAATCTAACTAAAGATTCAGACTTTAATGAACTTAATGATTCATCAGTTACAAGTATTAAATATGATGGAGTTGAAATAAAACAAAGCATAACAAATTTAAATGTAATACTTTCTAGTATTTCTAAAGATGGAGAATTATCAACGATAACACCTAATGATTTAACACAAAATCCAGGAACTTACATAATAGCATATACTGTATCATTTGTATACAATGGTGCTTATATTAATAAGTTAATGGAACAAACTGTTATAGTAGAATAAAAAAGATAATCAAGTTGATTATCTTTTTTTACATTTATTATTAAAAGGACATCTATCACATTTTGGTTTCTTACTAGTACAATAATATCTTCCAAATAATACTAATTGACTATTAACCCTATTCCATTCATCTTTATTAAAGAACTTTTTTAATTTATCTTCTGTTTTTAATACATCATCTTTTTCCTTCGTAATACCAAGTCTTTTAGACACTCTATAAACATGTGTATCTACTGCGAAAGATGGTTCATTAAATAAATGAGCTAAAACAACACTAGCTGTCTTTCTACCAACTCCAGGTAAACTTTCTAAAAACTTTCTATCATTAGGAACATATCCAATTTCTAATAATCTTTCAACAATACCTTTAAAATTCAATGATTTATTTCTATAGAATCCAATACTTTTAATATAACTTTCTATCTCTTTTACACTTAAAGTATTTAATTTTTCAAGTGAATCATATTTTTTATACAATTCTTTTGTTACTCTATTAACACCTTTATCTGTAGTTTGAGCAGAAAGCATAACTGATAAAACAAGTTCATAATCTTTTGTATAGTTTAATTCGCAAATTGGATCTTCAAATAATGAATCTAAATAACTTGTTATACTTTCTTTATTCATTATCATCTAACCAATCATATTCAAACATTTCTTCTAAAGATTTTTCATCTTTATTACGACTTTTAAAACCATTTTTAGACCATTCATAGATTATTTTATCAATGTACTTAAAATTCCTCACATTATTTAATATTGCCTCTTTTAGAGCTCTTTTTATTGTTTCTTCGCTTACACCATTTTCTAACCATTTATTAATTAATTCATATTCAAAAGAACTAAGAGTTCTTCCAAGTTCACTTTCAAATAAGAAATATAAATCTTTTTCTTTCTTATTTGATTCAACTTCACTATTTAATAATAATCTATCATAAAAAGGATCTAAATTAATTTGTTCTATAACTTCTCCATTTTTATTTGTTACAATCATTTCAATATATTTCTTATTAACTAATTTAGTAAAAGTATTACTAATTTTTTCTTCATCAAAACATAATTTTTCTTTTATATCATCAGTATTTAAATTACATGAAATATTAATAAAATATAAAATAAGCAAAAACTCATCTAAATCTATATCTAGATGACTAATATTCTTAATAATATTGGTATTAATAATAAAATCTTTAGTTTCAAATATTTTTCTTAAATCACTCATAACTTACAAATTCCTTAAAAACTCTTCTATATCTAACATATCATTATTTAAATACCCTTCAATTATTCTTCTTTCCACTAATCTATATGTTTTTACTACATCATTAGTATTTACATATTTAAAAAACAAATCTATATCAGCATCCATATCAATAAAGCTATGTAACTTACTAATTTCCATTAATACTTTTAATCTGTCTACTTGATTTAAAATAAATGATGCATTCAATAATACTTCTTCACTATTATTTTTTATATCATCCATTGTAATATTTCCTTTTGAAATGATACTTCTTATTGAATTAATAATTCTTAATTCATTTTTTGAAAATGGTAAATCAGAATTCATTTGTGCCCATATTCCATATTTATTATAAGAATGAATAACTTTAACAAAATCAATATTAAAGTATTTTTGAATTTCAAATCTTCTGACATAATATAAAAATTTATCCAATCCAGCGCTATCAAATATTCTATCTAATTCTTTACGTTTGAACTCTTTTGGTACATCATTTAATATGTAAGCTTTTTTAGATATAAAATTAATTATTTCATCAGATAATTCAAAATCAAGCGTACATGCAAATCTTAATGCTCTAATTATTCTAGTTTTATCTTCTTCAAATTTCTTTTCTGTATCTCCAACACATTTTATAATTTTACTATCTAAATCTTTTTTTGAATTAAGCAAATCAATAAAATATCCATTCTTATCCATTGCAAATGTATTTATAGTAAAATCTCTTCTTAATAAATCTTCTTTTAAATTTTTTGCAATCTTTAGTTCAACAGGTTTATTTTTTTTATATCTAAGTTCACGTCTAAAAGTTGTTATATCATACTCATAATCACCTTCTGAAATATGATAAGCATAATATTGTGGATAAGCCTTACCTCTACCATCGAACATTTTAACAATTTCACTTATTGGGGCGTTAGTACAAATATCTACATCAAAAGACGTAATACCAAGAAGATAATCTCTAACATATCCTCCAACTATATACGCTAAATAACCATTTTTATTCAATATTTCCATTATTTCTTTCATAATATATATATTACCACAAATATAAATAAATTGCATTAAAAAAAAGCCTTAATGGCTTTTCATTAATTTAAAGCATCTTTTAATTTGCTTCCAGCTTTAAATCCAGCAACAACTTTTGCAGGAATTTTGATAGCTGCTTTAGTTAAAGGATTGATTCCTTCTCTTGCAGCTCTTTTTTTAGCTGTGAAAGTTCCAAATCCAACAAATGTAACTTTTCCTTCTTTCTTAAGTCCACTTGTGATTCCTTCTAAAACAGCATCTAATGCTCTTCCTGCATCAGCTTTAGTTAATCCGGCTTTAGCAGCAACGAATTCTACTAATTCAGTTTTACTCATCGTAAATTACCTCCCATTTTTTTAGCATCATTTTG
>JAEEGL014800923.1_pt1 | contig 11686 bp, 11 predicted proteins | sample 9134231 | NCBI WGS metagenome assembly JAEEGL01 (sample SAMN16246548, study PRJNA631951) | gut metagenome | biome: gut microbiome; feature: rumen; material: fiber-attached | host: Bos | place: Iran: Karaj | collected 2018-10 | reverse complement strand
CCGTCTATTCGCTGCTGCTGAACAAGACGCTGGTGGCCGACGACAAGACCGTGGCGGTCACCGTGGGGAATGTGCGCCTGCCGGACGAAACCGTGCAGACCGAGGTGGGCACTGGCTACTTCAAGAAAGCCTGGACGGGCGAGGAAATCACCGCCGACAAGGCCAACGTGCGTATCGAGAAGGGCACCGACGGTCCCGCGTGGGGTGGCCTCTACTGGCAGTATTTCGAGAATCTGGACAAAATCGCCCGCAGCGATGACAAGAATTTGGTCATCGAGAAGCAGCTCTACAAGGTGGAGAATACCGACAAAGGCGAGGTACTGAAGGCTATCACGGCGGGGCAGTCGTTGCAAAAGGGCGACAAGGTGCGTGTGCGGGTGGTCATCACCGCAGACCGTGACATGGAGTTCGTGCACCTCAAGGACATGCGTGCCGCCACCTTCGAGCCCGTCAACGTTTTTTCGCAGTACAAATACCAGGACGGTCTCTGGTACTACGAATCGACCAAGGATGCCGCTACCCATTTCTTCATCGACTGGATGCCGAAGGGCAAATACGTTTTCGAATACACCCTCTTCGCCACGCAGTCGGGCGACTTCAGCAACGGCATCACGCACATCGAGTGCATGTACGCGCCTGAGTTCCAGTCGCATTCGGCGGGGGTGCGGGTGAAGGTACGATAGGACCCGACGCTTCCAAGCGTCGTAAAATTCCGTAGAGGCGAATAATCATTCATTCCTCATGGGAAGATCGGTTGCTTGTCATTATTTCTTGTATTTTTGCCGCCAAAATCAAAAATACAACGTCCAATGTCCATCAAAGAGTCTCGCAGTCTCAGTATTATCATCATCACAGCAGTTAAGAAAGAACAGAATTAGAATCTAAATGTATGAAGAACATCCGATTGGTTATCTTCGATTTTGACGGCACAATGGCCGACACACGCTATAACATCGTTCTCACCATGCAGTGCGTGATGCGGGAGTTGGGGATGCCTGTGGCCGATGAGGAGACCTGCGCCTCCACCATCGGGCTGCCGCTCAAGGACTGCTTCCGCAAGATTTTCCCGGAACTGACCGATGACGGAGCTGAACACTGTGCCGAGACTTACCGCCAGATCTTTTTTGCCAACGCCAAGTCGCTGGTCCCCAATATGTTCCCTTTCGTGCAGGAGACCATTGACTTGCTGCACACCCATCATATCCAGATGGCGATTGCCTCGTCGCGCACTTCTGCCTCATTGCTCGGTTTCATTCGTGAGATGCGCCTGGCGGACAAAATCGCCATGGTGGTCGGTTCCGACGAGGTGACTCGCCACAAACCGCATCCAGAGCCTGTGAACGTCATTCTGTCGGCGTTGGGCGTGCCTGCTTCGGAGACCCTGGTGGTTGGCGACATGCCCGTGGACATCCTCATGGGCGCGGCTGCCGGCGCGCACACCTGCGCGGTTACCTATGGGAACGCTTCTGCTGAGGAACTGTCTGCTGCAGGTGCGGAATTCCTGATTGACGATATGGGGGAATTGGGAACGACCCTTGGGCTCACGTCGTTCGCCCTATGTCCTCTCGTACATTATTAAGATGAAGAATTCGAATAGATTTCATATTAGTTGGCGGTATCGAATTAGCACGGGCGAATAAGAGACAGTTTCCTTGAGCAGTCTCAATAGAGACAAGAGTTTCGTAGAGATTACAACCTCCCTTCCTCCACAAAACTGTAGTACCGGTCTTTGTGGATGATGATGTGATCGACTAAGACCAAATCCATCAGTTTGGCGGCGTGGTGAAGTTTTTCTGTCAGCTGTATGTCGGTGCGGCTGGGGCAAACCGAGCCGGACGGATGGTTGTGGCATAGGATGATTTGCGTTGCCTTGTTCAGTATCGCTTCCTGCATCACGATGCGCGTGTCAACCCCTGTGGTACTGATGCCTCCTTTGCTGATTTGGCAACTTCGCAGGATGCGGTTGGCTTGGTTGAGGTAGATGACCCAGAATTCTTCATGGTCGAGATAAGCTATTTTGTCTTGCATCAGGTTTACGACATCTCGCGAGTTTAGGATTTGCAGACTCTCCTCCACCTTCTCCGCGCGGATGCGCTTGCCGAGTTCAAAGGCGGTGAGCAGGGCAATGGCTTTCGCCTGCCCGATGCCCTTGATTTGTGAGATTTCGCGCAACGACATGTCGGACAGGTTGTTAAGGCTGTTTCCCGAAGAGGCGAGCAGTCTCTTGGCCAGATCCACGGCGGATTCAGCGTTGCTTCCGGTACGCAGTAATATGGCAATGAGTTCCGCGTCGGACAATGCCACGGCGCCGTTCTTGGCGTATTTCTCTCGTGGCCGGTCTTGGACGCTCCATTCTTTGATTGTCAGTTTTCGGTTTTCGTAGGTTTGGTTTTGTCGGTTCATTAGGCCTTTCGGTTTTCTCAGGTATTGTAGAGATGTTGCGCGCAACGCCTCTGCTAATACATTTGCGATCGTTTCAGCAAATAGGGTAGCAGTATCTGTTCGAAACCTTGCGTGATGTCAGCAGGGATCACGTCGATCTGGTATTGTCCGCATTTGACTTTGATTTCCTGGAAGTAATCGCGCACGGTTTGTTGGTAGTATTCACGGATATTGTTGGCATGTACTTTCACCTCGTTGCCCGTCTCCATATCAACGAATCTATAGAGCCGGTTTTCAAAGGCGAAGTCGTACTCCAATTGTTTGTCGAAGGTGTGGAAGAGGACCACTTCGTGCTTGTTGTGGCGCAAATGTCCCAATGCCAGCAGCAACTCGTCCAGGTTTTTGCTTGATTCCAACATGTCGCTGAAGATGATGACCAAAGAGCGGCGGTGAATCTGTTCGGCAATCTGGTGCAGCGTGTCGGTGACCATAGACTGTCGTTGCACGTCGTCGCCAATAGGTTGTAGAACTTTCTCCAATTCTCGGTAGATCATCTTGTGATGCGCATCTCCGCCCCGGGCGTGCGTGTGCAACTCCAACTTGTCGGAAAAGAGGCTCAGCCCGACGGCATCGCGCTGACTTTTGAAAACTTGCATCAAAACAGCGGCGGCATATACGGAGAAAAAGATCTTGTTCGGCTGCGCGAGGGTGTACTTCTGCCGTTTGGGAAAGTACATGGACGACGAATTGTCGATGACCAGCTGGCAGCGCAAGTTCGTCTCCTCTTCGTACTGCTTGACGAACAGTTTGTCGGTGCGGGCGTACAATTTCCAGTCGATGTGCCGGATGGGCTCGCCAGTGTTGTAAGGACGGTGCTCGGCAAACTCCACCGAGAAACCGTGCATGGGGCTCTTGTGGATGCCCGTGATGAAACCTTCCACCACCTGCTTGGCCACGAATTCAACGTGGTCGAACTGCGTTATTTGCGTCAAGTCAATCGTATATGCCATAGGTCAAAATTTAGGGCGCAAAGGTACAATTTTTTCGGTCTGTCAAGGAACGCTTTCTTCGGATATGAATGACTTCCATGCCTCCAGGAAAGTCTCGTTAAGTTCAGCCACCTGATAATCTTGGGTGAAGAGGTCCCCCGCCTTGAACAGTTGTGGCCGTTCTCCCTTTTGGACGAGCATCACACACGGGAAGTCTGAGTGTTTCAAGTCTGAAAGGGATGTCAGATCTTTGTAGTTCGCGGAAGTGTCGTAGTAAAGTTTGAAGGGCTTGTCTGTCTCTTTTCGGATTGTGCTGTTGAGCTCGTATGCCGAAAAACCGTTGATTTCACGAGGATATACTTGCCCGATATGGATGTCGGGGGACTCTGTCTGCCCAATCAGCCGGTAGATGGCTTTCACACACCCCGAGCACTCTAAGTCTTGATGGAGCAGCAGCACGCTTTTTTCCAGAGGCATTTCGCTCAGAGAGAGTCTCCTCCCGCTTGTGGTGAATAATGCTGCTTCTCCCCTTTGCTGTGGGGTGTAGCGCATGATTTTATAGGCCAAAGCCGGCTCGCCGCCCTCGAAATAGTCGTTCAGTGCTCGTTGGTATTCCGCGTGTGACTTCCCTTGCCAGGATACCTCCGTCTTGTAGGTGAGTTGGACAATGATATCGTCGCCGGAGGCGTTTCCCTTGTCGTAGCCTCCTATGAACAGAGTAAACGGGAATCGGGCCGCATGATAGACGCTGTCTTCATGGATGTTCCTAAGATATCGGCTGGTCAGTCCGTCTTCATTTCGGATGGCGTACTGCAGCACCGATTTCCCGGTCAGAGTGTCAAATTGCATGTAGAGTAGCAGGAGATCCCCGCGTAAAGGCATGGCGACTTTCAGATATGAGTAGTCGTAGATGTGGTCTTTTACGGCGTAGATGCGTTCTATCCCGTAGGGTACAGCCAACGTCTGTCGGATATAGTCGTCCCCGAACGCCTTCCACGGGGCAAGGTCGAAACGAACGGTGTCCCGGGCGTGACCGTCCAGGTCGTACACCTCTATGCGTGGGAATCTCGTGCTTAGGAAGAATACAGATTGATGGTTGTGGGAAAGATAGCGATTGGGGTAGATTTGCACTGTGTGGGGCGCTTCGTAGGGGAGTTCCCGCACAAGTGTCGCCGAATCGCTGCCCAGATCTTGCTGAAACCACTTGAACCCTTGGTCATGGTCTTCTTCAAAAAAGTTGATTTTGTTCCGGTGAAGGTATCCCATGCACAAGTTGTGATGACGATAGGTGGAAACCACTTGGTAGTTTTGGTTATGGATTCGCTTATAAAGGATTAACTCTTCTTGCGTGGTCACCAACAGATGGTCACCGTTGAAACTGAAATCGTTGATCCACAGGCTCCGAGCGTACCGCTCTCTGTTTCGGCCGTTGTCGGGTAGGGGAAGCAGGATTTCCGTTTGTTCATAATTATCCGTCGAAAATGCGTGGATGACCGCCTGGTGGCCGTTTCTCCTGTGCTGGAAGCTCTGCTGCTCGACAAAATAGAATGTCTTGTCCACCATCTTGCATTTGATCTGATTCGGGCTTTCAGGTATATGGGCACCCTCTATCGCCACAATCGTGTCCAATGTGAATCGACTTCCAATCCACTCTTGGGCCGAGACTTCAAGAGTTGCCAGAACGACACCGACGATGATAACTATTCGTGTTCTCATAAGATCAGGCTTTTTTCAGAAAGGATTGGTTATTGGGCAATCAGGTTGTTGAAGTCTATCTTCTCGATATAGATCTTCATGGTGGACGAGTTTGAGGTGCTTGCCGTCACGACGCCCCTGATGACGTATGTCTCGGCCTTGCTCTTTTTCCCAAATCCGCCTGAAGCGCCGGTCATGGCGATGGTCTTTGTGTAAACAGTAGGTAACGAGACTCCTTTGGGATGGCCACTCGTCGATACCATCTGGTTGTACTGCTCCAGAGCTGTTTCATACTGCATGACCACGTCGTTGATCGCGTTTTTGAACGAGAGGAGGGTTCCGTCGTCGTCAATGTAAACCACGGCGTTTCCAGTGTTGACGGGCATGCCGGAACAGTTGGGCACACGGCAAGCGGAGAAACCGCTGCCCGAGCAGTCCAACTGAGCGTAGCCGGATGCGGTCGCCGACGCTGGAGTGTAGATTACATAGTTGTAGAGGTTGAGTATCGCGGTCAGCCCCCCTTGGGTCTTGTTCACGATCACTGCCGGGACTTTTTCAGCGAATACACTGAAGGAAAAGATTGATAATCCGATGATTAATAAGAGTTTTTTCATAGTCTTTTTGTTTTTTAAGTTTGTGATAATAGTAAATTGTTTTTTTGCGTTTGCCTCTCTTTCGCTGAGGCGGCAGTCTCCTGCCTTTTCGTTAATCGTCTCACGGTCTTACACAGGTCGATTAATGTTTTGTTTTTAAGTGGCGGTTGTTCAAGTTTAGGTTGATGAGTGTGGTTGCTTTCACAACTGTTTTGTCCTCGGGGTCGCCAGCCCTTTTTGAACATGACAAAAATAATACAAAGTGAATTGTTTGTCAATAGTTTTTAAAAATTTTTTTCTTGCTGAAAACCAGAGACTTGTCAAAATTCTCTTAACAAATAGAGCCCGATTTGTTAAAATCGGGCTCTGGATTTCGCAGATTTTTGACCGTCGGCCGCAAAAACCGAATCGGGTTTACTCTAAAACGACATGATGTTTGGACATGAGTTTCCGGAGGTTGATGAGAGCATAACGCATGCGTCCCAAGGCGGTGTTGATGCTGACATTCGTCATTTCGGCAATCTCCTTGAAGCTGTAGTCGTTGTAGATGCGCATCTTCAAAACCTCTTTTTGCTCTTCCGGCAGGTACTCGACGTAGTGGGTCAAGTCTGAGTATGTTTGCTCCCGGATCATTTTGTCCTCCACGGACTCGTCTTTTGATCCGATGATGGTGAAAATGTCGAAGTCTTCCCCTCCGTCCACGGTGGGCATGCGCTGCAGACGACGGTAATAGTCGATCTTCAGGTTGTTGGCGATACGCAAAATCCATTGGAAAAATTTGCCTTCTTCCTGGTAGTTCCCTGAACGAATGGTATTTATAACCTTAATAAAGGTATCCTGAAAGATGTCTTCCGCCAACTCTTTGTTTTTGACGGACACCATAAGGTAGGAAAACAGCCGTCTTTCATAACGGAGTATGATTGTCTTTAACGCAGACTCTTCACCTGCTTGATAACGTGCTATCAATTCGTTATCGCTTAAGGCATTCCAATTCATGATATGCTCCTTTCTTTAATAGGGTTAATAAAATAAGAAAGTAGATGTTTTTTCGATAGCGGGTCTCTTTTGATTAATAATAACTGTTAATGCCTTAAATTGTTTAAATTTATCTGGCTGCAAAAATAGCTTTTTTTTGAATATCATTCCCGTTTTGGGAAAAAAAATTTTTTTCCGTGCTTTTTCCGAAAAGATTATCTTTGCAAATCTATTTAAATGTATGTGAAATGAGAAATAAGGTTGTCTTTGTCTTGCTCTTTGCCTTGGCTAATTTACTTTTTGTCCAGGCGCAACAATATGATATTCAGATGGATGACAAAATCTATGCCGAAGGAATCGCCAGCGTTAAGCTGACTGCGGGCGAAGATCAGTTGTCAGAGCCTGTGGGTAAGTTGGGCGATATCTTCCAGATCTCTTTCGATGATCTCAATCTTGAAATCCGTCATCTGAAGTACACCTTTATCCATTGCACCCATGATTGGCAACCTTCGCAGCTCAATCCGATTGAATTCATTGAGGGCTTCATGGAGGACGATATCACCATGTATGAGCATTCGTTTAATACGATTGAACCGTATATGCACTATTATGCGGAATTTCCTAATGAGAATATATCATTCAATAAATCAGGGAATTATATTCTTTTTGTGTATGACGACACTCCCGACAACCCCGTGTTGACGCGGCGTTTCATGGTGGTGGAGCCTCTGCCGGCGAAGGTGGTTTGTGATGTGCATTCCGCTATGGATGTGAACAATAGGTTTACGCATCAAGACGTTGATTTTACGGTGTTTACGGGAGGTTACCGCATTCGCAACCCGCAACAGACGGTCCATGCCACCATCCGGCAGAACGGACGCTGGGACAACGCGGTTTCCGGGCTAACCTATCATTCGGGGTCGGGCAGCGAGCTCCATTTCAATTACATGGATGGCAGGAATTCCTTTCCCGGCGGTGCCGAATTCCACACTTTCGACATCTCCACGTTGCGCTCCAATGCCGATCATATTGTGGGTATCTCATTCGTGAACCATCATACGCACGCATACGTTCTTCAGGATGACGCTCGCCCCTATTCGGCATACGAAAGTCGCGGCAACATCAACGGACGTTGCTATTACCGCAACCGCGATCTGCGCAACGACTACTCCGAGGATTACGTCTTCACGCACTTCACCTTGAAAAGCCAGTTCCCGCTCACGGACGGGTCGGTCTATGTCTTTGGCGAGTTGACGGGTTGGCAGCTGCTTGACGAGGCCAAATTGCATTATAACAAAGAGTTTGATTTCTGGGAAACCGATATCCTGCTTAAGCAGGGCGTTTACAACTATCAATATGTATATGTTCCGTATGGCAGCAACACGATCGATGCTACCTATATCGAGGGATCGCATTACGAAACTAGTAATATATACTATATTTATGTCTATTATCAAGAGGAGGGAACCTCATACGACAAACTTATCGGTTATCAATCCTGTTCCATTGTGGATAAAGAGGAGTGATCCTTATTCGTTTTTGACGCATCTGACCGAATAGAAGGCCTCTTTCGGGGTGCAATTGATCTCCACCGTGGCATTGGTGTAATAAAACCGGTGGATGGGAGCGGTGTCGGGACTGCCGTCGGAGCACGTCCAGAAACCGGCGTTGGTGCCGAAACCTTCCGCCTGTCCATTCCAAACGCTGCCTGCAGGAAGTACGGAAAACCCTGTGGCGTTGTTTGTTGCGATGTTGTCGATAATACAGCAGGGCGCACCTTGGCTCATGAAATCAAATTGCCAACTGTCGGAGGTGGCCATCGCTTTCGCCACATTGTTGACGTCGGTGCCGCATCGGTAGTGGTCCTTGTAGCCGACGTAATCTTCCAATCCCATCCATTCGAAGTTGGCTGGCACGTGCCAGCCGTCCGGACACGGCCCTTGCACACGCCCGTCGGTCTCTTCCGTCGGCTCGGAACCCCCAAGCACGGACCGCCAGGTGTACAACCGTCCGTATCGCGCGGCATTCTGCAGGTCATGGCCGGGAATCTCCGGCGCGGGCGAGATCTCCCGTCCGTCCGCATAATGCGTGGTGCGTAAATTCTCGCGCAACCAGCATTCTTTGCCCATGACAACGGTCTGATACTCGTTGCCGTCGATGTCTCTCACCGTGCCGCAGTCACGGATCTCTTGCGCGTATGAAAATGCCGCGAAGGCCAAAGCGGCGAACAGGGATAGCGTCTGTTGGAATCTCCTCATTGTGCTTGATCTAATAAACGCAGAGACGCGGTTGACCGCGTCTCTGCAGGTGTGTGATATTACTCGATTCTGTCGGAAATCAGGTATTTGTTTCGGTCGGAACCGTTGCGGACCACCAACTCGGCAAGGTAGCCGGCAAGAAACAGCATCAGACCGAAAACCATGGCCAACAACGCGAGATAGAACAGCGGTTGGTCTGTGACTTGTCGGAAACCGACAATGTGGTGCGAAAGTCTGTAAAGTTTCTGTGAAATGAGCACGATGGTGATGACGATGCCGATCAGGAATGACAACGAACCTAACGAACCGAAGAAGTGCATCGGTTTCTTGCCGAATTTCGACATGAAACTGACGGTCAGAAGATCCAAGTATCCGTTGATGAAGCGGTTCCAGCCGAATTTGGAGACACCGTGCTTGCGCTTTTGGTGGATCACCACCTTCTCGCCAATCTTGGTGAAGCCGGCCCATTTGGCGATGACAGGGATGTAACGGTGCATTTCACTATAGACCTCTATGGATTTCACCACGTCTCTCTTATATGCCTTAAGCCCGCAGTTGAAGTCGTGCAGCATGATGCCCGACATGCGTCGGGTAGTCCAGTTGAAGAACTTCGACGGGATGTTCTTGGCGAGTTTTGAATCATAACGCACTTTTTTCCAGCCCGACACAAGGTCGTAGCCGTCTTCCTTGATCATGCGGAACAGCTCGGGGATCTCGTCGGGACTGTCCTGCAAATCGGCGTCCATGGTGATGACCACATCGCCCTGGCAAGCCTCGAAAGCGGTGTTCAGCGCCGCCGATTTGCCGTAGTTGCGGCGGAACCTGATTCCTTTGATGGCGGGGTCCTTGGCGTGCAACTCTTGAATCACGGACCATGATTCGTCGGAGGAGCCGTCATCGACCATGATGACCTCGTAGGAGAAATTGTGCTCGGACATGACACGCTCAATCCAGGCGGCCAGTTCGGGAAGCGATTCCGCTTCGTTCAGCAAGGGTACTATTACGGATATGTCCATTTTACAGTTAATCGTTTATAATTGATAGATAATCGTTTTCCTTAAGCAGCCCCGTTAGGGGTAAGAGCTCAGTAGAGCATAATGTTACGGGTTAGTCGTTTCAGTCTCATCATTTTCCGACGGGACGAATTCCTCAATCGGTTTTTTGGAGGTGTAGTTGAACATGGCGACGAAGAGGCCGAAGAACATGCCGTAGAGCAGGTACATCATCGCGCTGACGCCGGCGTATTTGCCGTTTTGGTCGTAGTGCGGCACTCGCGCCTTGTTCTCCTCGTAGCGTTTCTCCAGCGGGTCGATGCTGGCGATCGTGTCGTTGGTTTGCTGGACAATCTCCTGCACGTAGGGAGTTGACGGTTTACCGTCGTTCTGCTCGGTGTAGCTTACTAACGTCTCCATGAGCACTCTCTTGGCGTATGGGGTGAAGTTGCCCAATTGGTACTCCTCTTTGTCAGCATCGGGTTTGGAACGCAGTTTGTCGAGGTAGAATTGCTGGAAAATCAGGATGCCGCTGTTGACTTCCTCACGAACGGATTGTGGCAGAGTGTCGTTTGTAAGACCTCCTTCTGTCGCGGATGCCAGGCCTTTGAGAAACGACTCTTTGCGATCGTTCATGATAGTCGCAGCCGCCTCGGTGTAGGCTTTCAGCTCGGTGTTTGTCAGGGTGTCTTTGGCCAGGTTCTGCTTGTACTTGGTCAGGGCGGTGGTGTACTTCTGCTGAAGGCCGTCCTTTTCGATGACGGAATAGTGCAGCATGTCGTAGCCGAAAAGCAGGACGACGCCTATGACGGAGGTCACGATGCAACTAAGGAAGGCCTTGGCGAACGATAGCCGCTCGGGATAGACCTCCTTGAATTCCTTCACACCGAAGTGCAGCACGAGGATGAAGCCGATGATCATCGCCAAGTCAAGTAGTTGGCCGGCACTGTAATCGACTTTCCGGGCGAACATCTTCAGCAACTCCAATGCGGCGAGCATCAGTCCGAGGATAACGCCCCATTTCAAGTGCGTTTTCCAAAAATTCTTGTCGTTCAACATGTTATTTGAATTTAGACTTAAGACTTGAGACTTTAGACTTTTGGGGTATTTATATTCTACGTCCTAAGTCTCACGTCTCACGTCTTATTTCGGGCAGCAGAACTCGGTGAGGACGCCGCCGGTGGCCTTCGGGTGGGCGAAGCCGATCATCAGCTGTTCGGCGCCGGGGCGAGCGGCTTTGTCAATCAGGCGCACCTCTTTGGATGCCAGTTCGTTGAGGGCTTCGTTGGTGTCGGGCACCGCGAAAGCGATGTGGTGGATGCCCTCGCCGCGGTTCTCGATGAACTTCGCGATGGTGCTCTCCGGGCTCGTGGGCTCCAGGAGTTCGATCTTGGTCTGTCCGACCTTGAAGAAGGCGGTCTTCACCTTTTGGTCAGCGACCTCTTCGATGTTGTAGCATTTCATCCCTAAGATGTTCTCGTAATAGGGAATGGCGGTTTCCAAGCTTTTCACGGCGATGCCGAGATGTTCGATGTGGGTGATGTTCATATTGATTGTTTTTTGTTTGTTACTTCGTGTTGGCCCCACACTGCGCTGCGCTTGTATGGGGTTAATTGCACTTCGTGCGTTTTGTCTCTTCGAGACTGCTTAAGGAAATATATCCAATATTAATTCTTAATTCTGCATTCTTAATTCTTAATTGATCAGTCGCGGTCGGGGGTGGCGTCGAGCCAGTGCGTTTTGTGTTTGATGAGTTTGATGATGAGGGCGATGGCGGTGTAGGCGAGGGTGATCCAAAGCAT
>JAEEGL013734850.1_pt1 | contig 11686 bp, 10 predicted proteins | sample 9134231 | NCBI WGS metagenome assembly JAEEGL01 (sample SAMN16246548, study PRJNA631951) | gut metagenome | biome: gut microbiome; feature: rumen; material: fiber-attached | host: Bos | place: Iran: Karaj | collected 2018-10 | reverse complement strand
TTATAGAGTGATCGATCCGTTATCATTTAAACAGAGATAAGAACAGCCGGGGGATCCCCGGCTGTTTTGCAGTATACATGATAGTTCACGTTTGTCTCAGGTGTACTTTTTACAGAACCTCATCGTGCTCTGATTCTTCCACGAGACGGTCGAATTCGGCGCTGGCGCGTTCATACTCGTCATCATCTTCAATATAAGTAAGTTCAGGCTCCTCATTGGGGTCATCGGGATTCTCGCTGTATCCGTAGATCCAGACTTCGCCTTCATCATTATCACCTTCTTCATCCAGTGGAAGAAGAGCAATGTAGTCCTTACCGTCCATATCAAAGATAGTAACTACAGCACATTCTACGTCACCGTCTTCGAAATTCAGCGTGACGGTCATCTCTTCATCATCAAATTCGTCTTCTGTGATCATTTTGTTTTCTTCTGACATTTCATATTCCTTTCTGTTATTTGAAAATCAGATATTACAGATTAATTATATGTTTTTGATATACATCCGGTCAATTATTTCTTGCCGATAATACGATATGTGATAAAATGTTATTCGGAGATATTTTTATGACTTCACGTATATATACGCTGCATAAAACAAGTGCGTATCCTTTGGGCGCTTACAAAACAGATAAAGGTGTGCGGTTTTCGTTTGAGACCGGTACTTTTATTAATTGCGGGGTTTTGCTGTATCCGGCAGGCATGAGCGCCCCCATCAAGATTGAATTCCCTTCATGGACCAAAGAGGGACGCATCTGCGCAGCTGAGGTCAGGTTTGCAGGAACTAATATCGAAAGCTATCTGTCAGATTCTGAAGGCAGAGGCTTAAGATACCTGTTTTTTACCGATGATGAGATCTTCCCGGATCCGTATATGCAGGATTCCGACGGATTTGGCTCATTCGGTCAGGTCACATCACCTTTTTCCCGGTTAAGTAATGATAAATATGTAAATGAAGAAGTATTTGCAGGCACGCATTACAGCGACAGCCTGTTATATATGGTGCACGTAAGGGGATATACAGCGCATTCATCCTCCGGAGTAAAGGACAGAGGAACCTTCAGAGGTCTTATCCGTAAATTGCCATATATCCAGAGTCTCGGAGTTACTGGCTTGATCCTCATGCCTGTGTATGAGTTTAACGAGATCATATACGCTCCGGATATCATTAAAAAAGAAGACGATAAGCCGGTAAGAGTCAATTACTGGGGATATGCCGGCGGTTACTATTATTTGCCTAAGCATGCATATTCGGCGTCAGGCAATCCTGTGGCAGAGATGCATGAGATGATAGACGCTATACATAAAGCCGGTATCGAAGTGATACTTCAGTTCATGTTCATGGCCGACATGACGGTACGTGAGATCACCGATATAATCAGGTTCTGGCGTGACAGATATCATGTGGATGGTTTCCAGCTCATAGGAACGGGTCTGCCGATCAATGATATCCTGTCGGATCCGATACTATATGGCTGTAAGATACTGTATGATGAAGCAATATCCATGTCGGGTGATAAGATAAACCCTGAACACGGATATCTCGATGCGGGATATATGACCGATATCAGGAAATTCTTAAAAGGCGACCCGAATTCTGCGCTCAATGCTTCAATGCAGTTTAAGAATGCAGATCCCTCCACCCATCCCATCGTTTATATTGCAAGACAGGATACGATGCGAGCTGTTGATATCGTATCTTACAACGAGAAGCATAACGAGGATAACGGAGAAAACGGCCGTGACGGAATAGATTATAACTATAGCTGGAACTGCGGATTTGAGGGAATTACCAGGAAAAAGAGCATAGTTGAACTCAGACGCAAACAGCTTAAAAATGCCTTTGCGATGCTGCTTACCAGTCAGGGCACGCCTCTTATTTACGGCGGAGACGAGTTCGGCAATACGCAGTTCGGTAATAATAATCCTTATAATCAGGATAACGCTACGGGTTATATAAAGTGGACCAAGAGCGCTTTTGGGACTGATATCCTTGATTTTGTGAAAAATCTTATAAAGATAAGGCGTTCGCATCCTTCAATCGGAGCTAATCACAGCTTTACAGGCAGGGATTATCTTTCTTACGGATATCCCGATGTTTCGATGCACGGCGAGGAACTGTGGAGAGCAGATATAGGTCCTACATCACATGATTTCGGCATTTTGTATTATGACAGATATTCTGATGCTGACGATAAGAGGCTCATCTATCTGATATACAATATGCATTGGGAGACCAAGAGTATAGCATTACCCAAGCTTAAAGGCAGTACAAAATGGATTATGGCAGCAACAACCGATGAGCAGAACTCATTAGAAGAGATCGAAGATACTAAAGAGGCTTTACGGATAAGCGTCAGAGCGCGAAGTATAATAATTCTTGAAACATATGTTCGATAATGATATAATAAATCATAAATCCCGCCGCAGGTATATAAATGACATTTATCTACTTGCGGCAGTTTTTTTGTTCGCGGGTATCCTGTATATACTTATCCGAACGGTTATGCCATCAGGTACATATATACGTGTTGAGTGCGGTATGGCGGGTGAGGGATCGGAAAACAGGAATAACTTGTATTCGCTGGATGATGAAGGTTATATTCTGATATTTAATCCGTATGGTGATAGTAACATCATTCAGGATACTGATAGAGAGGTTATAAGCCCGCTGATCAAAGATATAGATGGAGTCTGTGAATACTTAGACGGATATTTGTCGGGTTATGGTGATGACAATAATGGTCAGGCATCCGTAATTGATAAATCCCGGTTTTACAGCGAATTGAATAAGGACGGATATGCAGATCTGAAAGGCATTTTCATAGAGGATACTGATATCAATATCATAAAGATATATGACCACAAGGCTGATATGATAGCCTCTACATGTCCTGATCTGATATGTGTTCACTCGAAGCCCATATCACGATCGTCAGAATCGATCGTATGTCTTCCTCATAAGGTGGTTATCACCGTGATAAATAACAAAGATGCTGAGGCTTTATCCAAAGTACAAAGCAGTGATACAGCAAATGATACAGATTCTGTTACCTGGTAAGAAAACATGCCCATCTTAAAGACATCTGACAGGACAAAGACAATGGTTCTGTGCGGATTTTATATAGCAGTTTCGATGATATTAAGTTATATAGAGACTTTGATACCCTTTAATTTCGGCGTACCGGGTATAAAACTTGGTCTTGCGAACCTTACAACGGTTATCATTCTGTATACACTGGGGTGGAAAGAGGCTTTATGTGTTAACCTTATCCGGATAATCCTGTCCGGCTTTATGTTCGGGAATATGTCCATGATCATGTATTCCATGGCCGGTGCGCTGCTTAGTTTTATCTGCATGATCCTGGTGAAAAGGACAGGCAAAACATCAACCATGGGTGTAAGTCTTGTAGGTGGTGTTACGCACAATATCGGCCAGCTTGTTGTGGCAGCATTTGCGCTGCATACATTGAGCATATTGTATTATGTTCCGGTTCTTATAATTGCCGGGGCCATCACGGGAGCACTGATCGGATATATAACGATACTGGTTTTACCAGCGGTTATAAGAGTGTTCGGGGATTAATGTGATTCGGATTAAGTTGAATCGGATCATTGTTATTCGGAGTAATATATAAACGGGAGATAAGAAATGTACGCATACATAAACGGCACAGTAGCGGATGTATATCCGGATCTGGTGGTATTGGATGTAAATGATATCGGATATAACGTTCATATATCAGGGAAAACTGCGAGCCAGCTTCCTCTGCCCGGTCAGAAGGTTAAGCTTTATACCTATACATCCGTAAGAGAAGATGCGATAGAGCTTTTGGGATTCATGACAAGAGATGACCTGAATGTGTTTAAAGATCTGATATCCGTAAGCGGAGTTGGACCAAAATCGGCGCTGAATCTACTTTCAGTAATGGACGCTGACAGCATACGTGTTGCTATTGTTACAGGAGATGTGAAGGGGCTCTCCAAGGCTCCCGGGCTTGGGAAGAAATCCGCTGAACGAATTATAGTTGATCTTAAGTCGAAGTACGCCAACACTGAAGTAAAAGGTACATCTGTCGGATTTGCGACTGCTCCACAGGAAAGTCTGGATAGTTCAGGGCTTAGTCCTAATTATGTCGAAGCGGCTGAGGCTCTTATGGCGCTTGGATTTGGACGAAACGAGATAGTTGGCACCATGAAGAATCTTGGCCTTGATGATAACGCGGATGTTGATCTTATTATTGCAGAGACACTTAAGATGATCAGATGATGAGGAGATAGAGTGAATAAAACAATAATAACCGATACAGACAACATTAACAGAAACAAAATTCAATCAGAGAAGAATCCTGCGATCGTAGCGGACAGGACAGGAGAGGATACCAGCATAGAGAATATCCTTCGTCCCAAGACTTTTGACAGGTATATCGGTCAGGAAAAGACGAAAGAGAATCTTAAGGTTTTTATTGAGGCTGCTAAGATGCGAGAAGAAGCGCTTGATCATTGCCTTTTCTACGGACCTCCGGGACTTGGTAAAACAACGCTTGCCGGAATAATCGCCAATGAAATGGGCTCAAAATGCGTGATATCATCAGGTCCTGCAATTGAAAATCCCGGAGATATAGTTGCGATACTCTCTAAACTCAGTAAAGGCGACGTACTGTTCATCGATGAGATACACAGATTAAACCGTCAGGTTGAGGAAACCATGTACTCAGCCATGGAAGACTACGCTGTGGATGTGGTGTACAGTAAGGGAGAAAGTGTTGTCAGCAGACGTATACCGCTGCCTAAGTTTACTCTGGTCGGAGCCACTACAAGAGTAGGGCTTCTTACAGCGCCGCTTCGTGACAGGTTCGGCATGATACACAGGCTCGAATATTATACCATTCCTGAACTGGAGCAGATCATTACACATTCAGCGCAGATACTTAATGTTGAGATCGATCCTGAAGGCGCAAATGAGATAGCTAAGAGAAGCAGAGGAACCCCGAGACTTGCCAACAGGATGCTTAAGAGAGTAAGGGATTACGCCCAGGTCAGATATGATGGCGTTATAACCGGCGAAGTTGCATCCACTTCCCTTGATCTGCTCGATGTCGACTCACTTGGACTTGACAGGGTAGACAGGAATACTCTAGAGACTATAATCTTTAAATTCTCAGGCGGACCGGTGGGTTTAGATACATTGGCAACGGCACTGGGCGAAGACGCAGGCACTCTTGAAGATGTAATTGAACCATATCTGATCATGCAGGGATTCATCAACAGAACATCCAGAGGACGGGTGGCAACTGAACTGGCGTACAAGCATTTAGGGGTTGAATATACCCAGTGTTGAGTTTATAATTTGTGTGTCTATAATGGACTTTGGATATATGATCCGGTTAATCTGTTATATCCGTTATACACATGCATTGCTGACGTTTAGCATTTATATTGGAAATATATATGATCAGGTTGGAGGTTTTATATGGCACAGAAAACTGATGCAGAAGTTATCATAGGCGGTAAAGTCTTTACATTAAGCGGTTATGAATCGGAAGATTATCTTCAGAGGATCGCATCTTATCTGAATAATAAAGTGACCGAAAACTCTTCTAATGAGAGTTTTAAGAAACTGCCTATCGAAACTCAGGCTGTGCTTATAGAACTCAATATTGCCGATGACTTCTTCAAGGCAAAAAAGCAGATTGAGGAGCTTGAATTACAACTTGAGAATAAGGATAAAGAACTCTATGATATCAAGCATGAGCTTATCGCAACGCAGATTAAACTTGAGAATATGGAGCGCAATCTGAAAAAAGCTCAGGAAGAAAGCGCAGCTGCACATAATAAGCAGTCATCTTCCCAGCAAGGGGCTAAGCCTGCAAAATGATGACCTGATCATTCTGTTTATCCCATGAAACGATTTGAATTATTATCTCCGGCAGGTAATTATGAAAGTATGCTGGCTGCCATAAATGCCGGATGTGATGCCATATATGCAGGAACAGACAGGTTTTCAGCCAGAGCTTATGCCGACAACCTGACCTGTGAAGACTATATACGGGGCATGATACGTGCTCATCTGTGTGGAGTTAAGGTATATCTGACCTTAAATACACTTCTTTTTGAATCCGAAGTTTCGGATGCGATCCGGGTTATAAGACAATTATATGAAAGCGGTTTGGACGGTATCATCATTCAGGATACCGGTCTTATTGCACCCATCAAAACGTATTTCCCTAATTTATCCATACATGCTTCAACGCAGATGGCGGTTATGAACCGGGGAGGCGCAGAGGCTCTAAAAAATCTTGGATTCGAAAGGATCGTCCCTGCCAGAGAATTAAGCCTTGATGAACTCATATCCATTAAGAAGCAGACCGGAGTTGAGCTTGAATGTTTTATTCACGGTGCTATGTGCTATTCCTATTCGGGAATGTGCCTGGCAAGTTCAATGATAGGCGACAGGTCCGGTAACAGAGGAAGGTGTGCCGGTACATGCAGGCTTCCGTTTGGCGGTGACAAGTATCCTCTCAGTATGAAAGATCTGTGTGGCATCGAACTGCTCCCTAAACTGTTAGATGCAGGTATTGATTCCTTCAAGATAGAAGGCAGAATGAAGTCGCCCGAGTATGTAGCAGGCGTGACTGATATATACAGACGGGCTATAGATGCTTATCTGGAAGGCGGGAAATATAAGGATGCTGTATCGTTGCCTAATAATTCCAACAATAACTCAAATGATAACAGATCATATCAGTGTGATCCCCAAGATATGCAGATTCTTAAATCTCTGTATATCAGAACCGGGATCTCTCGCGGATATCTTGAAGGCACTTCGGGCAGAGAACTGATAACCTTTGATCAGCCGGGATACAGCGGCAGTGACGAAAAAGTGATCAAAGATATTAATTCACGCTTTGTTCATGAAATCCCTGCCATGGGAGTAAATCTTGATGCCAGCATTAAATATGGGCAGGAGATCAGCGTCACATATTCTTATGAGTGTATTTCTGACTCTGTGTATCCCGGACATACAGTATCGGATCTGATTTTACCTGATGAAAAAATATCCGTCACAGTCACGACTCAGGCACCGGAACACGCTAAAAACGCACCGGCAGACTTTGAAAACGTAAAAGAAAGACTCACACAGTTCGGCGATACACCTTTTTATCTGAATAATTGCGATATTGTTATGGATCCGGATCTGTTTATCCCGGTTAAAACACTCAAAGACCTTAGACGCCGGGGGATTGAAGCATTGACAGAGGATATCATTCGTAAGAAGACCGGTGTGGATATATCCGGCAGAATAGCATCAAATGACGAGGTTAAGACATATGATGCGTTTGAAGCAGAAGATTCTGGTCATACACATGGGGCTAAGAATTTTCAGAAATATGATATATCCGTTAATGATTTAAAACAATTAAATCAGGTTATAGGGTTTTCTTCCCATATAGACCGCATTATCGTCGACTATGATCTGCTCATAAATGCTGATGAAGAACTTGAGGCCAAATTAAGTGACATTGATCCTGAAATTATCATGTCTCTTCCTATCGTATTCAGAGAGAAGATGAACAGCTATTTTGAGAAGATCATTGAATTCCTGCAATCTGACAGAGCTTCTTATATAAGCGGTGTGCTGATTCATTCATTAGATGAGCTTTATCTTGTAAGAGACAGGCTTCCTGAAATGAAGATCATAACCGGAACCCATGTATATGTCTGCAATTCACAGGCTGCATCATTCATATCCGGACAGGGGAATGTGGATACGGTGTTCATGTCCTATGAAAGCAGTCTTAATGATATAAGGGATATGTGTAAGGTATCTGCCGGCTCATCCCAAAAGCCTGACTATGAAGCTGTGGTATATGGGCGGATTCCCATGATGGTCAGTGCAGGTTGTATCAAGAAAACCTACGGAAAATGTGATCATGTCAGGTCGAACGACGAGCCGTTTAAGCTTACGGACAGAAAAAACAAAACGTTTCCGGTGTTTACGGATTGCAATATATGTACTAACATAATGTATAATTCAGTACCTTTAAGTTTACATAACATGACAAATTCTCTTTTTAAAGCCGGTATCAACAGGGCTTGCATTAATCTGACTATAGAAAATGATAAGGAAACTGAGATCATACTGAAGGCATTTTTGACCGGAGATGAAGCGGCATTTAAGCAGCTTGACAGTATGGAAAGAACCACCGGCCATATAAAACGCCGAACTTTATAACAATTGGAGTATTAATACTTGAACGCCTACTTAAACGTATATATAACTTCGTTATCGGGTTATTTTCTGGGGATATTCCTTGCGCTATTTGCCCTGCTTGGTTTTGTTTGCCTTTTTCTGCCGGAAGACGGGGATCTGTTCGGGGTGCTTGTTAAAGTTCGCGCCATCCTTATGTTCCTGTTTAACTTCACGGCTTTTCTGTGCATATGCTTTGAATCAGGCGATATGAAGATGATGATAACCTTCGTGGTATCCCAGATCCTGATGCTTGGGATAATGCTTATAGGTGGAATATTGTATCCGGAGGCAGAGAGGATCCTTCCTGAGAATATGTGTATGCTCTTAAGCATCGGATTTGTGATCCTTACGAGACTTAACATCAATAAATCTCTTAAGCAGCTTCTTATCGTGACGGTTTCATTTATCATAAGCATGGGAGTTCCTTTTGCCATAAGAAAAATGAGATTTCTCTATAATTTCAAATGGATATATGCGTCCATCGGAATTGCCGCGCTTGGGCTGGTGCTTTTAGCCGGTCAGATAACTTACGGCGCTAATATCTCTTATACGGTAGGTGGCATTACTTTCCAACCCTCAGAGATCATAAAGATCGTGTTCGTGTTCTATATCGCCTCGGGCTTTGTAAGAGCCAGAGGAATGCAGGAAGTGATAGAAGTAAGCATTATAGCAGGCGTGCATGTTATCATACTGGTTCTGAGTAAGGATCTTGGAAGCGCGCTTATATATGCCATCACATATATGGTCATGATATTTGTGGCAACCGGTAATTTCCTCTATATCGTCGGATGTGCCGCTCTTGGTATGGCCGCTGCATTTGTGGCTTATTCCAAATTCGAACATGTAAGAGACCGTGTGAGCGCCTGGATAGATCCCTGGACCACCATTGATAATACAGGCTATCAGATAACACAGTCGCTTTTTGCTCTAAGCACAGGCTCCACGTGGGGACAGGGGCTTATGAAAGGGAATCCCACGTCAATCCCATTTGTGGAAGATGATTTCATTTTCTCCGCTATAGTTGAAGAGATGGGGTTTGTGGTGGGCATATCACTGATCGCTATATGCGTCTTAAGCTTCCTGTGCGCTATCAAGCTTGCATATTCTCTTAATTCAATGTTCTACAGGCTGCTTGCAACCGGGCTGGGGATCTCATATATCATACAGGTATTTGTTACCATAGGCGGAGGCGTGAAATTCATTCCTCTTACAGGCGTAACACTGCCTTTTGTAAGCTATGGCGGTAGTTCCGTACTTACAAGCATATTGCTGTTTGAGGTGCTTATCGGAGTAAGCATGGTACAACTTGACGAGAAAGAGTTTTATGAAAAACAAGTGAAGACAGATCGAAAAAAGGATGTAAGTATTAATAACGTTTCTGATCAGGAATAGAATTATGGATTCCACTAAAAAGAATAGGATAAACAGAATAAATAACGATAACGGAAATACTAAAGATAAAACTGACGTAAAACCTGTTACCAAATCCGAGCAGCATCACAAGAATTCAAACATGGCGCTGATACTGACAGCGATATCCGTATGCGTATTATTCGTGAGCATGAGCCTGTTTATGGTTATTTTTGCTAAGAATAATAAGATGGAGATGTTTGACAACAGCTACAACTCTTATTCTTACAGGCTTGCGAAGGAGTACCTGCGCGGGAAGATATACTCATTAGACGGACAGCTTCTCGCATATTCAGAGGGTGAAGACGCATCAGAGCAAAAACGTGTATATCCGTATGGCAATATGTTTGCGCATGCCGTGGGGATCTCATCACATGGCAAGATGGGTATGGAGAAACTGGCTAACTACTACCTTCTAAACTGTAACCTGAGTCTTAAAGATAAGGCTGATACGGAAAAAGAAGATGAAGTGCCGACTGCTGACAGCGTATATACGACTCTTGATACAAGGCTCCAGCAGGTTGCTTTTGATTCACTGGGTGTATATAAGGGCGCTGTGGTCATCACAGAGGTTAAAACAGGCAGGATCCTTGCAATGGTCTCGAAACCTGATTTTGATCCTAATAATATAGATAGCGAGTGGGATAGTTTAGTCGCTGACAAGAATAATTCCAATCTGTTAAACCGTGTAACACAGGGGCTTTATCCCCCGGGATCCACTTTTAAGATAATTACAACGCTTGAATACTTAAGAGAACATGATCATTCATACGCCGGATATCATTTTAACTGTGGCGGAAAGTTTTCCTATGAAGATACGACCATAACCTGTTATCACGGCAGTGTTCACGGCAGTGTTGATTTCCCGATGTCTTTTGCCAAGAGTTGTAACTCGTCCTTTGCTAATATGGCAACCGGCTTTGATCCGGCATCATATGAACAGACACTTGTGGATCTTATGTTTGACTGTAAACTTCCCTGCGATCTGCCTACATCCGTGTCTAAAACAGCTATTGAGCCGGGGGTGGATATGCATAACCTGCTTCAGGCTTCCATAGGACAGGGACAGGATGCCATGAGTCCCATTCATCTGAACATGATCACATGTGCGATTGCAAATGAAGGAGTACTTATGAGACCTATGCTCCTTGATCATGTTGAATCCGACTCCGGCAATAATAATGTTGTAACATTTGAATCAAAGAAAGAAAAACAGCTTATAACAAAAGAAGAGAGTGAATTACTGACTGAACTTATGACCGAGGTTGTCAAGTCGGGAACCGGCAAAAGACTTCAAAACGATCTGTATACGTCAGCCGGTAAAACAGGTTCAGCCGAATACTCGAACTACAATAAAGACTATTCACATGCTTGGTTTACCGGATTTGCGCCCGCTGAGGAACCAAAGATCGCGGTTACGATCATAATTGAAGGGGCGGGAAGTGGCGGAGAGTATGCAGTGCCCATCGCAAAGAGAATGTTTGATGTGTACTTTACACAGGTGGTGGATTAAAACAGCGCGTAGATATATATCGTCTCAGGCTCGTTATTCAGATCGATAATAATCCCGTTTTCATCACGAAGCATCGGACGTCCGCAGTTTAAGTTATTGATGAAGATAACATCGCCTTCGCGGCCGTCATTTAATTTGGCATGAAGACCTAACTGGGTTGAAGCTATATGGAAGAGGATAGCTTCGAGCTTCATCTTGTTGTATTTCACGGCGTCTTTCTGGAAATTCGCGATTATCTCGAACACATTCAGCGGGAATCTGTAAGTCTTGGGAGCGCTCATTGCTTCATATGCATCAATAATAGACATATACTGGGCGAAATTGTCGATATCGCCTATGGTAAGATGATTGGGATAACCGGATCCATCGCCTTTTTCATGATGCTGAAGTGCGCACTTGGATATTGTACCGCCAAGACCTACCTCAGACAGAAGATCAGACCCCAGAGTGGTATGTGTCTTCATCAGGTCAAATTCTTCGTTGGTAAGCTTGGAAGGCTTATAAATGAGCTC
>JAEEGL013484053.1_pt1 | contig 11686 bp, 8 predicted proteins | sample 9134231 | NCBI WGS metagenome assembly JAEEGL01 (sample SAMN16246548, study PRJNA631951) | gut metagenome | biome: gut microbiome; feature: rumen; material: fiber-attached | host: Bos | place: Iran: Karaj | collected 2018-10 | reverse complement strand
GTAATTTCTATACACCGCCAGGATCTGCTCTTTATACTTTACGATATATTCACCGTCCAAGTTGGTGGTTCCGCCATTTGCCTTGCTGTACGTTATGGTTATGTCACTCGCCTGTGGCTTACCGCCGGCTACAAGCTTGTATTGTTTATGGTTTACATCATAAACAACCAGATCCGACAGATAGGAACGGTATGTACCATAGGCAGAACGCTTACCCTGGAAGTTCTGGTCATCGTCTTCGCCGAGACCTTCGTTGCCTACGCCACCTGTATCACCATCGCCAATTCCTGCGTATAAGATTTCAGGATTTCTTCCCACTATCATTGCAAAGATAAGAGCAATGCTGACTATTACTCTCATTATCGTTTTTATAGATCTGTTTTTCATCCTCACAGTATGACTCCTTTCTGTTATGGGACAAAACCTCTCTTATATAGTGGAAGAAACCGCAAAAACATGAGAAGCCAAAACAGAATGTACATATATCGTGTGTTGGGGGGCATAAAAAAACCTATCAGCTTTCACTGACAGGTTTTCTTGAACGTGCAATTGATTAACGTTTGCTTATTCTTTTGTGGGATCGTGATCCAGGACCACCATGTTTTCAAGGTATTTTATGTTGATGTACTGGTTATCAGCATGGAACTGAGGTTCAAAAGAATCGGTAGTGTCATAGTTCTTTGTATCCAAAACTTTTCCGGTCTTTTTATCTTTTGTTACATAAGTAATGCGGGTGTTGGGATTCTTTAGATCAAACATGAATTCCGTATATGTATCAGAAGATTCATCGAAATAATCCGGCATGGTCATCCATATACCATACAGACCACCGGCAGTCGTTATCTGCTGGCTTTTCTTCCTGTAAACATGTCTGTAATACAGACCCATTACACGAGTACCCTTCTGCCCACCTCTTATATAGCACAAAGGTCCATCAGAAATGCCACCCTCTACATCGGCTAAATCATTTGTATAATATGCCGGCCACATATCGCTTGATGTTCCCGCAATATCCGCTTTGATATATCCTTCAACAATAATACCGGAGTTTTGAGGATTCCAGCTGTCTTCATGGTGTTCAAGCCAGTTGGCTACCATTGCCTCATCTGCCCCATAAAAAAAGGCACCCTTTTCATAGTCCGTTGGAACTGAGTAGCATTTATATGTGATCTTTGATTCAGCATTAAGATCTTCCTGAGTGAACCACTCATTGGGAGTTCCGTAAGGAGGATAGGTAGGTGTCGCTGTAGGCTTCGGTGTATTCGTTGCCGTAGGTGTAGGCGTTGCTGTCGGACACACATGAGGCGTTACCGGGAGCTCTTCTTCTTTGTCTGCATCACAGAGCGTACAGTAGTATAACCTGGTCACTGACGATACATACTCTCTTCCGCACAGAGGACAGACTTCCTTGACCTCGATGTCATATCCAAATTCCCAAATGTGTGTACAAGGTGTGGGAGTAGGTGTCGGAGTATCAGTAGGTGTGGGGGTATTTGTCGGTGTAGGTGTCGGTGTCGATGTATTTGTGGGAGTCGGTGTATTCGTCGGTGCCGGAGTGAATGTCGCCGTAGGCTTCGGTGTCGGCGTATGTGTCGCTCTGGGCTGAGCATTCATCGGTGTCGGCATCGGTGTGGGCGTTGCCTTGGGCTTTCCCAATCCAAACGGAAGGGCACATCCGCTTAAGGATGTGAGAAGCAGCGCCATCGTTAATATAGTTGCAAGTTTTTTAACACTGTTCTTCATTTTTGATGTTCTCCTTTTCTTATTTTTCTTTTTCGATCTTATCAAGATCCTTAAGTGTTATAATTCTAATGTAGAAGAAAGAAAAATCTCTACAGTTATATAGTGGAAGAAATTTCTAGAAAAATTGTGTACAGATAATAGCGAACTGATAGTGAAAAATATTATGTTGGATGTCTTCGGATTGTATCATAGATCAGAGATTTTGGGAAGAGACAAACAGGTGATTATTGACCCTAACCAGAAGTTAGTGTTAAAACATCACAGAATGGAAAAATCTAAAAGATGAGCAGAAAGTGTTTACAAAAGGTTCAGGAAGATAAAAAGATGCGGAGAAACAGTCATAATCGATAGGCCGTACTCCACTATTGTTATTGACACATCTTATTTTCCGTGTTAATATGTTCTCAAGAAAAGGGTGCCGCCAGCAGACGGTTAGCCCAAAGATTTAATTAGTTACAAAACTAACCGCGTCTTTGGCGAGAGGGCGGTTAGTTTTTTGTTTTGCGAGAATTACTTCCCATCGTGTAACCCAAGCCGAAGCAACCGATACAAAGACCGATGACGGCTATTAAGCTTTCAATAGTCAGCATACGCATCCCCCCTTCCTTGTAGTCAGGAGGGAACTCCCTCCTGTCGGAGGGCTAACCGTCCACCATCTTGGGGAAATCCCCGTGGCGACACCTCTCGGATTATATCATCAAGGGCGATATATGTAAACAAAAGATTTATATCGATCAGCACTTACAAAAGGTTCGGGAAGATGAAAAGATATAGAGAAACAATCATAAGCGATATTCTGCTTTTCTAATATAAGAAATAAACCCTATTTATAATCTATTAAAATGTGGTGTAACTGATTCCCTTTACCTCTTCGGCACTCTCACAATTTATAAGATTCTCAATTGTACAAACATACTTTTTGTCAAAAATGTTCTTTTCATTATTAATATGATCAAGATGCTCTGCGGAAAGGAACTCTTTCTCCACTCTATCTCTGATCAGGATCCTTTCTTGCCTGATGTCAGGAAGCTGTTCTGCAGGAACGCTTTTTTCAATATCAGTGTACTCTTTGTTATATCTGTCCCGTTCATCTTTCATTTGGATGATCTGATCCCCGGTTTTAACAGACACTTCCGATAAACGAACAATTTCCTTCTCTGTAAAAGCTGCATTCTCAATGTTTTCTTTTTGTATAATAATCGCATTTTCAAGGTATTGTATCTTCGCTTCCACTTCAGTATTCGTCGATCTTTTTCCCAAGCGATGGGCTTTACGGTGGAGTTCAAACAATTTTCTTTCCATTTCACATACATCCGAGCCATTTCTTTCGATATCTTTTAAATAAGCTTTTCCTATGCTAATCCTTTCCTCTGCCTTGCTTTTCAGATCAACAGCTCGCCTAATCCTGACTGAAAGTCCTATTATTTTCGCTCTCAGTATCTCAAGTTTTTCAGCAACCGTTCGATACGCTGTCTGTATTCTTTCCCTCACAGGCTTAACTATTTGTTCCATCTCGACTATAAGCTTCTGCATCTCGTTCATCAGCTTTATTTCTCTGTTATGAGCTTTTATAGCTATATTAAGTTTCCTAACCTCGGTATGTTTAAGAACGGCATTCTCGCCTCGCATGATTCTTTCCTCATATTCCTGTTCATACTTTCGTTCAATAGCTGTAATGGCTTTTCCTTCATGGACGGTGGGTAACAACTCTTTTCCCTGATCCTTATATGATCTGTGATCTATCCTTTCAGCAATCATATTGTTTTCCAGATAAATATTTGCTTTTTCCGCCCAAGCTCTTCTCCATTCTTTAAGACTTTCAACGGAATTCCATTCGGCACAGACGGAGTTCTGGACGTTTTGCCTTTTCGGAAAACGAGTCAATAATTTATATTCATCTTCCTGAGATTCAACAAAAGACTTTGTATACCACCCTGTCTTTCCTGACGGCTCAACATAGTTATAAAGCTTTTCCCATTCAGGATCATCTTTTATATCCTGTGATGATTTCATTTCCTGATTACCGTTTTTCTCACAACAGTATAAAGTAACATTCTTCGGTTCCCAATTTCCGGTTGCATCCAACGGACGCATTGTCAAAAGGACATGGCAATGAGGGTTGTTACTTATTCTTTCGGGATTCCTTTTCTTCGAATGCGGGTCATGAAAACAAATGTGTGCACACATACCCTTGGAAACAAATTGTTCCTGAACATAATCCAACGCAAGTTTCTTCCGTTCATCTATCGACAGCTCTATCGGCAGCGAGAACTCAACTTCACGCGCCAGCTGGGCATTCACCTGTTTTTCGGTTTGTTCGACACTATTCCAAAGTACTTCAGGGTCGGCAAACCTTGCCGGAGCATTTTCCGGTAATACAATTACCGAATCTTCAACATATTTTTTATTACGGTAATCGTATGTCGTGCCGTCGTATTGCGAAGCAATCTTCTGGCCTGACCTATAGGCCGCGGCGGCACAGGCACTTCCGGATTTACGTGTTATGATCTTTACGGAAAGATGGTAAAGTGCCATGTGATTTCTCCTTTCCCTCCCGGGAGAAACCACGACAAATCGATTATTCCAGATTTGTCAGGCTCTCCGCAGGAGTCTCCATGAAATGGCGCACGTGCATTACGAGTAGTGCATATAAGTGCGCTATTGGCGTTTCATTACGCCAAATAGACAGAAGAGTCTCCACCATCGTTAGATATTTCGGGGTCTTCTGCATTGTCAGTCTGTATCTCAGCCTTTTGATAACGTTCCAATACCTTTCTTCCCGTCACCGAAGAAAAGAGTTCTTTCAGAATCTTCATACATTCATAGTTCGATAAACTTTCAGGCACCTCAAAGAATGATTCAAACATAGCTCCACGCTCAATAAGCCTGTGTGTTCTCTCCTTGCGCTGTCTTTCCGACAGGATCTGTGCTTCACGACGATTTCTCTCTTTGCTGTGGTTCTTCATCTGCTCCATACGGAGCCTTGTGTTTTGCAAGTTGATCCATGCGCTTTCGTACATTTTCTTCTCATACTCACTCATAGCGTTGTAAACCTTGCGGTCTTTCTGATTAAGTTGCTCAACATCAAATGTAACCTGTTTCATAGTTTTAACCTCGATTCTTCTAAACACATGGGCGGAAGTTTTATCCTCCGCCCCACCATCATGATATATTTATTGTCTTCTTACATCTTCATACCTGCATAACGCAATGTATGCTCTTCAACCTTGGTTCCGTCGACCTTAGGCTCTGCTAAAAGAAGCTTTATCTTGTGTCCATCGCAGAACATAGGCTCGTCCGACAAGAAATCCCTTTTATCAACTACCGTTGAATTGACTTCCATAACCGTCGCCTTAAGTTCCTGGAAATTTGCTCCTTCTGCCTTTAAAGCCAGTACTTCATGCACACTGGACGGAAGGATCACGAAATCACCGAGACGTTCATGTACTGTTTCAAGAACGTCAGCATTGAGAATAGCCTTCGCTCCCTGAACTCCACTCTCATTTGTAATAACAAGAATCTGAGGTTCTTCCGAATCGGCAGGAATCATTTCATTGATTCCGTCAGTTGCAAAATTCCTCATAAGGACATTTCTCAAGGTGTCAATCTTAAAATGATCCCTCTCGACGTTTCTGCGACCGATTTCCAATATCTCATCCGGTGTCAAACCGCACTGTGCAGCGAAATCATTTTTGAAAATGAAAGACTTCTGTGCATCCATTTCCCAACGGGGATAAGCGCTAACATCTCCAATCTCATAATGGGGAACACTTTTCAAAAGTTCATTATTACGTGCCGTGTTGATCAGGCAAAGTGTTATATGCTTTTCTGCTTCGGCAACATTGAATGTAGGCATTTCTACCTTTTCGCTCAATGCCCTGACAGCGATCCTGCAAGTGTCCTTTGCAATGTCCTCCAATGATTCGCCTGCCTTGAAGCGTTCATATTCTTCTGTCGGATAGATCGTCGGAGCTACGTCCTTTCCATCCTGCTTGATTGAAATTCCGATTTCCTCGCCGTTTGCCTTGAGGACGTGGATCGGTTTTACTTCGGCATTGACATTATGAAAGGCCTTGAGCGTCTCGCTGACGATATCGCACAAATCCTTTGCAAATCTCTCAAAATCATTAAGTTCCTTTTCCATAATACTTACTTCCTTTCGTTAATTGACAGCCATTCACGGCTGATTGTGTTAAGGCTGGGTATGTTGTAATACCGAGCCGCGGTAACATTGGTTCTGTAGTACTTGCCGCAGATCATAAGCAGAACTTCTTCCGTATCCTGTAAAGTTTGGATATCACTGGGCAAGATGATCCTCTTATCATCGAAAGAGCTTGAATATGCTCCCGAATTAGATCCTCCATAGTTCACATTGAACCTTTCTTCCTTGTACTCTCCGATCATCTTTGAGAGCAACTCCGCCATATCAGGATCCGAGCAGGAAAGAACTGCGGTTACCCTACACAGTTCCAAAAGCGTGCGTGTCTTTTCCTGCCCCCAGATATCCTGTGCCTGAGAAATGCTCTGCATCGCCAGGATTGTGGCCACCTGACGGGATCTTGAAGTCGATAAGAAGCCGGTAAAATCAAGTCCTATCCTTGCCGCCTCATCTATAACGAGGGTGAGCATATGAGAGCTTTCCGGACGTTGGCTGCAATGATGCATGATCTGGTTTGTGACAAGGCGAAGCAACGGCCTGTACTCTTCAAGCTTGACTTCATGGATAGCAAAGAAAACTGACACCTTATTTTCAAGATCCTGCGGGCTGGCCTTTTTCGGATTGTAACCCAAGAACCATTCGATAGCTGCCTGATTAAAGATGTCCAAGCTTTGCCTAAAAGCAAGCTCGATACCTTCGAACGCCTCTCCTGTCTTGTCCTTATACGGGCTTAGCAACTTATAAATAATCCTGTATTGCGGATCATCAGTGACAGCTTCAAGCGTCTTCTCGATTACAGCCGAAATGCTCCCTGACATCAAAGCATCAAGTCCCTGCATAAATGAAGACCCATGACGATATTCATACAACAGAACTGCTTTGAAGATTGTTCTCGCGTGCTGATAAAAGAAAGCATTTTTGTCCGCCTTACCTTCATCGATCAGTGCTCTGGCAATAACGTCAAGTTCTTCCAGAATCTCATCGTTTGAGGATTCGGGCGTCAAATTGTAGTAAACATCCCACCCCCATTGGGAACGATCCGAAGGATCCATGACATGAACCAACGGATTATTCATGTTATCTGTAGACTTTTTTGCAAGCTCAGGTTTGATATCCGTAACGTAAAAGGTCATCGGTTCAAAGTTAGGATCTTTCTGCAAACGCTTGTAATTCAGCTGGTATATCAGCATCGTCAGGATCAATACGGATTTTCCGCAACCTGCCGATCCGAGGATCAATGTGTTCAGGATATTTCCTTTTCTTATCGGTACACGTACAAATTTCTTCCCGTACTTTCCAAGAACGATGCCATCGGGTGTATCCGATAAAAGCTTCTTATCGATCAGCGGATGCAGCGCCTTGTCTTTTCTCGTGCTCATATCATCCGGTTCATATCTGTCATTTCCGAGCCATGTAAAAAGTCCGATAGGCTTTTTTCTATGACGACTGTGCAGGGAATTGCCCAGCACGATAAGGCACCATATGGGAACGATTATGTAGACCATGATCTTCAGATCATCAGGATTGTTCCATTTGTAGCGACGAAGTGTACCGCTGATCTTTGCAACCTCATATCTTATCTGTAAGATTGCAAGAAAAAGTGCCACAACCCACGGGAGTCCCGTGAAGCAGGTTATGCTCCACGGGTTCCACTTCTTGCGCCGCTTATAAACGTGGCGCTTCATTCGGTCACCTCAAGTTCCAGCCCTATGTTGGTCTTTGTACGCCCTGTTTCTTTGAAGCCATAGGTCGTGAACCACTCCAGACTATTCTCATCGAGAATGTCATCAATATACACAATTTTCGGAGCCTTCTGCTTTACAGCGATGCCTGTAAGTGCATCCATAAGCATCAAAAATGCTTCAGCAGAATTGCATTCAACACCGTCGATACGTATAAATCCCTTGTGATTCAATTCAATACCGAGCGCATTATTCTTATCCACGCGTACTTCATAGTCAGCACGCGGAAAGCATGTATATTCTTTTAATTTTGTCATAGCTTAGTCTCCCTTCCAAAAAAACATATATTTATAAAAAAATATCGGGGGGGTGCATGCGCCATAATCGATCTCCTTTCTCTTGTTAACACCAAAATGGAAGAAAGCGCCAAAAATTTTTCTCTTGAGAATAGCCGTTTTTTTCAAAAACATATTGGAAGAAAAAAAATCGCGCAAAAAAAGAACCGATGCTCCACATCAGACATTTGTAGCTTTCACAAATTATAATTTCATCATTGAAAAAAAATCCCCCGACATCATTGTGTCGAGGAATTCGTTATTATTCAGCATTGCCAGCTTATAAAAGGTTATACTCATACTCTATAGTCTTATATTCTTTTCCGGTTGCTGAACTCAGTTTCTCCAAAAGAATTGTAGGACAATCCTGATCCGTTACGATAACATTCAAGCACCATTTTCTGATTTCTCTTATCAGATCGTTTGCGAGTCTGGCCCTATTCTTGCTTATGGAACTTCCGTGCATATAGCTCACATACCTTGAGATATCCGCATTTGTGACAATCAACTGATAACTCAAGTCTTTCGTGAGCTGATTAATCCAAAGGCATAAATTCTCTTTCCATTTTTGCGGTTCCCGCGAAATGTCGACTGCTTCAAATAACTTCTCAAGTGTGTGATTCCATTCATCGTATACTTTTTTCAAAGAGGCCTTAATCAACGAATTGACAATTGTTGCGAACGCCTTCTCAAGATCGATCTGCTCAAGTTTAAAAAGATCACATTCAGTCAAAGCCGATTCAAGCTCCTTGCCCGACACCTTGCATTCTATTCTTGTTACCTGAGTAAGCATTCTTTTGATTGTTCCTTTTGCCTTGTCCCTGGTCTCAGCGCTCTTATCATAGACCAGTATCTTGGTATTTCCATTATTACAGCTTACTGTCTCGATAACATCATTTGGCACGGTAAAAGTCATGGTTTGTCCTTGAACCTCAATATCCCGCAGTAATTTCTGTGGTTTTTTTATAGTGTATGAATATGCATTTTTTGACTGCCCTACGCATAACGGCATTATTGTCTTTGTCAACATTTTTAAATCATCACCCGGTTCATCACTATTACCATTAACCAGGTTCAGATTTATTTCTGCTTTCTGTATAACGGCCCGCTCATCATCAAAGTATATGCCATACTCTTTTGTTTCACATATCAATGCGCGTATATGGGTCTTCATCTCGTCACAAGATAAATTATGGATATTCCCAAGTTCTTCAAAGCCCGGCATAGAAGGGATGGTCACTTCTACTTCAGCCTCATCACTGTATTTGCTTTTAATCGTTACATCATAATGATCAAGCTTGAGCCAAATTCTGCTGAACCAATGCCCTTCATCCACTCCGTTACAAATATGAAGCTTTTCTTTTGAGACACGGCAACTGGCAGCTTTCAGTCCTGTATTGTAGCTGAGGACACTGTCAAAGAGTCCCCAATCAACCTTTGCGATGAACATTTTTACCGAGATCTTATCAAAACCAATCCTGAAGGGAATGCTACAGGACTTGAGTATAGTCTTTCCCATAACATCACCCCTCAATTCCGCTTACTGACAATGCTTTACGCATTTTTTCAATGGTTTCAATGTCATCATCAAGGCTGTACAGATAACTGATAGTTGTTGAAAGATAACGATGGCCTAACAAGTCTCGAATATATGTAATCTGTATTCCTTCTGCATTCAAGTAACTGGCATAAGTCTTGCGGATTTTATGTGGACTCTTGTATTTTATATTGTTTTCGGTGGTTACTTTTTTTAACGCATGTGTAACCTGTCGTGCAGTAATGCGCTCTCCATTTTTCGTAAAAATATACTCATCATCTTTAGGAATAAGTTTCAGAATCTTTACTGCTTCCGGCAAAAGATCCACATTCCTTTCCTCGTATGATTTTGTATGTGGTACTACCTTAGTGGACTTGTCCTTTTGACTTCTGACCTCTTCACATCTGATATGTATCTTCCCCGAATTCCAATGTATGTCTTCCCATTTTAAGGCGACAAGTTCACCTACTCTCAGACCGGTATAAAAATCAAACTTGATCGCCAACAAAGCATTATCTCCTGTCGAAGCATACTTTCTGTCAATGGCTGTAATGAGATTAGAGGTCTCTTTTTTAAAATATATTTCTGTCTCTGCAGTTTTTTTCTTAGCCTGTTGAAAAATGTGACTATACTCTTGTCCAAGTTTAATATTCTTGGAAGTATTATCTGCACAGTATTTGTTATCCACTGCAAACAAATACATACGATTCATAATCGACTTAAAGTTATACCATGCCTTCCTGGTCAAATTACAATTTTGAATTATACTTATGTATTCATCCTTCAAAAATTTTTCTGAAATATCTGAAATATACATTTTTTCCAGAGGATTTCCCGCCATATATTTTTGATAAATCTGGTTGTATCTTTTATAAGAGTTTTTTGATGGATGCCTAGCTACATCTTTACTATTCCACTCTTCAAAAAGAGCTTTTATGGTTATGTTTGTAGGGCAAAAACAAGGATACAGAGTTTTAATGGCCTCATTAAGCATCTCTTCTTCATTTTTTCCTCTCACCTGTTTCCTTGCATCTTTTCCACCAATCGTACTCCGTGCACCAATTTTAATATGCGTGCTCCACCTATTTACTTTCGCAGTAGGTGGTGTAATCTTCCCTTTATGTCGTAAACTAACCAACTCACGCTTTAACTCGAGTATTTTTTCAGCATAGTCAAAATTACCCCCTGCGCGAAGCGCTTCAAGACCACGAATTGCATCAACGAGTTTTTTGATTTCGGCCGTTTCATTTTTAAACGCCGAATCCCCAATAGTAAAAATAATGTTTGCATTCTTATGCATTTTTTTGTCCTCCAAGGAATATGTGTACAAGGAGAAATTCAGTTGCATTTGACCGATATTTTTCCCTGCCACATAGAAAGTGGAGGACGCCAAAAAAAATTTTGCGTACAGATAACAAAGAGCTCAAAAAAAGAACACTCGACACAAGCATGAAAAACTTAAAATGCTGTATTTATCAGTGTTCTGCCAATATTGCTATAAAGAACTACACAGGTTACACAAATCAGAAATTTTATAAATTTTATATTTTTTTCATAATTACTCATCTAATAAGTCACTTCTGAGACATTCTTTTTTAATATATCCATCCCAAAACATCCAAAACCATATTAAAACAAAAAAAGTACTCCGCTATGCCTAGCGGAATACCAATGTATTAAAGTACAAAAAAGGTTGGTTCATATTTGGGTACAGCTCTCAGGATAGAGTGCGCATCTCCTTTATTTATGCGGGTTTCAGAGAGCTGTGGAATGTGTGAGTCCCGTCTCGCGCTCTTTTTATAACAAAAAAAGCATCTCATCAGAGGTGCTTTTTTTGTTATAAAAGGGGCACTATAATCGAGACGGGACGCCTCGTCAGGTGCGGCCCTTTCGCGCCTGACATTTCCTCGATCCCGTCTCGCGCTCTTTTTGTTTCTTGCTGAAATGCTGATAAATACAGTGTTTCAGCTTTTTTGTTTGTAATCACATCGATTTTCCCATTTTCTTGATTTTCGATGTGTTCATCGCACAAAAGCAAGAAAAAAGCACATCGAAAAGTGCTTTTTCTCGCTTTCCGATGTGTATTTTTCCCTCCGAGCCCGCATAAACACATCGATTTTCGCTATTTCTTGGTTTCCGATGTGTTCATCGCACAAAAGCAAGAAAAAAGCACATCGAAAAGTGCATTTTCTCGCTTTCCGATGTGTTTTGAGGTTTGTTATTCCTTATG
>JAEEGL012433414.1_pt1 | contig 11686 bp, 7 predicted proteins | sample 9134231 | NCBI WGS metagenome assembly JAEEGL01 (sample SAMN16246548, study PRJNA631951) | gut metagenome | biome: gut microbiome; feature: rumen; material: fiber-attached | host: Bos | place: Iran: Karaj | collected 2018-10 | reverse complement strand
GAGGTGATAGCCAACGGGCGTCTGCCGCAGGGAATAGACCCGGTGCGCCTTGAGGAGGACGTCTTCAACGCGGCGCTCAGGCTGGGGCCGCTTGAGGACCTCCTGGCGGACGACACGGTGACGGAGATCATGGTGAACGGTCCGTCGAAGGTGTACGTGGAGCGGCGCGGGCGGCTGGAGTTGTCGGACTGCCAGTTCACCGACGACGCGAGCGTGCTGGCCGTCATAGAGCGCATCATAGCGCCGCTCGGAAGGCGGTGCGACGAGTCGCAGCCGTACGTGGACGCGCGCCTTGCCGACGGCAGCCGCGTGAACGCGATAATAGCGCCGCTTTCGCTTTCGGGGCCGACGGTGACGATACGCAAGTTCGCGAAGAAGGCGCTGACGCCGGAGGACTTCATCCGCTTCGGGACGTGGACGCACAACGCGGCGGAGTTCATGAGGCTGTGCGTGCTTCTGCGCAAGAACATAATCGTCGCGGGAGGCACAGGCTCGGGCAAGACGACGCTTCTCAACCTGCTTTCGGGCTACATACCTAGGCGCGAGCGCATTGTGACGGTCGAGGACGCGGCGGAGCTGAGGCTTCAGCAGCCGCACGTCATAAGGCTTGAGGCGCGACCGGCCAACATCGAGGGCAAGGGCGCGGTGACGATACGCGACCTCGTGAGGAACTGCCTCAGAATGCGTCCGGACCGGATAATCGTTGGCGAATGCCGCGGCGGAGAGGCGCTGGACATGCTGCAGGCGATGAACACGGGGCACGACGGCTCGCTCACGACGGTGCACGCGAACTCTCCGCGCGACGTCATATCGCGACTGGAGACGATGGTGCTTATGAGCGGGATGGAGCTGCCGTCGCGCGCGATACGCGAGCAGATAGCGAGCGCGGTGGACATAATCATCCACGAGTCGCGGCTTTCGGACGGTTCGCGCAAGGTGGTGGCGATTTCGGAGGTGACCGGGCTGGAGGGTAGCCAGATCGTCATGCAGGACATCTTCGTCTTCAGGCAGCGCGGCGTCGGCGAAGACGGACGCATCGTGGGCGAGATGGTGCCGACGGGCGCGGTGCCGAGCTGGTACGACCAGCTGGCGGGGCGCGGCATCACGTGCGATCCTAGGATGTTTGACCCCGACAGCTCGGTCGACGTCACCGTCGGCACGAGGGCCGAGGCGTAGAGGAGGCTTGGGTGATGCTGGTGTATGTGATAGCCGCCCTGTCCGCGCTGAGCCTAGCCGGCTTCGTGTGGTGCGCGCTTGCCGGCCTCAAGATACGGTCCGGCTGGCAGAACGGGGAGAGTCCGCTGGCGAAGTGGCTTGACGCGCGGAGGCGCGCGGCGTTCAACGCGCAGCTGCCGGAGGCGCTGGCGACGATGTCGAACGCGCTGAGGGCGGGCTTTTCGATCTCGCAGGCGTTCGACAGCGTGGTGGAGCAGGGCAACAAGCCCATGTCCGAGGAGTTTGCGATACTCCAGCAGCAGCTTAGGGTCGGAATGAGCTTCGAGGACGCGCTGGAGTCGATGAGCGCCCGCGTCGGATCCGACGACCTGTCGCTCGTCACGACGGCGATACTCATCTCGCGCAAGACGGGCGGCAACGTGACGGAGATATTCGACAAGATATCCGAGACCATACACGGGCGGATGAGGATCGAGCGGCGCGTGAAGACGCTCACGGCGCAGGGCCGGATGCAGGGGGCGCTGGTGTCGCTGATGCCGCTTGTCCTCGGCATAATAATGTGCGTGCTCAAGCCGGGGCTGATGATTCCGTTCCTGACGAGCGCGACGGGCGTCGTCTGCGTCGTCGGCATGGCGGTGCTGATGGCGGCGGGATGGCTGATGATTCGCAAGATAGTCAGGATTGACGTCTGAAATATGGTATAATAAGGGGATTATGAAGACAAATAAGATAGCAACGTTGGCTTCCGCCTTCGCCTTTGCGGCGCTGGCGGCGTCCGCCGCCGTGCCCTATCGGCTTGGCGTCGCTGGGTACACATTCGCAAAGCGCTCGCTGGACGATGCGCTTGCCATCATGCAGAAGGCGGACGCGCACTATCTGTGCGTGAAGGACTTCCACCTGCCGTTCAGCGCGACTGACGCCGACATCGCGGCGTTCAAGGAGAAGTGCGCGTCGTACGGCGTGACTCCGTATGCGATCGGGCCGATCTACGTGAAGGACGCGTCGAAGCTGCGCGGGCAGTTCGAGTTTGCCAGGCGTCTCGGCGTAAAGACGGTCGTGGGCGTCCCCTACGAGCCGACGGACGAGAAGGACACGTGGTCGAAGCGCCGCGGCTCCCGTGCGCTTCTCCTTGAGATCGACAAGCTCGTCAAGGAGTTCGACATCCGCTACGCGATCCACAACCACGGTCCGCAGTCGCCCGAGATGTACCCTGACGTGGAATACGGGTGGAACCTTGTAAAGGACCTCGACCCGCGCATCGGCTTCTGCATCGACGTCGGCTGGGAGTACGGCTGCGACAAGGATCCGGCCGAGACGATCCGCAAGTACGCCTCGCGCATCTTCGACGCGCACATCAAGAACTTCGAGATCGGCAAGCCCAACGGCGCGGCGATTCCGCTGCCGCGCGGCAAGATCGACCTGGTCAAGGTCTTCAAGGCGTTCGCCGACGTCGGCTACGACGGCGTCTGCTCGCTTGAGTACGAGAAGGACTTCGGGGACAATCTCCTCGCCGTCGTCGAGTGCATTGCGTACGAGCGCGGCGTTGCCGCGGCGCTCGGGCAGGGCAAGTAAGAGGTGGCGGATGGACCGCGGGGCGCCCGGGAAGAAGGCGCTCCGCGAGAGCATGAACAGCGTGGGGCAGGAATGAAGGACAGATTTTTCACGAAGTTGGACTGGGCGGCGTTCTGGACCGCCACGGTCGTCTCGTTTGCGGTCTATTTTCTGACGCTTGGGCCGAGCGTCGGTCTGGAGGACTCCGGCGAGCTGGCGACCGCCGCCGCGAACCTCGGCGTGCCGCATCCGCCCGGGTATCCGTTCTGGACCTTCTGCTCGTGGCTGTTCTGCAAGGCGTTCTTCTGGGTGACGTACATGGGCCACCCGACGCCGGCGTGGTGCGTAAGCCTGTGCTCCGCGATCTTCGGCGCGTTCGCGGCCGGCTGCACTGCTATGCTGATATGCAGGTCGGGCCGCGACTTCATCTCCGGCGGCGCGGACGGCGAGTGCCAGGCGTCCGACAGCGGCCCTTCGGCGGCGCTGGCGTTCGGCGGCGGCGTGGCGGGCGCGCTTACGTTCGCGCTTTCGCCTGTGGAGTGGTCGCAGTCGACGATTGTCGAGATATACTCGCTCAACGCGCTCTTCCTTACGTGGGTGTTCGTCCTTTCGTACCGCTGGATGCGCAGGCCGACCGACAAGATCCTGTGGCTGACGGCGTTCGTGTTCGGCCTCGGCCTCACCAACTACCAGGTGCTCCTTTTCGCAATCGTGCCGATCGCGCTCGTCATCGCGATGAAGAACCTCTCGATGTTCCGCGACGTGTTTCTCTATCTCATCCCGGTCGCGCTCACATGCCAGGTTCTCCAGGTCGGCCAGCTCGTCAGGGCCGACTACACAATGTCGTCCGACGCGATCAACAAGCATGATGCAATCGTCGGCCAGGCGGTTTCGGCGCCGTCCTCGACGGTGCTCGTCATAGCGATTGTGCTGATCGTCGGCTCGATAGCCTGGGCTGCGTGGCGCGTGCAGCGCGGCGGAACGGCCGAGGCGGCCTGCAAGGCGGTGCTCTACTTCGGCGGAGGCGGCGCGGCGCTGCTTCTTCTCTCGTCTTTCGTCCTTGTGCGGCAGACGGTCTGGCAGGTCTCGGACGCTGACATCGCGCCGCTGGTGGCTCCGACGCGCTATGCGCTTGTCGCGGCGTTTGCCGCCGCGAGCGTTGTCGCCGCCGTCATCTCGGCCCTTAAGCGCGGCGCCAGCGGCGACGACGAGTACGGCGCGGTCCCGCTCGTCGACAGGGTGCTCGGCCAGTTCAACCGCGAGCTTCTGGTGTCCGCCGGCTTTGCCTTGCTTGCTGTCGCTGTCGCAGCCACGGTTCCGTCGGCCGGTTCCAACGGCTACGCGGGCCAGCCTTATCCGTGGGGCAAGTCGACGGCCGTGTTCTGGGCGGTTTTGGCGGTGCTTTTCGCGCTTACGGCGCCGATGCGGCGCGGGCTTGCGTTCGCGATACCGGTCGCGGGCGTGCAGCTTGCCGCTTTCACGCTTCTTACGCACGGCGCGATGAACGGGCTCACGCATCCGTGCTCGTGGTGGTTCTGGTGGGGCGTGGCGTGGAACTTCATCGTCGTCGCGCTGGTCTGGGCGACGCTTCCCAACGGCCGCTCCGTCGCCGGCGCGGTGGTGTTCGCGCAGCTGGGCGTGAGCTTCTACGCGTACATGCCGATAGTGTCGGATCTGAGGAACCCGCCGATGAACTGGGGCTATCCTCGCACCTGGGAGGGCTTCAAGCACGCGATCATGCGCGGCCAGTACGAGGCGATCGGCTTCCAGATGCCGAGCTGGGGGCAGATTGCGAACTACTTCGAGGATGTCCGCGTGCAGTTCACCGACCTGCTCATTCCTTTCGCGCTCGTCCCGTTCGCGGCCGGCCACTGGATCGTCCGCCGCGAGAACCGCCGCGCCTTCTGGCAGTGGATGGTTCCGGCGCTGGCGTGCTTCCTGATGATGAGCTTCCTCCTCATCGCGCTCGCCAACGTGAAGGGCGACCTGCAGGACGGCTTCATCCAGAAGGTGAAGTTCATCTCGTCCCACGCGATGCTTGCGATGTGGATAGGCTACGGCCTCGTGTTCGCGGCCGTGTTCGCCCTGAGGAAGCTGGCGCCCCGGCTCGGGCAGCGCCGGCTTGCGCCTGCGGCCGCGGCGACGGCTGCGGCGATGATCGTCGTGTCGCTGGTGTATCCTATCGTCGACAACTACTGCGGCGACTACGAGCTCGGCGTGGGCGAGGTCGCGTTCAAGCTGGGCGGCAGCGAGCAGAACGGCCACACGTTCGGCTGGCAGTTCGGCGCGTACCAGCTCGAGGGCGCGAACGCCATCAAGGAGCAGCTTGTGGCCGACGAGGAGCCTCTGCCCGACCCGTCCTGGCCGCCGCCGATGGAGCCGTACTCCATCTTCTTCGGCGGGACCGACCCGGGGCGTTTCGTGCCTACGTACATGATCTACTCGGCGAACTTCCGCCCCGACGTCTACCTCATCACGCAGAACGCCCTTGCGGACGACACGTACATGTCGGTCGAGCGCGACCTCTACGGTGACGAGATATGGATACCGTCCAAGGAGGACAGCGCCGACGCGTTCAAGATCTACGTGGACGAGGTGCAGCAGCACAAGCGCCCCGCCAACGGCAACGTCAAGATCGAGAACGGGCGCGTGCAGGTCACGGGCGCGCTCGGCGTCATGGAGATCAACGGCATCCTCACGAAGATGATGCACGACCACGACCGCAAGCGCCATGCGTTCTACGTCGAGGAGTCCTACGCCATACAGTGGATGTACGACTACCTCTCCCCTCACGGCCTGATAATGAAGATCAACGCCGACCCGACGCCGTACAACCCGAAGACCGCCGCGAAGGACCGCGACTTCTGGGACTGGTACGTGCGCAGGCTTCTCGACGACCCGATGTACCGCCGCGACTTCGCCGGGCAGAAGGGCTTCTCGAAGCTGCGCGCTGCGATTGCGGGGCTGTACGGAAAGCAGCTCAGGTACCGCGACTCGGCGCAGGCGTTCCGCGAGGCGTGCCTGCTCTATCCCGCGTCGCCGGAGGCGTCGTTCAGGTATGCGAGGGAGTGCCTGCTGGCGTTCCAGAAATACGATGTCGCGCTCGAGCTCATGGACTACACCGACCGCATCGACCCGAACAACCGCCAAACGGACTCGCTGAGGTCGTACGTCAAGTGCGCGCGCGAGGCGGTCAAGAAGATGGAGGACCTCGAGTCGATTCGCGCGACGGGCGGCAGGCTTACGCCCGCGCAGACGTTCGAGCTCGCCCGGTGCTACTACGAGTTCGGGCGCACGCCTGAGGCAGCGCGCATGGCCGAAGGCGTCATAGGCTCGCTGGACGACCCGCTGTCGCTCCGCATCGCCGCGCAGATGCTTTGCGAGGCGAAGAGGGACCAGGCCGCTGAGAAGGCGATGTACAGGTTCATCAAGTTCCGCGCGAACGACGCCGACGCATGGGCGGACCTCGCCAAGATACAGCGCCGCCTCGGCAAGGTGAGGATGGCTCAGCAGAGCTTCCTGCGCGCCTACACCCTGAACAAGGCGGGCATCGTGTCGCGCCTGCAGAAGGAGCGCGACCTCTACGAGATAGCCGAGCCGCTGTTCCAGCGCTGAGACGCTTTCAAACACAATAGAAAGGAATAGAAAATGATCAAGCAGCCAAAGAAGGGAGTGAAGTGGGAGAACTTCGGGTTCGGGTTCTCCGACGTGAACTGCCACCTCCGGATGACGTGGAAGAACGGCAAGTGGTCCAGCCCCAAGTTCGTCAAGGACCCGTGGATCACCATGCACATAGGCGCGGCCTGCCTTCACTACGGGCAGGAGTGCTTCGAGGGCATCAAGGCCTTCCGCCAGAAGAGCGGCAAGATCGTCATCTTCCGCCCGGACGAGAACGCGAAGCGCATGTACAGGACGGCGGAGCGCACGTGCATGCCGCCCGTGCCGGTCGAGACGTTCCTCGAATGCTGCAGGGCGGTCGTGAAGAAGAACGCCGAGTACGTGCCGCCGTACGGAACGGGCGGGTCCATGTACCTCAGGCCTCTCCTGATAGGCACCGGTCCGCAGATCGGCGTCGCCCCGGCCAAGGAGTACACGTTCATGATCATGGTCATGCCGGTCGGCGCGTACTACAAGGGCGGCATCAAGCCCGTGCGCGCGGTGATCTTCGACCAGTGGGACCGCGCGGCGCCTCACGGCATGGGCGACGTCAAGGTGGGCGGCAACTACGCCGCGGGCATCTTCGCCCACGAGAAGGCCAAGAAGGAGGGCTGGCCCGTCGAGCTCTATCTCGACGCGAAGACCCACAAGTACATCGAGGAGTTCGCGACGTCCAACTTCGCCGGCATCTCGAAGAGCGGGGCGTACGTCACGCCCGATTCGTGCTCGGTGCTTCCCTCCGTCACGAACATGTCGCTCAAGCAGTGCGCCAAGGACCTCGGCATCAAGGTCGAGTGCCGTCCCGTGCCCTATACGGAGCTTAAGAAGTTCGTCGCCGTCGCGGCGCTCGGAACCGCCGTCGTGATCACGCCGGTCTGGGAGATCACGCGCGGCAAGGACGTGATAAAGATCTCCGACAAGGACACTGTGCACCCGATCCTCCAGAAGCTCTACGATCGCGTGCAGGGCATTCAGTACGGCGTCATCCCTGACAAGCACGGCTGGTGTTTTGAAGTCAAGTGAGATAATAGACAGGATACTGGACGTCCGCGGAATTCCCGAGTCGGAGCGCCGCGACTTTCTGAATCCGTCGATCGACGACCTCGCTCCGCCGGAAGAACTGCCCGGCGTGAAGGAGGCCGCCGAGGCCATCCTTGCCGCCTGCGAGTCGCAGCGCAGGATCGTCGTCTTCGGCGACTACGACTGCGACGGAGTTTGCGCCGCCGCGATCATGATGAAGGCGATCAAGACCGTGCGCGGAGGCGAGACGGTGACGCCGTTTCTGCCGGAGCGCCTGTCGGAGGGATACGGCATGAGCGACGCCTCGGTCGCCAGGATGCTTTCTGAGTGTCCGGGCGCCGGGCTCGTTGTGACCGTGGACAACGGCATCAACTCGGTCGGGCAGATTGCGGAGCTCAACGCGAAGGGCGTGCGCGTTGTCGTGACGGACCATCATCTGCCGGGCGAGGAGCTGCCCGAGGCGGACGCGCTGGTGAACCCCAGGGTCGCGGCGCCGGGACGACTCTCCGACCTGTGCGGCGCGGCGGTTGCGTACCTTCTCGCCGGCAGGCTGGTCTCGGAGGCTAAGCGCCGCGGGATGTACGTGGGCCCGGCCGGCATAGGCGGCCCGCTGCTCGTGCTCGCGGGCCTGGCGACCGTGACGGACATAATGCCGCTTATAGGGCAGAACCGCATTCTCGTCGCCGAGGCGCTCAAGCGCTTCCGCTCCTGGGCGCCGCTTGGCCTCAGGGAGCTGCATGCGCGCGCTGCGCGATGTGGTGCGGACAGGCTCACGTCCAAGGACTTCGGCTTCATGCTGGGTCCGCGGATAAACGCCGCAGGGCGCCTTGCGAGCGGCATGGACGCGTTGGACCTCGTCCTCGAGACCAACCGCGAGCGTGTGCGCGAGTACGCTCTGAGGATCGACCTCTGCAACACAGAGCGCAAGGCCATCGAGCAGCGGATGACAGAGGAGGCGATGTCCAAGGTCGTCGAGGGCGCGGCCGCCCAGGTCATCGATCTTCCTGGCGGGCATCCCGGTGTCGCGGGAATTGTCGCCGCCAGGGTGCTGGAGCGTCTTGGCGGCGGCGCGCCCGTGTGCGTCATCGCGTCCGGGCGCGGGTCGGCCCGTTCGCCGGAAGGGCTGAACATCCGAGATGCGTTCGTCGCGTGCGGCGACTGCCTTGCGACGTACGGCGGGCATGCGGCGGCAGGCGGGTTCACGGTGAAGCCCGGGATGATCGACGCGTTCCGAAGCGCGATGTGCGACTACTGCGCGAAGGCTGGTGTCAGCCCCGCGAAGCGCGAGGAGGAAGGCCCTGACATGTACCTCGAGCCCGGAGACGTGACTCTTGAGCTCGCCGAGGCGATTGAGGGCCTTGAGCCGTTCGGGGAATGCAACGAGGAGCCTGTCTTCGGCATGCGCGGCGTGCGGTTCGCGGACGTAAAGCCGCTTGGCGCGGACGGACGGCACCTCTCGGTCTCGATATCCGTGCCGTCGGCGTTCGGGGGCGCGTCAGGGCGCGTTCGCGCGGTCTGGTGGGGCCGCGGCGATTTGGCGGAGTCGTTGCGGCGGGCGGGGCAGGCCCAGCACGACATTCTGTTCAACATAGTGGTTTCCGAGTACGGAGAACGCCATCCGGAGCTTAGGTTGATGCGCATAGACTGAGCGGGCCGGTGTAGGGTCCGCGCGTGGTCTTGCAAATATGGTATAATATGGACATATGGTAACACTGATTATTGCGGTTCTGTTCGGACTGGGCGGCTTTGCCGCCGCGCGCTACGGCCTAGACGCCGGGATGGGCTGGAGCGTGTTTGACGGCATAGTGGCGTTTCTCGCGTTCCAGGCGGCGTCCGGATATGCGATACAGCGCCGCGTGAAGGCCGACATGGCGAAGGTGCAGGCTATTCTGGAGGCGGGGCAGAACAAGCTGCGCCAGAAGATGCAGCGCTGGCAGATGCGGCCGCCAGGGTCCATCCAGGCGGCCCAGAAGGAGATCGCCGAAGACACGAAGGTGTTTGTGCGCGAGGCGCTGGAGCAGACCGAGGCCCTCCGCAGATACAGGCTGTGGGTTCCGCTCATGGAAAGGCAGATCGCGACGGCGCAGCTGCAGCTGAACTGGATGGTCAAGGACTTCAAGGCCGTCGACAGGCTCATGCCCAAGGCGCTGTTCGTCGATCCGACGATGGCGGCCATCAAGATCGCCCGCCTCTACATGACCGACGGCGACGTGAAGGAGATGAAGAAGATATATTCGAAGGCCGCTGCGCGCACCAAGTACAACGGCAACGTCCTGCTGGCTGCGGAGATGAGCTGGATAGAGGTCAAGAAGGGCGATCTCGACGGGGCGTTCAAGACGCTGACCGAGGCGCTGAAGAAGAGCGACAACGAAACGCTCAAGCGCAACCACGAGTGCCTTATGAACAACAGGCCGGGCCACTTCTCCAACTCCGGCATCGGCGACCAGTGGTACTCGCTTCTGCTCGAAGAGCCCAAGGTTCGCGCGCAGAGGCAGAGGTTTTCTTACAGATAGGGCGGGCGAAGGGCGTTTTTCATCGGGAGGAAGAGTGACGAAAGTAGCGGCGAGAAAGGCGGTAGTGCTGGCGGCGGGCCTCGGAAAGAGGCTCAGGCCGTTCACATGCTCCACGCCCAAGCCTCTCATGCCGGTCTGGGGCGAGCCGATGATCGCTCGCATCGTGGACATGCTGCGGGAGCGCGGCGTCGACGACATCATGGTCAACTCGCACCATCTGCCTGAGCAGATAAGCGCCTGGGTCGACTCGTACAGAGCCGCCGACCGTGCGGCAGGCGGGAGCCTCAAGATCGGCGTCAGCCACGAGCCCGAGATCCTCGGCAGCGGCGGAGCCCTTAATCCGCTTCGTGAATGGATAGGCGATTCGCCTTTCTACCTCGTAAACGGCGACATCGTGCTGGAGGGCGCTCCCGACATCCCCGCGCCGGAAGGCTGCGAGATCGGCGTATGCCTTGCGACCGAGTCCGGTCCGAGGACGGTGGAGGTCGAGCCTGCGAGCGGATACATCACGAACTGGAGGAGCGACGACGCGGGCGTGGACGGCACGTTCACCTATTGCGGCTTCGCGCTGCTCTCGCCGGACATACTTCGCTACGTGCCTCCGCAGGGCGCTTCGTCCATCGTGTCCGCATTTGAGAGGGCTGCGATGGACGGAAGGTTCGTGCGGGCCGTAATGTCCGACGAGCTGCTCTGGGAGGATGCCGGCTGCGTGGAGCGGTACATCGGCCTCAACGAGTCCGGCGGCGACAACGCCTTTGCCGACATTCCGCAGCTCAGGGCCACTGGCGCCTCCGACTTCAAGTTCCTTTCAGCCCGCGGCAGCGAGCGCGTTTTCTTCGGATGCGACAAGGGCATCGCCGTGGTCTACGACGACGGCAACCGCGCGGAGAACGGCAAGTACGCCGGCCATGCCCGCTGGCTCAAGTCGAAGGGGGCGCCGGTGCCGTCAGTCGTGTTCGAGGACCTTGCGACCAAGACGCTTGTCCTGGAAGACGCAGGCGTCGAGAGGAAGATGTCGCTCGAGGAGTACGTCAAGGTCGTCGAGGCCCTTGCGCGCTTCAATGCGCTCGGCTCGGAGCCAGACCTGCCGACGGACATTCTGCCTCCCTTCGACCTCGGGACGTGGGAGTGGGAGCGCGGGCTCTTTGCCAGCCATTGCCTCGGCTCGCGCTTCGGGCTCGAGATGCCGGGCGAAGTGGAGTCCGAGCTCGCAAAGGTCGCCGAGAGGCTGGAGAGCGAGCCGAAGGCGCTTGTTCACCGCGACTTCCAGTCGTCCAACATCCTGTGGCGCGGCGACAAGCTCACGTTCATCGACTTCCAGGGAATGCGGCTCGGGCCGGCCGCCTACGATCTCGCATCGCTTCTGTACGATCCGTACCGCGAGCTTACGACCGGCGAGCGCCGGGCTCTTGTGTCGCTGTATGCGAAGAAGTGCGGCCGCGGTGAAATAGCCGAAGTGCTGCCGTTCGCGGCCGTGCAGAGGCTTGCGCAGTGCCTTGGCGCCTTCGGCCGCCTTGCGTCCGTCGGCCAGCCGCAATTCGCCAAGTACACGCTGCCGGCGCTCGTGAATCTGCTGGAGGTCGCGGACGAGGCGGGGCTTGACGCCACCGGCGCGCTCGCGGAGGATCTGATAGCCCGCGAGCGGAAGATGCATCCCGCCGACGGCAAGTGCGGATGCGGGTGCCACGGGCACGACCACGAACATGGCCACGATCACGAACACGGCCACGGGCACTGCGACTGCCACTGTGGAGAAGAAGGGTGAGAGG
>JAEEGL010581473.1_pt1 | contig 11686 bp, 7 predicted proteins | sample 9134231 | NCBI WGS metagenome assembly JAEEGL01 (sample SAMN16246548, study PRJNA631951) | gut metagenome | biome: gut microbiome; feature: rumen; material: fiber-attached | host: Bos | place: Iran: Karaj | collected 2018-10 | reverse complement strand
GGTAAGACCTGTCCACATTGTGGCAGCGGCAACACATATCTTGTCACAGGAAATGAAGTTATTCTTAAAGAAGTTATAGCTGATTAATAGAAATCCCACGGCTGATGCCGTGGGATTTTTGCTACCTTTTTCATGTTTTTTCATGTTTCTTCATGCTTCTTCATTATTTTTCATGTTTCTTCATTATTCTTCATCGTTCTATCTAGTTTTTCATCTTTAGTCAACAAAAAATACTACGGCAGCTGTCATGGTATTGATATTATGTTAATTATTTAATTCTAGGAGTTTTTTTATTGCAGATTGATATTCTGGATGTTCGCGGTAGCTTCTAATCAATTTTTCTTCAAATTCTGTCAATCGGATAGGTGTACTATCTTCAGGAAGATATTCGAAAGACGATAGAATATTATCAATATGATAGATTTTACATAACTTCAAAAGATTGTCTGCATCAGGTTGAGTCTGGGAGTTTTCCCAACCATAAATAGTTTTTTCTGCAACAAATGTATCTTCTAATTCTAGACGTTTAACTACATCAGCAACAGATAAATTATTTATTTTTCGATAGTATCTTAAAATTGAACCAATTCTTTCATTTTTCATTATTCGATATTCCTAATCCATTTATTTAAACATTTATTTGATGATAAATCAGAAAAATGAGCCTAGTCAATTAAATCTGTAAAACTTCTTCGAAACCTAGAAGTGTTCGATTGAAAGTCTTTGATACAAAGAATATAATAACTATAAACGCGTTTCTTTGAATCGAAGAAAATGGAAGTGAATTTACGGGGAATAATATGGGAATCACAGAAATAATAGCAAAATATATATCTGATAGCAAAATTCCACTTGAGCAAGTAGCCTCAGATACAGAAATAGAAGTCGAAAAATTAACGCTTAATTCTAAGTATATTCTCTCAAGCCAAGAAATGTTGACCGTATGTTCATATCTAAGAATAAGTCCAGAGGAATTGATGGAGAAGTACCATGATTACATATAGATGTGAGCGAGACAACATTGAAACTAAGTCAAGTGTTTGTCCAGTTTGTGGTGAGCGCACCACGTTAATTAAATCGGAAATATTTTGGTGCGATGAATGTAATGTACCAACTTTTGATAATAAATGTGAATGTTGTGGTAGCATTTGCAAACCTCTAACAACTGATTTACGACCAGTATTTCCTGAGGAAAGATTATTAGTCGAAATAGCGTTAGGAGAACCGTTCAAATATTTAAAAGACTCAGTGTGGAATGCATCAGGTAATAGATATTATGTGAACGGAAAAGCTATAAAGCTTTCAGTAAAAAAAATTAGTGAGTTAGATCCAAACTTCCTGAGAGCGGAGATACAGAAATATAGTCCAGATAATACATATAAATACTTTGACGAATATAAAGAAAAGTATATTAGAGCTAATGCTAGCAGATATGATTATTTAATCGGTGAAGCAATGGAATATATTCGTAGTGCAACCATAGATGTAAAACCTGAAGAAATGTTTATTTCATTTAGTGGTGGAAAGGATTCTACTGTTACAGCTGATCTCGTTACTAGGGCCTTAGCAAATCCTAAGATTTTACATATTTTTGGAGATACTACATTGGAGTTTCCTGAGACATATGAATATGTAAAAAGATTTAAAACTAATCATCCGGGTACACCGATGGTATCCTCAAGAAACAAAGAAAAAGATTTTGAGGAACTATGTAAGCTTATAGGACCGCCAAGTCGTGTAATGCGTTGGTGTTGCACAATTTTTAAGACTGGTTCTATTCAAAGAAAGATTTCGGCCTTATTTAAGAATCAGAAACGTATTATTACTTTTTATGGAATTAGAAGAAGTGAATCTACAAGTCGTGGTAAATATGAACGTGAGTCTGAAAGTCCAAAGATTACAAAACAAATTACAATATCTCCTGTAATTGATTGGATGGATTATGATATTTGGCTTTACTTGCTAACAACAGGAATAGATTTTAATAACGCCTATAGGTTAGGTTATTCAAGAGTTGGATGCTGGTGTTGCCCTAATAATGGTTCTTGGTCTGAATGTTTATCAAAAATATATATGCCTGAACAATATAACCATTTTAGGAATATGTTGATTGATTTTGCTCGAGAGATTGGAAAGCCAGATGCAGAGAATTATGTTGACGGAGGATTTTGGAAGGCAAGACAAGGTGGCAATGGCGTAGCATATGCAGATAACACTCTGGTCGAATTTACACCATGTGCTTTAGAAGAAAATGCAATAAATTTCGCCTTGAAGCGTCCTATATCAGAAGATTTATATGAACTGTTTAAGCCATTTGGAAAGCTTAATTTTGATATGGGAAATAAACGATTGGGTGAAGTTTATGTAATCAGCTTGCGAGGAGTACCAATTCTTAAATTAAGTGGAAGAATTGGAAGTAAAGATTTAAAAGTCACTATTTTGGATTATCATTTCGCGGGTTGTAAAAATAGGACTTCCGCAGAAGGAAAAGTTAGATGTCAGCTTACAAAATACCAGATGTGTATGGCTTGTTTGGCGTGTGAAAGTGTATGTAAGCATAACGCAATTTCTATTACACAAAATGGTTCTGACGTCATGTATAAAATCAATGATGAAAAATGCGTAAGATGTACTGAATGCGTGAATCATTTTAATAACGGTTGCTATATGAAAAAAGTTTTGGCAATCAAGAAAGGTGATTAAACATTAATCTATGGAAGCAAAAAAATATAGATTCAAAGGCCATGAAAGTTTTGTCCCTAGAGAGGGATGGTTCACAAAAGCTTTGATGGAAATATCATCTCCTAATGGAGAGGAGACTTTTAAAGAATATTATGGAGCTGATAGGCTAGGTGTTGGTCCGAATATGGCTAAGGCTATTCGATACTGGCTAGAAGCCTCAGGTCTTGTATCAGTAGTGTCAGGTAAAGCTAAATTAACAAAATTAGGTGAAGCAATTTTAGAAAAAGATCCATATATAGAAGATATCTATACACTGTGGATATTGCATTTGAATCTTGTCATGAATAAAGAAAAAGTGACTGCTTGGTATTTGTTCTTTTCTGAGTTTGAAATGGAAAGTTTTACGGTTGAAGATTTGAAGTCTGTAATGTCTCATATGGTTCAAGTAAAGTATGGTAATGGAAAAGCGCCTTCTAATAGTTCTGTTATAGCTGATTGTGATGCTATTTTACAAATGTATGGAAAAGATAGAATGGGTCAGGTTGATCCTGAGGAAAAGAAAAAGAGTCCTTTTTATGCATTACATCTCCTTAGAAATGATGGGGAAAGTTATAGAAAGATGCAACCATCTAAGAGCCAATTAGATAGATTAGTTCTTTGGTATGGAATTAATAAATCATTGAACGAGGATTCTGTTAGTTTAGATGATTTAGTGTCGATGCCAGGGATGGTTGGTAAGAGTCTAAATATTAAACGTTCAATGTTAACGGAATATATTGATTCTTTAGCTGATATGGGAAAACTTACAGTGAATAAAACAGCTGGATTAGACATGATATATATAAAAGAAAAACAGGATCCAGATGAAATCTATTTAGAATATTTTAAAAATAAAGGATAGTTTTTGTTATGAAGAAAGCGTTACGTCAATTGGTCTCCACAGATCGAAGATTTCAGAGTTCAGTGAATTTAATGTTAGATATAGATTCCGATGATAAAGTTGAAAGCTACATTCCGACAAGATCATCACTATCTATTTTAGCGAGCTATCTAAATGATATTAAATCATCAAACCATGGCAATGCCACGGTTTTGATTGGACCATATGGAAAAGGAAAGTCACATTTGATTTTGGTGTGGCTTGCTTTTCTTGCAGGAACAAAGACAAAGACGAAAGAAAAACTGATAAAAAAAATCGAAGCGGTAGATCCGGAGACTGGCGCTCTCGTTAAAGAGATTTATGACTCGAATAAAAAGTATTTACCAGTTTTGGTATCTAATACTGATGAAAGTTTAAATCAGGCGTTTTTAATTTCTTTATATGAAGCTCTACAAAAAGCAAATTTAACAGAGGCTATGCCAGATAGCTATTACTCAGAAGCTGTAAAAGTAATAAATAATTGGGAAATGAGATTTCCTAATACATATTCACAATTTGAATCAATTTTAGTGAAGCAAAATATGACAGTTGCTTCATTTGTAGAGGCGCTTAAGGAATTTGATAAAAATGCACTTGTATTTTTCAGAAAGATATATCCGGAGCTTACTGCAGGTAGCTTGTTTGAACCTATTCTTCAGCAAGAAGCAATAAAAGTATATCAAAGTATTAATCGTGAGCTAAAAACTCATTATGGTTACGATGGAATAATAATCGTTTTTGATGAGTTTAGTAAATATATAGAAGGTCATGGTAAGGAGTTTTTTGCTTCTGATATGCGTGTTCTTCAAGATATGTGTGAACTATCATCTAGTAGTAAGGAAGATGGTGGAAGAATTCACATGGTTTTGATTGCTCATAAAAGTATAAAAGAGTACGGAGCAAGGCTTGATGCTGTTGTTAGAAAAGAGTTTGAGGGAGTTGAAGGGCGCCTACAGGAGAGATTGTTTGTCATTAGTGGGCAGAATAATTATGAGTTAATAAGAAACACTATTAAAAAGTCAGAAGATATAAAAGAAGTTTTCGAGAAAGAAGCTTTCAGGAATAAAATAGTAGATAAAAATTTCGAACTTCAAGTATTTAGAGGTTTGTTTGAAAAGGAAGAAGATTTCAGAACAATTATAGCGGAGGGCTGTTTTCCACTACTTCCTTTGGCAACATATTTATTATTAGGAATTAGTGAGAAGGTTGCACAGAACGAAAGAACTATATTTACCTTCCTTTGTTACGATGAGTTTAACTCTTTAACTAATATTATTGTCAAGCATAAAGCTGGTGATTATTTATATGTTGCAGCAGATGCTGTATATGATTATTTTGAAATTCAATTTAAGGAAAATGTATCAGATGCATTTATACATAACGAATGGTTGAAGGCAGACTATGCTTTGTCAAAGGTCGAATCAGATGATGAAAGAAGAGTAATTAAGACAATAGCCTTGATTCATATGATTGGGCGTCCAGAGGAACTTATAGCTGATGAAAAGACAATAGAACTTGCATGTGGAGAATTAAATTCTACAGTATTAGAGGTCTTGGATAAGCTAGTTGCAAAGCAGTTGATTGTGTATCGTGCTAGAACAAATCAATATGCTTTTAGACATAATGTAGGAATTGATTTAGATAAAGAAATAAAAAACAGAATTGCTGGATTACAGAATAAGTATTCAGTTTCAAGTGTTGTTTCTGAAATAGCTGAGACTGATTACCTTCTTCCAAGAAGACATAATCAGTTGTTCAAGATGACTCGCTTTTTTAGATATGTATATTTGACAGAGGATGAATTTGTTTCTTTGCCTGATATAAATACTGTACTATCTGGAAATAACTTTGCAGATGGATGTATTTTGTGTGTATTACTTCAGAATGAAGAACGCTTAGAAGAATGTCTTGAAAAAATATCAAAGATAGAAGATAAAAGAGCATTAGTTATTTTACCAACAGAAGCTGTTGCAATAGAGAAGAATGTTCAAAAATATACTGTTATAAAAGAATTAATGGCTTCATCAGAATTTATCTCTCAACATCAAGTTATGAAACAAGAATTATCGCTTCAGTTAGAGGATGTGATTTTTGAGATAAATGAAACATTAGAGAAGACTGTTGGAATTTCCAATTCAAGTTGCAGGATATTTCATGCTGCTAAGGAAGTGACAGGCATTCATACAGACATAACATTCAACAATTATATGAGCGCAATTTGTGATGAGTACTATAAAGATACTCCAATTATAAATCATGAATTGGTGAATATTAGACGTGTCTCAGGACAATATTTAAAGGCAAGAAATATAGTGATTTCAGCACTGTTAAATGGTGAAGCTTTAGATGTATATATTACAGGGACTAGTCCAGAAGCAATGGTGTTTAGGTCGGCATTGTTATACACAGGAATTTATCCTACTAAGGATAAATTTGTAATGAATCCTGGAACTAAGGCTGTTATTAGTGAGATACATAAGTTTTTTAAAAAGTCAGTGGGGGAAAAAAGATCTTTTGAAAAACTTTTTAAAAAATTACTCGGAAAGGGCTATGGCATGAGGAATGGTGTTATTCCTATTTATCTCGCTAGCCAGCTTGTTACATTAAGTAATATGCCTGTTATTTATCTGCAGGATAAAGAAGTAGATGTCTCTGCGGAAATATTAAATAACTTATGTGAAAAGCCAGAAGAATATTATCTGTACATTGAAGAAAAGGATGCAAACAAAGATAAGTATTTAGAGTCGCTTGAAAAATTATTTATAGATGAAGAATTTAGTCATCACCTTCAAGGAAAGCATAAACGACTTTCTTCACTTGTTTTCGCTATTCAAAGATGGTATAGATCATTGCCGCAGTGTGCGATGAATTTTCAGGATAGTAAGTGTAGATATAGCGAAAAACAGATGGAATATATAAAGGCATTCAGAAATATATTCCGAAAGATAGAAGTTAATCCTAGAGAAGTACTGTTTGATTTATTACCAAATCTTCTTAGTGAAGATGGTGACTATACTCAGTGTTTAAAAAATGTTAAAGAAGTTCATAACTTACTTTCCCACTATTTATATGATGAGCGTGAAGTTGCTGTTAAAGAAGCTAGAGAGGTACTTGGCCTAGGAGAAGAGGAAGGATTAGCATCTGGTCTTATCAATTGGTACAGGGGTAAGAGTGAAAACGCTAAGAAATATATTAATAGTGGTAAAGTTAGTCAATTAATGAATTATATTTCACAGTTAAATTCTTACAATGATGGATTGATTGCTTCTGATTTATCCAAGATTCTTATAGATTTATATATTGAGGATTGGAAGGATGAGTCAGAAGAAGAGTTTGTGGTTTCATTTAAAGAAGCTATAGAGACAGTTGATGCTTTGAGTGATTCTAAGAAAGATTCGGTTGGGGAATATTCATTTACGTTTAAAGACAGTACAGGTGAAATAGTTGAACGTAATTATGATTTTGTTGAGGATGACTCGACGAGCTATTTCTTAAAAAATGCAATAGAATCTGCTTTAGATGATTTTGGTGATAGCTTGGAAACAAATCAGAAGGTAGCTGTTTTGGTGCAAACTATAGAGCAACTTATTAAACAAAAGTAGAGGTAAGATGGTTTATTTAGATAATGCTGCAACAACCTTCCCGAAGAGTGAAGGTGTGCTTTCAAGAATGGATGAAGTAAATAGGAATTTAGCGGTTAATGCGGGTAGAGGATCTTATAAAGCAGCTAGACAAGCAGATGAGATTATCGCAAATACTAGAGAAAAACTTTTGAGGTTAGCTAATGCCAATGGAGTGGCAGACATATTTTTCACCTCATCTGCGACGATTGCATTCAATCAAATAATCGGTGGTATTGAATGGAAAAGTACTGATGTGGTTTATGTAAGTCCTTTTGAGCATAATGCGGTAATGCGAACACTTCACCTATGGCAGAAAAAAGTTGGATTTAGTATTCAAGTATTGGCGTTTAAGTCTGAGTCAGAAGGCGCTAATAGATATCATTGTATTGATTTGGAAACAGTTAAATTTCAATTTGCTAAGAATAAACCAGACTATGTATTCATGAGTTATGTTAGTAATGTTACTGGTTACATCTTGCCAATTGAAGAAATTGGAACTTTAGCTAAATCGGTTGGGGGAAAGGTAATTGTTGATGGAGCACAGGCCTTTGGACTTGTCCCGGTTGATTTTAAAACTATGCCAATTGATTTGATGGTATTTGCTGGGCATAAAACACTGTATGGTCCATTTGGCGTTGCTGGGTTTATCAAGACAAAAGAATTCTCACTAAGTCAGATTTTTGCAGGGGGTACTGGTTCTGATTCATTAAATTTAGATATGCCGTTTGATGGAAGTTCACGATATGAAGTGGGTAGCGAAAATATAGTTGCTATTGCTGGATTAGAAGCAGCAGTATACGAATTAGTCCAAGACGATGTATATGCCCGTGAAAAAGCTTTGACAGAACTATTAGTTAATGGCTTAGAGAAAATTAAAAACGTATATACGTATTTACCAGTTGCTGACAACCATGTTGGAATTGTTTCGTTTAATATTGGTGGATATAAGGCATCGGAAGTTGGACAGATTTTAGATGAAGACTTTGATATAGCCGTGCGTACAGGGTATCATTGTGCACCGCTTATTCATGATTATTTGAATGATAAGTCTTTTGTTGGAACGGTTAGAGCTAGTGTAGGAAAGTTTACATCCGAGAAGGATGCGGAGAAGTTTTTAAAAGCTGTTAAGGAAATAGCTGAAGAAATATAACTTTGGGAGGAAGAATAATGGTAACACCAGAAGAAAACCTAAAAACAATAATTGATGAGATTAAAACAAAGAAAATAATGTTGCCAGATTTTCAAAGGCAATTTGATTGGGACGTAGATAAACAGCGCGGATTAATAGCGTCGGTATTAACAAAACTTCCTGTTGGCGGAATACTATTATTGAAGGCACCATCTGATGACTATCGTAGCAAACAGCTCGGCTTGGATCCTAACATCGAAATTGGAGGACAAATACCTGAAAAAACATATTTTTTATTAGATGGACAGCAGAGAATGACTTGTCTTACTAATGCCTTTTCGGATGTGATTCATGAAGCAAGTGAAAAGAAGATTAGTCGATTGGCATCTCAGAGATTACTTGCGTCACGTTTTTATTTAAAAATTGATAAATGGCGTGTAGATTTAGATGAATCAACAGATTTGTTTGGAATTAGAACACTAGATTTTCATTTCGATGTATCTAATAGGGAAGAACCAGATTTTTTAACATCAGATATTATAGATAGTATTGAATGCAGACAGTTTTACGCCAAAGAATATGATAGAGCTCCATACATGCCTTGTCAGAAATATACAGAATCTTTAGATGATTACTGTTTTAGTACAGATGGTGTATATATGATACCATTATTTTTATTAATAGGCTCAGATGCTCGTGACGATAAATTGAGACGAAAAAGACTTATGGCTATTGTTGGGCAGATAAGCAATAGAATTGTTGAATCTATTAGTACATATCATGACAATTTACAGGAAGAACAAAAAAAGAATTTTGCGTTCACTGTTATATTAGATCAAAGTGAACGAGAAGAGTATTGTAGTTCTGATGATAAAGATGTTGTCTTTAAAGATATTGTTGAAGGTAAAGCCGACTTATGGGAGGACTTCTTTAAGAATTACCTTTATAGCTGTGTAGAACAAATAAAGCTAAATAAAATTGAAATGCCAGAGGGTTCGAGAGCTAGGGCTATAGACATTTATGAGAATATGAATATGGGTGGTCTGAGTTTAAGTACCTTAGACTTAGTAGCGGCTAGAGTCGCAAAGGTATCAAATCGTTCTCTTTATGAAAGAATAAGAGCATCACTTATACAGTATAAAGAGTATTATTTAGAGGGATGTTCACATACCGTCATTTCTTTAATTCCTGAAGGCTATAATGCTAGTTTGGCTATTGGAGCAGTGACTTCTAAGGACGGAGTAACAAAACCCTGTAATGCTTTGTTTTTAGAGGTTCTTGGGTTATACTGCAAAAATTACGACTATGATCCTCTTAAAGCTAAAACCGATTTTTCAAAATCAAATACTATTTTACGATTGAATGCGACGGACATAGATACTAGTTGTGAAAAGGTGTGCATAGCTTTAGATAGAACATTTGCATTTCTTAATCTTAGATGCGGAGTTCAGTCATTATCTGATGTAAATTATAAATTGATGATTAGGGTAATTGCATATATTTTTACTAGAGATCAATGGTATAAGGATGAAAAGGTACATGCATTATTAGAAGCTTGGTATTGGGCAGCAGTTTTTTCGGGAGAATATGATAAGGATCAGAATTCTAGATTTGAAAATAACTTAAAAAATTTATTAGAAAGTCTATCAGGTAGGAGAGAACATTCTGTAGATTGGTTACGCACAATGAAGGAAAATGTACTCGTAACCCCATATTTTTCTGATTGTGATTTTTTACTTATGCAAAAAGCTGATGAGGATAGGGTCCCAAAAGAACATTTATCGAAGTATTTTTGTCAATTCTACCTTGCGTCACCTTATTCAGATTTGATAACCGATGACACACTTGTAAGCGTTTTTTCTTCAGATAGTTTAGAACGTCATCATATCATCCCATTAGGTAGTGTAGCAAGTATTGGAGAATCTAGTGATATTTTACGAGATGATAAGACGAATATAGCAAATTCGCCATTGAATTATGTTTATATAACAAGCAAAACTAATGGAGCAATATCAGATAAGACGCTTTCTGAATATGAAAATGCAATTACTTCACAAGCTAAAGCTGCATTAAATATCATGAATTATCCAACGGTTAATGATTTAAAAGATAATGATAAGGTGAAAAGTTGGTTAGAAGAGCGTCATAAGATTGTTAAGGGAGTAATCCAGAATAGGATTGTTTCTCTCTTGAGTACATTTTAACTAGAAAAGTGCCTCAAAATTCGAGGCTTAAAAATTTAATAATTTAATAATTTGTTCGATTGTATTAGTATACTTTTTATACTAAAATTATAGTCTGTGCTACCAAGATGGTAGGCGGTTACAGCCCTTGAATTAGCGAGGGTGGTGCCCTCAGGATTAACTCATTATCTGGGTTTCCAGAAATCTGACATCAGGAGGGCTTGCTTATGTGTATAAATGATGTTATGACCGTTTTAGGTTTTGCAGCTACTTTTTTCATGCTAGGCGTAGCCTACGGAAAAGACCATAAGAAAAAGAAGTAATCGCCCACCCGTCCAAAGGTGCGATTACTTCTTTTCTTAATCAAGTAATTAAACCAAAGGGCTGACCGTCTATCGGTAGCACTTTCTTTGTACATACATATTACAATAAATTGTTCTATATTTCAATTCTGAGTTTATGTACGGTCTTCAAAAGCCAACTGAATTCAATCCCCAAATAATATTAACTATTAGTAGACTTTACAGCAAGGTTAACCCCAACAGCAACATCCTTATCCTCAGTCATTCTGCGGTAGATGTTTGCAAGCAAAGCGCCTGAGATGTTGTGCCATACAGAAAAGATGGCGCCAGGTACTGTGGCCATTGCAAGATTAGGAAATGCTGTGGCTGCAAGAGAAGTTGCAAGTCCTGAGTTTTGCATTCCAATTTCAACAGAAAGTGCCTTCTTCTTAGCAAGTGGAAGTCTAAGGGCTCTTCCAAGAAGTAATCCGCAGCCATAACCAAGAAGATTATGAAGGATTACAACTACAAAGATGACAGCACCTGTTGTAAGAATCTGTTCTGCGTTGTGAGATACAACGGCTGCAACAATCAGTGTGATTGCCAGCACTGAAACAAGTGGAAGTGCTTCCTTTACCTTAGTAGTGAATTTTCCAAAGAAGTGGTTAATGACGAAGCCCAGTGCGATTGGAATGATAACTACCTTGATAATTGATAGGAACATAGCCAGCACATCAACAGATACTGTTGTGCGAAGGAATAAATATGTGATAACAGGTGTAAGCAGTGGAGCAAGAAGAGTGTTTACGCTAGTCATGCCAACAGATAAAGCTACATCACCTTCGCTAAGATATGTGATGACGTTGCTG
>JAEEGL015738383.1_pt1 | contig 11687 bp, 9 predicted proteins | sample 9134231 | NCBI WGS metagenome assembly JAEEGL01 (sample SAMN16246548, study PRJNA631951) | gut metagenome | biome: gut microbiome; feature: rumen; material: fiber-attached | host: Bos | place: Iran: Karaj | collected 2018-10 | reverse complement strand
GATCCTGGAGCCGCTCATGGAGGTACTCCTGTCCCTCGCCTTCGGCGGACTGGTCGGCCTGGCGCTGACCTGGCTGGAGCGCTTTTTCCATTCCCACCGGAACCGGAATGCCCTCATTGTCGGCAGCGTCATTCTGCCGGTTGCCGTCAGCCAGCTGAAGATCCCGGTGGGTTCCTTCTCCTTCGGGTTTTCCTCCCTGCTGGTCTGCATGATGCTGGGCACGGTGTTCTGTAATTTCTGCCCTCTCAGCGAGGATCTGATGCTGCAGGCGGACCGCTGGTCCGGCCCCGCCGTTACCCTGTTCTTTGTGCTCAGCGGGGCAGCGCTGAAGTTTGAGGTCTTCGGTGATCCGGCTGTGCTCCTGGCCGGCGTGGTATATATCATTGCCCGGTCGCTGGGTAAATACCTTGGCGCCGGTCTGTCCTCCTCCATGGTCCGCAGCCCCGAACCGGTCCGGAAATACCTGGGCATCACGCTGCTGCCCCAGGCCGGCGTGGCCCTGGGCATGTGCGCCACAGCCTACCGGGTGCTGGGCGGCACCGACGGCACGCTGGTCCGGAATATTGTCCTTTTCTCCGTGCTGGTCTATGAACTGGTGGGGCCGAGTCTGACCAAGTGGGCCCTGACCAGGGCCGGGGATATCCGGAGCATACCGGATGAGGTCGCTTCCCGCCGTTCAAAAGCCGTGCAGAAGGCTGCCAAACCGGTGCCTGCCGCCTTCCGGAAATAACCTGCCCGGACAGCAAAAGACGCCTTTCCTGCGGAATGCGGTTTTTGACGGAATTGTTAATGGGCGCGGAATAACAGCGCCCGGCGTTTTCAGGAAGCCGGAAGGTCATGACTGCTGTATTCATTTCAGTTTTCCTTTCGCCTGCAGTATAACAGGCTTCCTTTCGCGCGGTTCAGCGCGGCAGCGTTACAGGGTTCATAAAGCCGTTCTTCTGTGATAAGATGAAGAATCATAGGGCAGGAGGTGCGGCGATGACGCAGGTGCTTGAGACAGAAAGGCTGATTCTGCGCCGGTGGAAGGAAGAGGATGCGGAGGAGTGTTACCGGTACGCGCGGAATCCCCGCGTCGGTCCTGCCGCGGGGTGGCCCGCGCACACAAGTGTTGAGGACAGCCGCCGGATTATTCGGGACGTTCTCTCCTCCCCTGAAACATATGCGGTAGTGCTGAAGGAAACAGGGCTGCCGGTCGGAAGCATCGGCCTGCATCATAACGATCTGGCGGAGAAAGACGATGAGGCGGAACTGGGGTATTGGCTGGGCGTACCGTACTGGGGCCGCGGAATTATACCAGAAGCAGCCCGTGAAGTGCTTCGGCACGCTTTTGAAGATCTTGATTTGCTGCGCGTCTGGTGCGGCTATTATGACGGGAATGAAAAATCCAGGCGTGTACAGGAGAAACTCGGCTTCCGGTATCAATGGACAACGGAAAACCTCCCTGTTCCGCAAATGCGCGAAACGCGGACAGGCCATGTAAGCCTGCTGACCAGGGAACAGTGGACCGTGCGGAACAGCCTTGTCAGCTTTGACAATCATGATTCCCGGATTCCGTATTACGAGCTGATGCTCGAACAGAATCTGGATGATGTTCCTGAAATCCCGCTGCCTGCGGGATATCGTTACCGGAATTACGCCCCGGGTGACAAGGATATGTGGATCGTCATTGAAAAGACCGCCAAAGAATTCAGTACCCGCGAAGAAGGCGAAGCCGCGTGGGAAAGATATTATGCCGGCCGTGAGAGCGAACTCGAAGACAGAATGTTTTTTGTTGTTGACGACGGCGGGCGGATGCTTGCCACGGCAACGGCATTTTACGATATCCGGACCGGTGATGACGGAAAGACCGGCTGGCTTCACTGGGTGGCCGTCCGGCGGGACGCGCAGGGACGGGGGTTGTCAAAGCCGCTCATTGCCCATGTGCTTCAGTATATGAAAAAGCTTGGTTATGCCCGCGCTGTCATTCCGACGCAAACCACTACGTGGCTGGCGTGCAAGGTGTACCTTGACCTCGGTTTCCTGCCGATCCCCCGGAACGCGCAGCGGAATGAAAAAGGATGGCGGATTGTCCGGACGCTGACGAACCATCCCGCGCTTTCCGGTTTTGCCCCGGTTTCCGAAGCGGAACTCACCCGAAAGGAATAGGAACCGCAAACCAAAGGCGCGGATTTATCCGCAAAAGAATGGTTATTTGCCAGTGAATCCCCGCCGGCCGGTATTACAGAATCCCATGCTTATTCCTTTTTATCAGCCATGCGGTTCTTCCTCCCTGTCTGACGCTGAACGTGTCTGTCCTGTTTTCATTTATTTATCTTCCTGAACAGCCGCGCGCTCCAGAATGTCATATCCAGTTCGTCCAGATAGAAATGGAAAACTGCTTTCCAGTTCTTTGTCGCTGTGCTCAGCACCATATATTCCGCGTCCGGTTTCACAGCTTCCTCCGCATACCGGAACAGTTCCGCCCCGATGCCCTGTGACCGTCTCTCCGGTATAACATACAGTTCTTCCACCTCAAAATACAGTGTGCCCTCCGGCATAATGGACTGCATCTGCGCCGACGGATAAACCCTGCCGAACAGGTAACCCGTCACCGTGCCGCCGTCTTCGGCGAGGAAGATCCTGTTGCCCTCGATATCGGATCTGTCATTCGGCCGGTATCCGTAGCAGCTGTTTTCCGCGGCCCAGTCTTTTGAAAAGCGAATCAGCTGTTCCAGTACTTTGTCATTCAGGGTTGCTTCATGGATTATCATGTGCTCTCTTCTCCTTGAAGTGATGGCTTTTTTACTGATTGCTCTTCCTCGGTCCCGCAGCCGTGATACGCCCCGGCCTCCCGTGAAAGATGTATTCCCCGCTTATTTCAGGTATCCCAGTGTTTCGTGAAACTGTACGCCCGCGAGGACCGCGTCCCTGATCCGGCGGGCGAAGCCGGAGGTGCATGCCGCGCCGGCAAGGTTCTCAGCGGTTGTGCCGGGCCTGAAAACATATTTGATCAGCGCGTTCTTTTCGATGCTGCAAACCTTTGTGAAGCGGTCCCCGAAGCGGATAATGTTGCTGGTTTCCGGCAGGTAATCCCGGAGAGTGTCGTCCAGCAGCCAGGACAGGCATGTGATCCCCCTGTACGCGAAATCCGGGAAACAGCGCGGAAAGAATTCCTTCGCCTGCGCGATGGACGATTCGCACGCCTCAGCGGTTAGTTTCCCGCCGCGGGGAATGTGCATCTCCAGCAGGGGATCGCCTTCACGGACGCCGATCTCCGGAATGTCCCGGAATGCCCGGTTCATGCAGAACTGCAGCCTTCCGAGGCGGAACAGCTGCAGCCGCAGATGCAGCGCAAGCCACTTCAGCTCGCCCAGATACAGTCCGCCCGTCCGCTCGGTATGATTCTCCGTCCAGATCACGATATCCCCGAACGTATCGGTCATCACGGATTCCGGGATGCCCAGCGCGGCGGCTTCCCTGTTCGCCTGCTCGCAGAACCAGAGGAATGCGAGCAGGTTTCTTTTCCCGTCCCGGGAGCTCAGATCGTACTGATCCAGCGTAAGGGACGCGGGAACCGGTATGCTGTCCAGCGCCGTATAAAACTCCGCGTCAAAAGCCGCGGGAAAGCGCAGGGCGCGGTACCATTTTTCAATGATCTGCTTCGTGTCTGTTTCCATCGCGGGCCTCCGTTTATTCTGAATCATACCTTCCGGTCACAATTCACGCAGGGATTTGCTCATCAGCATCAGCAGCGCGGTGACAGTGAAACCGGCGGTGCAGACGAACAGCAGCGCGGAAGCGCCGAAGGACTGCAGCACCGCGCCGGCCAGCACGGAGGCAACGGGTATCATTCCCTGGGAGCCGATGCTTATTATGCTGTTGACCTTGCTCAGTTTGTCCCGGTCCACGATCCGCATCAGCGCGGTGGAAATCGGAATGTTGATCCACGCGTTCAGCACGCCGCACACAAGGCAGCCGGCGGCAAGGCTGACCAGGAACAGGTTCAGGGCGCTGCCCCGGTCCACCGCCAGCCAGTAGCTGAGCGACAGGAAGACCATGAGGACGGCGTCCATGCAGACAAGGACAGCAACCTGATGGCCGACCTTCTCCGCCGGCTTCCGGCTGCTGAGTATCGCGGCGCCCGCCAGGGAGCCGATGCCGATGCATACGCTGATCACGGAGGACCAGAGCTCGGGCGTCAGCACTTTATCCAGCAGGTAGGAGCCGGCGCCGGCCAGATCCGTCCGGACGAAAAATGGAATGAAATTGCTGCCCACCGGCGCGAAGAAAAAATTGATGAACAGGATGGTGCCCAGCAGCGCCAGGATGGCTTTCTTTTCCTTCAGGTAGCGCAGCCCCTCCCCCATGTCCCGCGCGGCGGACCGCAGCGTCAGCTGTTCCGCCGGCAGCGTATGGTCGTAGCGGATCAGCATTTCGGAGATCCCGGAAGCGATATAGCAGGCGCCGATCAGGAAAAAGAGCGTATGGATCGGCAGGGCGGCGTACAGAATGCCGGCCAGCACGACGCCCACGATGCCTTCCAGGGAGTTTTTGATGGAGAAATACGCGTTGCCCTGCTGCAGCTGGTCCGCTTCCACAATGTGCGGGAGCAGGGCGCCGGCCGCGGGATTGAACAGGCCGCTGATGATGTTCCCCAGAATGCCGAGGGTAAACAGGATCGTGATATGCGCGTCCGCCTCCCGGAAGAAGAGCATCAGGGCGGTGGCCAGGATAATGACGCCGCCCTTCAGGTAGTCGCAGACATACATGATCTTCGCCTTGTTGAACCGGTCCCCCAGCACGCCGCCGACGGGCGTGACGATCAGCATGGCCGCGCCGCACAGCGCCAGATACAGGCCCTGCAGGAAGGCGTTGTTATTGCTGATCTGCAGAATATAGAAGCCGACGGCAAAGCTGTACAGCAGCGCGCCCAGCTGCGAAACCAGCGCGCCGAGGAAAACCAGCCGGAAATTCCTGCTGCGGAAAACGTTGTCCTTTTTTTCGGAATGACTGTCCAACGGATGAGATCTCCTTCCATCTTTTCAGTTCACCAGGCGGGATGCGCTGCAAGGTCCCGGATATAAGGCGCCCGGTTTTTCAGAATCCCCAGGGAAGATACGCGGAAAGCACGGCGAGGATCACCGCCGGGAGCATATTCGCGACGCGTATTTTCTTCCCCCACACGAGATTCAGGCCAACGCAGAAAATCAGCACGGACCCGATCAGCGAAAGGCTTGCGGAAGCCGCTTCCGTCATAACCGGGGCGATCAGCCGGGCAAGCAGCGTGATGCCGCCCTCAAAAACAAAAAACGGGACCGCCGAGAACGCGCATCCTTTCCCCAGCGAGGACGTCATCACCGCGATAATGATAAAGTCCAGGACCGCCTTGACCGCAAGCGTGGAAAAATCGCCTGAAATGCCGTCCTGTATCGCGCCGACAATCGCCATCGCCCCGATGCATACCGTCAGCGACGCGGTGACAAAAGCGCTGACAAACTGCCTGTCTCCGCTGTTGCCCGTCTTGTTTTTCAGCCATTCGCCGAAACGTTCGAATCCGTTCTCGATACCCGTTATTTCCCCGATGACCGTGCCCAGGGCCAGGCAGAGGACAACCAGCATGGATTTGCCGCTGAGAATCTTTCCGCCGTCTGTTTACAGCATCCCCTGCATCGCGCCCGCGATCGCGATAAACAGTACGCTGATCCCGCAGGCTTTGGTCACCGCGTCCTGCTGTTCCCTGCTGAACAGTTTTCCGGCGAAATGCCCGGCCAGTCCTCCGGCCGCGATGGCCGCGGTGTTGATCAGTGTTCCAAGTCCTGTCATATTGTGTCACCTCAGGCAGACAGTTTTATTTTATCCCTCTCCCCGGATTTTCCGTTCGTTGTCCGCGGTATCCGCCGTCCGCGTCTTCCCTCACAATTCTGTCATTATACCATTCGCTGATAATTCGCTGATACCTTCCGTCCGGTATAAACATCCCGAATTCCTTTGGAATGTGCTGGATGCCGTTCCGCATATCCTTTCCGGCGCTTCACCCCGCATATGCTTCTGCAGGCCGCTCATTCCGGTTCATCATATACGCCACAGCTTCTTTTGTGCTGATCAGTTCAGGCTGACCGCCCGGCCGGGGGCGACGGTGTCGCGTATGTACCTTTCCGGCGCGCGGACAAGCCCTGCCCTGTACGGTACGAAAAAAAAAAGAGCTGCCGGAGCAGCTCGTGGGTCGGGCCGGATCAGGATCGCCGGCCGGCTTATTTTTTGCTGTTTCCCGCGATCCGGATCACCAGTTCCAGGATCCTGAGGTACAGCCAGATCACTGTGAATACCAGGCCGAAGGCGGCGCTCCATTCGTACTCTTTCGGATAGCCTTCCTTCACGCAGGTGTCGATCATGGAGAAGTCGCTGATCAGGAACAGGGAGGCCAGCAGGATTCCGAGCACATTCAGCCCGATGGCCACCGCCGGGTTATCGAAGATCCCCTGGACATAGGGACGGGTGAAGGGAATCAGGGAGCCGAGGAAAGTGATCACGCCCAGGGCGATGGAACCGACCATCAGTGTGAGAAGCACGGTGCGGAATGTACCGCCGACCCGGATCTTTCCGGAGGTGTACAGCCAGCTCATCACCGCGACCACCGCGACGGTCAGCAGCAGCGCTTCCAGTCCCAGGTACTCAAATCCCTTCAGCACCTTGAAAACCAGGAAGGAAATCACGTACCCCTGGCTGGCGGCGTACAGGCTGCCGGTGACGGGGATGGTCTTCCGGGCGAAGATGCCGACCATTTCCGCGGCGAATCCGCCGATCAGCACCGCTCCGGCGATCACCGTTTCCGTCAGGGTGAGGCTTACGGTAAACTTTTCATAAAATGTGAAGCTCTGCCACACCGGCGCGTTCGCGAACGCCGCGGCAACCAGCAGCTGCGCGATCATGCCGATCATCGTCAGCGCCAGGAAAACGCAGGTCTTCGCCGCGATGCCCGAATAGGTTGCGGCGTCTGTCAGCGTACGTTCGCCCGCCTTGCTGAGGCGGCGAAGGATCGGGTTCGGACGGAGCAGTGTCCGGGATGAAACTGTATTTTCACGTGCGAGCGTAGTCATTGTTCTTATCTCCTTCTCTTTCAATGCTGAATGTCTTTCAACACCTGTCTATACGCTCCGGAAAGAGGGGGCGGCAGCTGATTCCGGATAAATCCGGTATATTTTTTTGCGCCTTCCTTATTCATTCACCGGGAACCGGCCGGACTTTTCCGCTTTCGGGATAAAAAACACCCTGCCCGTCCGGGCAGGGTGCCGCAATACGTTGCCGGTTGTTTCCTGAGCCCTCCTTATAAGGTTCCGCCTGTCAGCGGGTACAGGAAACTTTTTGATTTACTTTGAATGATATTACGCCGCGGGGGCAGTCCTGTTCTTCTTCGCGGAGCGCACCCACATGACAGCGCACAGCGCGGTCAGCAGGCCGAAGAAAGCGGCGCCGCAGTAAAGAGCTGTCTGCCACCATGGGGTGACGGGAATTACCTTCGCGTTGCCCACGTTCATGGCGTGGCTGTGGGTGACGTTGTAACAGATGTTCTTCACAGCCTGCTGTACGGCGGCTACGATGGCGGGATTGCCTTCCAGTCCGTCCAGGGTGGCGATGCCCATGGAGTAGCCGTCCCACAGGTCCTGGCCGGCCAGCACGCCGTAGCGGTAATCCATGTATTTCGCATAGACGGAGCAGTCCGTGATGGCCGCGCCGGTCATACCCCACTCATCCCGGAGGATGCCGGTCATCAGACCCCTGTGGCCGCCGGACCAGACAGCGCCGATGCGGTTGAAGGAGGACATCACGTTGCTGCCGGACTGGGAGACCGGGCCCTCGAAGGCCTTCAGGTAGAGCTCGCGGATAGCCTGCTCATTCGACCAGGTGGCGATGCCGTAGCGGCCTTCCTCCTGGTCGTTCAGGGCGAAGTGCTTCATGAAAACGTACACGCCCTTGTCGCGGATGGCTTTCACTTCCACGGTGGAAACCCTGCCGGACAGCCAGCCGTCCTCGGAGTAATACTCGAAGTTGCGGCCGGAGTAGGGGGTGCGGTGGATGTTGCCGCCGGGGCCGTACAGGCCGGCGTACACCTTGTCCGCGCCTGCCTCGGTGGCGTGGAGGAAGTCCTCGCCGATGCAGCTGCCCATGTCCTCGATCAGTTCCAGGTTGAAGGTGGCGGCCATCACGTCCTCGGAGGTGTAAGCCATGGCGGAGACGCCGCCCATCAGGGATGCGGTGAAGCCCTGGGGGCCGTTCTCGTCCAGGGTGCCCGGCAGATTGATGGAGGGCACGGCCTGGGTCAGGTGGAAACCGTTGTAGACGAGGTTGGTCATTTCCTCGTAGGGGATCTGGCTGACGAGCTGCGCCCAGCGTGGATCGTCGTATTTCGCCTCGGCCAGCTCACCGGCGTTCAGGTTGCCGGCAGCGCCCATGGCAGGCATTTGGGTGTCAGGCCAGTAGGCGGCGATCATCCTGTTCATGATGGCCTCGTGTCCGGCTTCCTCATGGGTCAGGCCGTCCGCCCACATCTGTTCAGTGATGCGCAGTTTCTGCGTCACGGGATAGGTACCGGTCCAGTCCTGACGGCTCAGATAGGTCACAGTCTGGCCGTCCGCCCCGTCATATTTGTTCAGGTCGGCGTTGTCAAACAGGTTGGTGACAGGCTTGCCGGTGTAGGCAGACCTGGCAAAGGTCTCGCTGTCGAATTTGCTGTTGGTCCACCTGGCGGCCAGGTTTGCTTCGCCGTCCACCTGCGCGCCCTTGAGGGACAGGATGTTGTTGACGGCGTCATGGGCGTTCCTGCCGGCGGTGAAGTAATAGTCGCCGTCCTCGAAAATGTAAGTTTTCAGGTTGTTGGCGTCGTAGGAGATCAGGTCCGCGCGCTCGATGCGGATCTCGAAGTGTTCGGTCTCGCCGGCCCTGATCATCTTCTTGTCGAAGCCGCAGAGTTCCACGGCGGCCTTCTCCACCAGGTGCTCCCTGTCATAGTCGGTGTAGGGACTCTGGAAGTAGATCTGCACGGTGTGCTTGCCGTCCACGCTGCCCGTGTTCTTCACGTCCACGGAAGCGGTGAAGCTGCCGTCGCGGTTGGCATCCAGCCTGAAATTCGAATACTCGAAGTCGGTATAGGACAATCCGAAGCCGAAGGGGAAAGCCACGCAGTCGTCATAGTTCCAGCTGCCGGAGTTGCCCTGACCCAGAACACTGTCCTCGTAGCGGGTCTCGAAGTAGCGGTAGCCCACATAGATGCCTTCCTGGTAGACCACGTAGTCGGAGTTGCACTTTACGATGCCGCCCTGGGTGTTGTTCTGGGCAGTCTCAGTCTCGTACTCCGCGCCGTTGGTCCACTTGTAGGCGCCGAAGTTCTCCATGGCGGGAGCGGAATGGTTGTCCTTCATGAAGGTGTCCACGATACGGCCGGAAGGATTCACCTTGCCGGAGAGGATGTCCGCCACGCCCAGGGTACCGGTCATCCCCACGTCGCCGATCCACAGCACCGCGTCGATGCCGTATTTGTCCAGGAAGTCCAGCTGCAGGGCATTGGAGCTGTTCAGCAGCACGACGATCTTCTTAAACACGCCGTCCTTCTTCAGCTGCTCCAGGCCTTCGAACATGTCGGTCTCCTCTTTGCAGAGACGAAGATAGTCGCCGTCTGTCATGAACTCCCTGAGTTCCTCCAGACCGCTGGGCACGTCAGCGCCTTCGCCGCCGGAGCGGGAGAGCACCACCAGCGCCACGTCGCCGAAGTCAGCCCAGGTATCCTTCAGCTTCTGAGGATACTTGTCCCACGGTACTTCATTGATGCGGTACTGGGCCTGGTAACCGCCGGTGGTGTCGGCGTTCACTCGCTTATATTTGGTGGTAGCGTAGAATTTCCACTGGCTGTCATTGAAGCAGCCCTCACCAAAATCCTCGATCAGCGCGGCGCGGATGGAAACCGCATCGTCAGCGTTCATGGAGCCGGAACCCGTGCCGCCGTAGATCAGGTTGAAGCTGGACTGGGAAAACGGGGTGAATTTCGTGCCCTGGGGCAGCGGCAGGGTGTTGCCGCGGTTGACGAGCAGGGCCGCGCCTTCGCCTTCGATACGGCGGCAAAGCTCATATTCATAGTCCACCAGGGCCTGCTGATCCTCCCAGTCGGTCCAGTAGTAGATCTTGGCGTCGGGGTCGGCTTCGATTTTTTGTGTCCGGGCGTGCAGCGCGTTGCTGATGATGTCGGAATACCCCCGGGTGATCGGAATCGCCGCGATAAGCACGGCGGTCAGCACTGCGAAGACGGGGGTCAGGATTTTCCAGATCAGACCTTTCTTCTTCTGCTTGTTCTTCATGGTATCTTCTCCTTCAGTGATCCGTTATTTGAATAAGAAGGCCGGAACCGGCAGGGAAACCGATTCCGGCGCGGGGATTGCCTGCGCGGATTATTCCGCCTTGAAGTGATCGGCGATAAAGACGTTTTTGTCGGTGTACCGGATTTCCTCGCCGCCTTCCAGTTCCACGGTCCGCGTGTAGCTCATGCCGACGATCACGGGGTAGCTCAGTTCAAAGCTCAGTTCGCCGAAATTCTCATAAGCGTAAATGGTGGCAGCATTGACCTCTGCGCCGTTCTCATCCACGCAGTGCACGTCGATCTTCACGGCTTCCAGGCCGTCCCGCTCGGTCATTTCCCAGGTGCCCGTCATGAAGCCGGCCTGATAGGCGGTATTTTCAGCGAAGTCGCTGTTGTCGCCGGCCAGGAAGAGGAACCGGTCCACCTCGACGGTGCCGTCTTCATACATGTTCACCAGGAAGGCGCCGTTCACATAGGCCGTGCCTTCGCCTTCCTCGGCATGGACGCCGACCAGCTGCCATTTGACGGCGGGTTCTTCCGCCAGCGCGCTGACGGCCAGGGTGAGGATCATGGCAATTGCCAGAACGAGAGCGATGGTTTTCTTCATTATGGGTATCCTCCTTTATCCGGCCGCATCAGCGGCCTGTTTCGGGTTCATCGTAATAGCGGAACCGGTGCAGGGCAACAGATGTCTCGTAATCTGGAAGAAATCCGCCGTAACCTGTAAACACGGCAGGCGCCCGGCGTTTTCCGGCAGAAAAAGCGGGATGCTCCGGAAGGAGTATCCCGCGAAAAGTGTCAGATCTTGAAAGCCTTCACCAGCAGCGGCCAGGCCCAGAAGATGAACACCAGCACCAGAGCAATGAAGATCACGCCCAGTACAATCCAGAGGATCATCCTGCCTTTCTTTGTCATGCGCCTGCGGTTCCGGAACTCCTCCTCCGTCATGCGGCACTTGGAGTAAACCCTGAACATGCCGAAGAGCAGCAGCAGACCCACGATTGCGTCAAAAGCGAACAAAGCGATCCTGTACACCGGGAAGCCCTTCTGAACGGAGGCGGGCTTTGCCTTCTCGCCGCCCTCGATGCCGTTCATGGCAATGGAGTTGGCAGTGTTGTAGAGGATGCCGTGCACAGCCTCGCGGATAAGGGCGCGGCACCAGCCGGATTTTACGTCGGACAGGGTCTGTTCGGCGGTGGCATGCACCAGGTTGCCGCCGGCGGCCAGGTACTGGTCGCTGCCCTTCCCCTTCATGGAGGTGGTGTAGTCGGTGATGTAGCATCCGTTGAAGCCGAACTCATCCCGGCAGATGGCGGTCATGAGAGGGTAACTGCCGAAGGTGTACTGCCAGCCCACGCGG
>JAEEGL015717000.1_pt1 | contig 11687 bp, 10 predicted proteins | sample 9134231 | NCBI WGS metagenome assembly JAEEGL01 (sample SAMN16246548, study PRJNA631951) | gut metagenome | biome: gut microbiome; feature: rumen; material: fiber-attached | host: Bos | place: Iran: Karaj | collected 2018-10 | reverse complement strand
TCTCAACAAGAATTAGCAGACATGGTAGGAGTATCAAGAAATACTATTAGTTCACTGGAAACAGGGCAATATGAACCAACGGCTAAATTAGCCTATGTATTAGCTATTGCTTTGGATAAAAAATTTGAAGACTTGTTTTATTTTGAGAAGGTTGAAGGAAAGTAATAATACTTTCCTTTTTTAGTGATAAATTATTGTAAAATAATCTAAAAAAAGATATAATGGAGTATAGAATAGGAGTAATGGGGTGATTTCTAGTGATTGTTAGATTAATCAAGAAGACTAAAATTTACAACTTTTCTTTACCTACTAAAATTGCTGGGAATTACTGGATTACTGACAATGATTATCTAGGAAACACCAGAAACTTAATTAACGTTGAAGAATATAATGGTGAATGGAAAATCAAAAGTGACTTCGAAACTAAGATCATGTCTGGTGAAAAAGAAGTTGAATCAGCAATTCTTAAAGATTACTGCTTATATTTCTTAAAAATTAATACTGATAACGAATTTGTTATTTTATTCTGTTCTCCATCAGTAGAAACTAATACTATGAAGCTTAGACCAGTAGGTAAGAGTGAAATATTAATTGGTACTGATAATAGAGCAGACATTGTTTTTAATTATCCATTAGTATCTAGACAACAAACTAAGATAATTAATAATAATGGTAAATGGGTAGTACAAGATTTAAATAGTAAGTATGGTACTTATGTTAATAATATGGCTGTTACTACTCAAGAATTAGAATATGGTGACATTGTCTTTATAATGGGATTAAAGATAATTGTCATGCGCGATACAATTATTGTTAATAATATACCAAATCATGTAAGAATTAACGAAAGTGCCTTTGAAATTGTAGGGGATTTTATCCAAAAACAAACAGAATTCGATAACCCAGATGAAGAAGGAATTGAGTTATACAAAGAAGATGATTATTTTTATCGTGCCCCTAGATTTAAAACAGGTATTGAAGAAGCTGTAATTACAATAGATCCACCTCCAGGAAAAGAAGAGGAAGATAAAACACCAGCTATCTTCACAATTGGACCAATGCTTACTATGGGTATGATGTCTATGACTATGGGTTATAACTCGCTTATGGGTGTTATAAACGGTACTATGGATATAGGACCAGCCCTACCAACACTTATTATGTCATTTGCTATGTTAGCTACTATGCTTTTATGGCCTACATTACAAAGAAGATATCAAAAGAAGCAAAGAAAGAAACGTGAAGCTGAAAGATTAAAGAAATACCATGAATACTTAGAAAGTAAGAAAGAAAAGATTCAAGCAGAAATAAAGGTTCAAAGACAGATCTTAATAGATAATTATTTACCTTTAACTCAAACTAAAGAAATAATTTATCAAAAGAAGAGAAATCTTTGGGAAAGAGAATTAGAACAAGAAGATTTCTTAGATTTAAGACTAGGAGTAGGAAGTTCTGAATTAAAAGGAAGTATTAATGCTCCAGAAGAACATTTCTCATTAAAAGATGATGAACTATTAAAAGAAGTATATGAAATAGGAGCTACTTCAAAGATATTAGAAAATGTTCCAATTTCATTAAACTTCGTTCAAAAGAACATTGTCGCAATTATAGGAACAGGTATTAATAAGCAATCATTTATAGAAGGATTAATTCTTCAAGCTTTAACATACCATAGTTATGAAGATTTAAAGATAGTAGTTTTAACTAACGAACAAAATGAAGCTACTTGGGATTACTTAAAGATAGCTCCTCATAACTGGAATAATAATAGAACATTTAGGTACTTTGCATCTAATTTAGATGAAGCAAAGGAATTATCTCTAGAATTAGAGAAAGAAGTTCAAGCTAGAAAATTTGTTGATAATAATGGAAAAATGGATTTAAGTGAAAAAGATTATCATCACTATAAACCATACTATTTGATTATTACGGATGATTATAAACTAGTTAGAGATGTTGAATTAGTAAAAGATGTTTCTGAAATGCAAGTTAATTATGGTTTCAGTATGATAGTTATTAGTCCAAGATTAGTTAATATTCCTAATGAATGTAAAACATTTATTAGTATTGGTGATAAGAAGTCAGGTATCTTTGAAAGTGAATTAGTTTCTACTAAACAAAAAGAATTTGTAGCTGACTTTGATCCTACTTTAGATATGCATGAGTGCTGTAAGATAATTGCTAATATTCCAATAGATATTGCTCGTGAGAATAGAGCATTACCACAAAGTATTTCATTCTTAGAGATGTACAATGTTGGTATGATAGAGCAATTAAATATCTTAAATAGATGGAAGAGTAATGATCCTACTAAGTCACTACAAGCACCAGTTGGTGTTGATAAATCACGTGAATTATTTAAACTAGATTTACATGAAAAAGCTCATGGGCCACATGGTTTAATTGCTGGTATGACTGGTTCTGGTAAATCAGAGTTTATTATTACTTATATTTTATCTATGGCTTTGAATTATCATCCATATGAAGTATCATTTGTCCTTATCGACTATAAAGGTGGAGGTTTAACTGGAGCTTTTGAAAATAAAGAAACAGGTATGAAACTACCACATTTAGCTGGTACAATTACAAACTTAGATACTGTTGAGATGAATAGATCTCTTGCTTCAATTCAATCAGAATTACGTAAGAGACAAAGATTATTTAATGAAGCTCGTGATAAATTAAATGAAAGTACTATTGATATTTATAAGTATCAAAGTCTATATCGTAGAGGTTTAGTTGATAAACCAATTTCACATTTATTTATAATTTCCGATGAGTTTGCTGAGTTAAAAGACCAAAGACCAGAATTTATGGATCAATTGATCTCAACTGCACGTATTGGACGTTCCTTAGGAGTTCACTTGATACTAGCTACTCAGAAGCCTAGTGGTGTAGTTAATGATCAAATTTGGTCAAACTCTAAATTTAGAATATGTTTAAGAGTTCAAGATAAGTCAGACTCTATGGATATGATTAAATGTGCTGATGCAGCAGAATTAAAAACAACTGGTAGATTCTATTTACAAGTTGGTTATAATGAATTGTTCGCAATGGGACAAGCTGCCTGGGCAGGAGCTCAATACTATCCAACAGAAAAGAGAAAGAAAAAAGTAGATCAATCAATTAATATTGTTGATAATGTTGGAGGTATTATAAAATCTCTAGATACAAAGAGTAATGAAGTTGCTACTCCATCTCAAGGAGAAGAAATAACTAATATTATTCGTTATATAGTAGACCAAGCTCGTGGAGAAAAAGTATCAATTGAACAATTATGGTTAGATAGAATACCAGATGTAATATACATTGATAGTTTAAAAGAAAAGTATGGTTATACTACTGTTAGAAATAATATTAATCCAATAATTGGTGAGTATGATGATCCAGATAATCAAAGACAAAATGTATTAACTTTACCATTATCTAGTGAAGGAAATACAATTGTATTTGGTTCTGCTGGAAGTGGTAAAGAATTAATGCTTTCTAGTATTGTTTATTCAACTATTTCTACTCATGATACAAAAGAAGTAAACTTCTATATTATGGATTTTGGAGCAGAGACTCTTACAATGTTTAGAAATGCTCCACATGTTGGAGAAGTAATGCTATCTAATGATGCTGAGAAAATAGCTAATTTCTTTAAATTCTTAGTCACAACAATAGAAGAAAGAAAGAAAATATTTGTTGATTATAATGGTTCTTATGATTTCTATATTAACCATGGTGGTAAACAAATACCGATGATTGTTGTAATAATTAATAATGTAGAAGCATTTATTGAAACGTATGCTGATTATGAAGATCTATTAGGTCAAATGACTAGAGACTGTTTAAAATATGGTGTAGTATTCATTCTAAGTACTAATGGACCAAATACAGTTCGTTATAGATTGAGACAAAACTTTAAACAAAATGTAGTTCTACAATTCAATGACCCAATGGATTATTCATCAGTATTACCAGGAGTAAGAAAGAAAGAACCGTCTAAATCTTATGGACGTGGTTTAATTGCTTTAGATGCTATATATGAATTCCAAACAGCTTATTCTTATGCAGAAGAGAAAATGACAGATTATATTAAAGTAATAAGTGATAAGTTAAATGAAATTTGTGAATATAAAGCAATGAATATTCCAATCTTACCAGAAGTAGTAAATAGAGACTTTGTAGCTAATTATCTAGGTTCTATTAGTACAATACCAGTTGGTGTAGAAAAAGAAACATTAAGTATTTCTACTATCAATTTACATGATCAATATATTTATAATATTACTGGTGATGATATTACTTCAGAACCTAAGTTTATCAAAGGATTTATTTCTAATTTACTAACTATTAATAATTCTAGTTGTCTAATTATGGATCCAAATAATGTTATTAGTGATGTTGAAGATGAAAGAGTTAAATATGGTACTGATAATTTCTTAGAATTAATCGATATGTTTGATGCTTTCCATCAAGAACAAAATAGTGATAAGACATTATTTGTAATGATAGTTGGAATTAATGCTTTATTAGGTAAATTAGATACTACTGAGAAAATGAACTTTACTAATTTAATATCAGAAGCTAAGAAAGATGGAAATATTAGAATTATTATTGTTGATACTATTGAAGCTATTAAGAATATTAATTTTGAACCATGGTTCAAAGGAAATACTGATTTAGCTGAAGGTATTTGGTTAGGTAATGGAATTTCTAATCAGTTTACTCTTAAAGTTACAACTAATTCTAGAACTCTAAGAGCTGAAGTAGAACCAGGATTTGGTTATGTAATTAAGAAAGGTAAAGCAGCTTTAACTAAGCTAATTTCTGACGATTAGAGGTGTAGTATATGAATAAGAATAAAATATTAATTGAATTAGAAATACCATTAATCGAAGTTAAATATGATTTATTTATTCCAATTAATAAAAAAGTTGGAACAATAAAAAAGCTTATTGAAGAAGCTTTAGTAGATTTAACAGATGGAGCCTATGTTCCTAAAGAGGAAAGTAATCTTTATAGTAAAACTACTGGAATAATATATGATATTAATAAAACTGTTAGAGATACAGATTTAAGAAATGGATCAGGAATTATTCTAATATAGGAGGTATATATGTCAGAATACAATAACTATGTTTCTGCTATTAATAAGATATTTGAAGATCTTGATAAAATGAAAAGTAATTGGAATAATCAAGATAATCATAATTATATTGATAGTATTGAAGAATATAAGCAATTAGTCTCTAATGTCTCTGATCTTATTAAAAATAATGATTCTGCTCCTAAAAAAGGAAATGATATGGAGGTATTAGGAAATGATTGATAAGTTAACTTATGATGAAGTGATGAATATCTCTCAAGATTTAAAAAATCAAATTATTGTAGTTGATAAAATAGTTAGAGAAAGAGGTATTGAAGATTTAGCAGATTTTATTGCTACTGTAGAAGGTTATTCAAAATACCTGGAAAATACTGTTGAAATCAACAAAGATGCAGATAAGGCTCTAAGTGCTTTAAAAAGCCAAATTAAATAAAATAAAAAGAATTAAAATTCAAAATATTTTAATTCTTTTTTTTCATTACAATCAAGACCAGTTATATAACTAAGATTTGTAAACACTTCTTTTAAATCAATATATTCTCCATCTAAATAAGAGAAACTTTCATAGATTAATTCTTTAGCCATTTGAATAGCTTTTAAATATAAATCTATAAATGATTCAGTACTAGTTTTTTTATAAATACAAGGATGTCTCCACATAGTATGATTATTATTTAAATAATTATGTACATCTTTTAAAGGATAATGATAACTAATAGCTTCAAATCTGTAACAACGTCTAGGAGTAAATGTATCAGCTAGTTGATAGAAGAATTTCTTTATTCCAAAACGATCTTTTCTAAATAAACGTAATGCCCATTTCATTTGTTTTAGTGATTTATAATAGATATGTCCCATACCTCTAATTTTAAAAGTATTATAGAAAGTATGATTAATAGTATTTTCTAAATCCTTAGAAAAAGGTTTAGTATCAAAACAATACTTAGTAAAATTAAATGAATAAGGATTACATTTCATTCTTCTTCTAACCATGTCATTATCAATAAAAGCTTCCATAAATGCATGAATATTATTGTATTTATATGTACTAGGATTCTTCTTATCAAATTTACCCGTCTTATAAACTACATATGGATGAACAGTAGAATCAAGTGCATAATGACAAATAAATCCTACTAAGAATGTATAAGTATCAATATCATTAACTTTCTTATACTTAATATACTTTAATAGATTAATAAAGAAATCTTGGCTATTATTATCATGAAAATATCCTTGGAATTTTCTAATATCTTTTCCTGGAAAAATAGAAAACAAATTATAAAACATTAAGCTATCTACACTTTGACCAAATGTCTTTAATCTATCTAAGTCAATCTTATTAGTTAAGTCTTCAGGTAGTATATCATAGACATCTTTGGCAAAGAACGCATGTGTGATAGTAGCTGGCATAAAATCCCCCCAAAATTAATAATTAGTGTTATTATAACACAAAAGATAAGAAATAACTAAAAAAGTCATATTTTTATTAAGAATATTATGTTATAATCTATAATAGGTGAGACTATGATAGAGAAGAATTTTAAAAACTTAGATGAACAAGTAGAAATCTTTAAGCATAAGGGAATGATAATCAACGATGAAAGATATGCTAAACAAGTCTTATTAAGAGAAAACTACTTCTTTTTAAATGGTTATAGACATCTATTCTTAAAGTCTGAAGAAAATAGAACCTTTAAAGAAGGTACTACTTTTGAAGAAATGTATAGTTTGTTCTTATTTGACCGTTCTTTTCGTAATGTCTTATTTAAATACCTATTAGTAATAGAAAATAACTTAAAATCAATTATTTCTTACCAATTATCTAAGAAATATGGTTATAAAGAAAGAGAATATTTAAAGGAGAAAAACTTTACTAAGATACCTGAAAAACAAGCTCAAGTAAATGATTTGTTGAAGAAGATGAAGAGACAAATTAGAGTTAATGGTTCTCAACATTCAGCTACTCAACATTATGTTACTAATTATGGATATATACCATTATGGATATTAGTAAAAGTTTTATCATTTGGAATAGTTAGTGAAATGTATTCAATCTTAAAACCAGAAGATCAAAAGGATATAGCTAAGATCTATGGAATAGATTATGAAGTATTAATGGTTTATTTACCAATATTAGCTAATTACCGTAATTTGTGTGCTCACGAAGATATTTTATATGAGAATAAGACCCAAAAGTGTATTGACGATACAATTTACCATGACTTATTGAAGATTAAAAAAGTAGAAGATGAATATGTATGTGGTAAAAATGACTTATTCGCTTTAGTAATAATTTTAAAACAATTATTAGATCCAGAAGAGTTTAAGAATATGTCTATTGAATTTGATCATGTCATTGAAACACTTAGTTATAATCTACATACAATCAAGATTAATACAGTATTAAATAGGATGGGATTTCCTCTTAACTGGATGGAACTAGCTGATATTGAAAGGAGTAGAGACTTAGATGAAGAATAATATTAAAATTCAAGTTATTATTCAAGTCTGTTTAGTAGTTATTTCCTTTTTATTAGGTGGTCTATTTATGCTTATTCTAATGGAGGTAAAACCAGTTAAAGAAAGTAATAGTATTGTGAAGAGTGATACGATAGTACATGATAAAAACTCTTTAGCTAAAGCTATTAATAAAGTCTATGATGCAGTAGTTGCGATAGAAGGATATAACGGTAGAGAAAAAGTTGGCACAGGAGCTGGCTTTGTTTATCGTACTGATGATAAATATGGTTATATTCTAACTAATGAACACGTAATAACTGATGCGACTAAAGTAGATGTTACTATGTCTAATGATGAGAAAGTAACAGCTATAGAACTAGGTAATGATAAATATTTAGATTTAGCAGTATTAAAAATAGATAAAAAGTATATAAAGAATGTTGTAACTATCGGTAATAGTGAAAAAATGAACTTAGGAGACACTATTTTTGCGATAGGTTCACCTATGGGAATTGAATACCGAGGAAGTGTAACTTCAGGAATAATATCTGGAAAAGATAGATTAGTCTCAACAACAACTTCTAAAGGAAATACTTATGATTGGGTAATGAAAGTAATACAAATAGATGCTCCATTAAATCCAGGTAATAGTGGAGGACCATTATTAAATACTAATGGTGATGTTATTGGAGTTTGTACTATGAAATTAATTGATGATAGTATTGAAGGTATGGGATTTGCTATTCCTATTGAATATGCTATGAGTCATATTAAGACATTAGAAGATTCTGTTAAGATAAAATGGCCTACACTAGGAGTAGGAATGAAAGATGTAACAGATGCTAATTTACAAATTAATGATGTATCTCTACCAGAAGATCAAAGAGATGGAGTAATAATAACAAGCGTTAAGAATGGTTCTTCAGCTTTTAAAGCAGATTTAAAAGTAGGAGATGTAATTACAAAAATGAATAATAAGACTATTAAGAATACAGCTTATTTACGTTATGAATTATATCAACATCAAGCAGGAGAAAAAGTAGAAATAACTTATATTAGAGACAAAAAAGAAAAAAAGGTAACAGTAACATTAGATTCATAGGAGGTAGCTTATGTTTAAGTGTCCAAATTGTGGAGGAGAATTAAAATATAATGTCTTAGATAAAGCAGTTAAGTGTGACCATTGTGGAAGTAAATTTGATCCTAAAGAAACAATAGCTCAAACTAAGACTGCTGGTGAATCAAACACATTGGATGGAAAAGTTTATTCATGTACGCAATGTGGAGCAAGTCTAATGACTTTTGATGAAACTGCAATTACTTTCTGTAGTTATTGTGGTTCTCAAGCTATGATTGAGTCAAAAATGTTAATTCAAAATAATCCTGATTATATTATTCCTTTTGCTACAACTAGAGAGCAATGTATTGAAAAGTTTAAAAAGAAAGTAAGTAGTTCAATATTTGTACCTAATTATATGAAATCAGATGTGGTAGTAGAGAAATTTAGAGGAATATATATGCCATACTCAATTTATAAATTAGAGTATAAAGGACCTGCCAAAGAAAAAGGTAGTGAATATTCACACCGTTCTGGGGATTATTTATATTATAATGACTATACAATTAATCATGATGTAGAAGCAAGATATGAAGGATTCTCTTATGACTTAGTATCTAAACTATATGATAAGTATAGTCAAGCTATACCGTTTAATGAAAAAGAAAAATTACCATTTACTAGTAATTATATGTTAGGCTTTTATGCTGATGCAAAAGATGTAGATGGAAGTACATATATTAATGATGCTACTGCTGAAGCACAAGCAGATTATCAAAAGAGAGTATTATCTACTAAAGAAATATCTAAGTATGGTTGTACAAGTGCTTCTATTAATTTTGATAAGATAGAGCAAAAAGTAGGAATGTTTCCATTATATTTCTTAGCTATTCGTAATAAAAATCAAAAGAATATAAATTATGCTGTAGTAAATGGTCAAACAGGAGAATTAGTAACTGAATTACCAGTTTCATATACAAAATATTTAGTTGGATCATTAATTGTTTCAGTATTAATATTCTTACTTATAAATAGTTTCTTAGTATTAACACCTACAAGAGTATGCTTTGCATCCCTTGCTTTAGCAATTGTAGGATTAATCATTAATTTTACTCAAGCACATTCTTTGAGACAAAGAGAAACTAATGAAGATGATTTAGGATTAAAATCAGTTAATAAAACTAATACTAAAGGTTATTCAAAACCAGTATTAAGCATTATATTTGAAGTATTGGCACTATTAATACCAGTAGTAGTTTTAGCACTAAATCCAGTAGAAGATATTTATTATTATGAAGCCGCAGTTGCATCATTAGGATTATTATTAATTACTTTCTATAGTATTGTTAAAAAGCATAATGAATTAGTATCTTCAAAATTACCTCAACTTGAAAAACGTGGAGGTGATGAAAGTGCGTAAGAAATTAATAATTATAACTTTATTAATAGCTGGATTATTCCCACTTTTAGTAAGTGCTGAAACATATCGTGAAAATAGTAATACTAATAGTAATGCCATAGTAATAGATGATACTGCAGGAGTATATAGTAGTGATCAAATAGAAGATATAAAGAAACATATGAGACCACTCCTTGAAAAAGGAAATGTAATGTTAAAAACTATGATAAGTGCAGGAGAAAGAAGTGGAGACTTAATAGCTCCTGAAGAATATAATAAAGTTTTTAATGGTCAAACAGGTTTAATAGTATTAATAAATGTTTATAATGGGGCTGCAGTAGGAAGTTCAAGTTTATATAATTCTATGACTTTACGTGGTTTTGGAGAATTAAATATAAGTAATGAACAAAGTCAAAGTATTTATTATATGAATAGAATGACTCTTCAAGATGCAAAGTACTTTGAATTTACTAAAAAAACTTTCGATGCAATCAGTTCAACATATGGTTTAAATACAAAAACAACAGTTAATTCTTCTAATATTGATAATGTAGTTTTAGAAGATGATGCGGATCTATTAACAGCTGAAGAAGAAGCTAAATTAATAGATACTATGTCACCATTAACTGAATATGGACATATTATATTTAAGACTATTGATAGTAATAGTACTACTACAGAGAATTATGCTCATAACTATTATTATGAACATTTCGGTAATGAAAGTGGAACAATGTTTATTATTGATATGGATAATAGATATATTTATATTTGTTCTGCAGGTAATAATTATCATGTTATTACAAAAGCCAAAGCTAATATAATTACAGATAATGTTTATCAATACGCTAAAGCAGAACAATATTATGAATGTGCTAATGAAGTGTTTGTAGAAATTAAAACATTATTAGATGGTGGAAAAATTGCTGAACCAATGCGTTATGCTAGTAATGTGGTTATTTCATTAGTATTAGGCTTCTTATTAACATTCTTATATATTTCATCAAGTATGAGAATTAAGAAAGCTTCAAGAAAATCAAAAATGGATGACGTTGATAAATTTGTTGCAATATCAAATATCAGTGTTGTAGCAGCTGGTACTCACCGTGTTTACTCACCTCCAAGCAGCGATAGCGGATCTGGCGGATCCTCTGGCGGTGGAGGCGGAGGAGGAGGCGGTGGAGGCTTCTCCGGTGGTGGAGGAGGTCACAGCTTCTAGAAATTAAGAAGATATGCAAAAGCATATCTTTTTTTTGTACAAAAATATAATTCCTGCGAAAAATATATATAGGAGGAATTATATGAATAAAGAAATAAGTAAAGCAAAAATCAAAGTAAAGGAGACACTAATTAACATAGTTAAAGTAAATAGTATTGATTATATTTCTTTAACCGATTTAGCTATGTGGGAAGAACTATTTAATGAAAATTTTAAACTAGCGGAATCTCGCGAGTTAAAAAAAGATTCAGCAACACAATCATTTACAATTTGAGTAACGAAGATAATCACTTGTTTTTAGACGAATAATCAATAGTTTGTTGACAATAAAGGAAAAAAGTAATATAATTCTTATTAGTTTGTTGATGAAGAAATTATCCAAGTAGTTAATTTAAGTCTCTTACAGGAAATAATGGTCACTGACTGAGAGCCATTAAGAAAGGTAAATTAATGA
>JAEEGL014967509.1_pt1 | contig 11687 bp, 6 predicted proteins | sample 9134231 | NCBI WGS metagenome assembly JAEEGL01 (sample SAMN16246548, study PRJNA631951) | gut metagenome | biome: gut microbiome; feature: rumen; material: fiber-attached | host: Bos | place: Iran: Karaj | collected 2018-10 | reverse complement strand
TCATCTCTCTTTTTTATCTGAATTTTAGAAATAGTCCGAACTGTATCTTTTATAGAGCTACCTGATGCCATAAACCCTTTAAAATCATGAGTACCTTCAAAAAACTCCGCTGCCTTTTTCATCTTTTTATAGTCTATTTCATAAGGAAAATAATATTCTCTATAAAAATCTAAAGCCGAACGAATCGGCGAATTATTTACTATATACATATACTTTTTACCCTTTGCGCTATATCTAGAATGGAAATCTCCGTCAACTTCCTCAGCACTATTTACCACAATATCTTTAGGTAAATACATATTTATAGCATTAGGTATTTTTTTTACAGGAATACGACAATCTGTATAAAAATTAGCGACCTGTCCAAATGCATGAACACCGGCATCTGTTCTGCCGGCGCCATTTATTTTTTCCACATCGCTACAAACTTGATGAATTGAATTAGTTAAAATCTCTTGAATACCAGCACCATTTTTTTGGGTTTGCCAACCGTTATACTTCGTACCATCGTATTCTACAATTATCTTTATATTTCTCAATTAGCAATCCTCCAACTTAAGTACATCTTTATTTTTTACTATATAATCAACTCCAGAAAAGATAGTCATTACTATTGCAACAATAATCATGAAAGTAGCAAGTATTCCAATAGTATTTTGAATAGGTGATACAAAATATGTAGAGAATAAATTCTTTATTTTTTCAATCATAAACGGATCTGCATCATACGCAGCTAATCTAGGAGTAGGATCAATTAATAATAAAGAAATTGCAATAATTTGAGTTATTGTTTTAACTTTACCCCAAATACTTGCAGCAATTACTCTACCTTCTCCGTTAGCTAATAATCTAATACCAGTAACCATGAGTTCTCTTGCAATAACGATAGTTGCAAACCATGAAGGAATTTTATCCATTCCAACTAAAGCCAATAAAGCAGCAGAAACAAGCACTTTATCTGCAAGTGGATCCAAAAATTTTCCAAAATTAGTGACCATATTCCTTGAACGAGCAATATGGCCATCTAAACTATCTGTTATTGAAGCTATTAAAAAAATTATAAGTCCGACTATATTAGACCAACTGAATGGTAAAAGTAACACAATTATAAAAATAGGAACTAAAAAAATTCTTATCATTGTAATCTTATTAGGTAAGTTCATAATTTTATCTCCATTATTTAAAATAATTATCTAATAAATGCCATTATTTCAGACAAACTTGTAAGTTGCTTTGCAGTAATATTAGAAAATTCTACAGCATACGCACTAAGTCCGCTTCCCATATCCATTCTTCTTTTAACTGTTCCTTGAAGATTAAGAGTATTGTCGTCTTTAATTCTATTTCTTAAAGTAAGAACAGCTTGAATATCTTCGTTTACATCAAAATTAGCAGTTGAAGTAAATTTCATCCCTCCAGCTGATATATCTTCAAGACCGATTTCGTGCCAAGTTCTCTTATCGGTAGTTATATTAAATATTCCTTTTGGATTATCATATCTTGTATGTTTTCTTTTATTTGCACCACTCATACATATATCCCTCCAACATTCTGACTATAGGCAATTACACGCCTACATTTCATATTATACCACATCTTTTGAGGAATGTACATATTTTTTCCAAAAATAAAAATATTTTACGGTATTTTTTTAATAATTATTTCTTTCCTTTATTTCTATGTCATATAAATAAAATCTTGCCCTTGTAAGACCAACGTATTTAAAATTATATTCAGTATTTTCTCTATGTAAATATAAAATTATATTTGATTCCATTCCCTTATACTCAGAAACTTTAAATACACCCACAAAACTATCCTTTGAAGAAGCAATTTTATCCTTCGAATCGAACTCAAAATTTTGTAGTATTTCGTCATTATATAAATCATCATCTATAATAATATTTATAAAACATTGCGGAACACTATCTTCTTCAATTAACTTTTGCACTACTCGATTAATATATCTTATAGCTTGATTTGATGTATTTACACTAATCATAGCCGGATCCGGACCATCTATTTGATTTGAAAACGATGTTTCGCCCAGAGCTGTCCTTGCTTTAGCCCAATCATATATATTTTTAGTATTCCTCAAATTTTCAGTCAAAACATATGGTTTTGAATCAATAACGAAATTATTAAGCGTTTCATTTAAGTTATTGCCATATATATTTTGTTCATCATCATAAAAAACATAAAATTCACTGTTATTATCTTCATATAAAAGTGCTCTAATAAATATTGCTTCTCCTGGTGAAAAATCCTGAGCTTCATCAACTATTATTACCCCATATTTTTTCGAACTATCTATATTTATCTTTTCAACATCATTTTCCCCAATTTCATTTAATAATTCATCAAAACTTAAAATATTTAAATTTGGGTAATTTTTTATATTTCTTAGATTTCTAAAATAATCAGATAAATACCTACTTTTACTAACTAAAAGTGTCTCTCTCCCTTTAATTATTCCATTCATACAAGCCATTTTATATGCTATCCATGACTTTCCAGTTCCTGCTGCACCTTTCATAGCAAACATCTTATAATTTCTTAACAAATTTATTATATTATCTTGAACTGTATTTATCTTTTCTAATTCTTTATTTTTATATTCTATCAAAGCTCCTTTTGAAGCCTCTATTGCATATATTCTTTTAAACATATCACACAACTTTTTTCTTGCCTCTGACACAAAAAATTCCATTGCCGTAGAATTTTTTCCACACCAATATATAAAAGCTTTTTTTACACAACTTTCAAGATTACTCATATCATTTACATCAATTGTAACATCTGGAACTTGATTAAAAAATTCTTCAACATGTTGCTTCATTTCATAATTAGGGAAAGCAGCCATAAAACCATAAACGCCTTTATATTTGATATTATAAATCTTTTCATAATTACTAAGAAAATATCTCATACTGTGTTCAGCTTGCTCGTATGCAGATATCTTTTTCTCAATCCTTTCTCCATTAGAACTGCAGACAATATATTTATCATTTTCATGAATATATTTTTCGCCCCCCTTTACTTCTATACAAAGGAATCCCCTTTCTCTATCCACTATGATAAAATCTGCCTCTGAATTTATCCTATTATTTTGCTGATCTTTAGAATACCAAACAACTGAATAAAACACTTCATAATTATCTGTAAGTTGCTCTTTCAATGCTTTGTATAATTTTTCTTCTGATAAAGTATTAAATTCAAAAACATTTTTTGGATGCATTATCGCCATAATTATATTTCCTCCCAAAAATTAATTATTCTCTCATCTGTTCCTTCTTCCTCGTAACCGTACAACAATCTTCTACTTAAATCTTTGTTAAAATGTTCACATGCCACCTCATCTAAATATGTACAAGCGCAACAACTACCTTCTGTTGTTTTCATGCATAACGGATCAAATGTACAAATTTTATTATCACGATACACTTTCATTAACATTTTATCTAAATCTTTATCAAACATATGAGTAATTGCCCCTAATGCAGCGCCTTGACTTGTCTTTGAATATACTAAAATTGCACCAGCATTCAAAAAAATTATTTCACCTAATGAGCTTTTATTTATCCCGCATAACTCACTTATTGTGTTAATAAACATGTGAGAGATTGTGTGTAATAATTCATAAATAATTTTAGTACATAATCTTACCATACTACCATTTTCAATATTTATTTCATTAAATTTTTCTATTAGCCCTATATCAAAATATTTTTTACCAAGGAAACTCTTATTCAACTCTTCATCATCACATTCCTTAAATATATATTGATCCAACATAGGATTTTCTCTTAAATAATTATAAAGTGCTCTTTTATCTACATCTATTATTATACCTTCTGTTTTTGTTCTTATATTATAAAAATCTGGTATTGTGCTATCCTTTCCATGAAATGCACGCAATTTGAAATTCTCAACTTTATTAATTTCATCTGCTGATTTATATTTTCTTGTATACCCGTATGCCGTATTTATTATTTCAATATCTGAAACAGAAGAAATATTTTTAATTTTTAATTTTTTTAACATCTCATAAATTTCTATTTCATTATTTATATTTCCATGTTTTTTAACATTTCCTATAGCCGTTTCCATGTCAGTTAATACTTTTCTTTTTATTGTAATATACTCAAGCATCTTATACAACGTTTCTTTCTCGACCTCTGGCAATTCTTCTTCCTTACTACTTACTAAATTTAAATTTCCTAAAAAATCAATATCAATTATAGAATCAAGATCTTCATCTAATTTAGTATCATGGACCTCTTTTTCTAGTAAATCATTCTTCATTTTTTCAAATTCCTCATCACTAATTTTTCCAATTATTTTTTTTATTATTAATCTTTCTCCATTTCGCTTTTCGCACAAATCTACCTCTTTATTTTCTATCAATTTAACTGATGTTATTATTCTTGGATAAAACACTCTAGGATCTGTTGCATTCTCAAGTGTACACATATTCCCACACTTGCATTTTTTTTGCATCTTATATATACTTCCATCTTTTTTTATAAAGCCTTCTCTTATTCTTGGATAATATTTCAACTCATTTGCTTTCACTTCTTCTTCATCTATTGAATATATATTGCCACACGAACAAACCCAAATACGGTCATCTTGATACATTCTCTCATTTTTTCCTGTACAATCACAACTCATATTTAATACATCTTTATCATCTTTTAAAAATTTTATTTTCCCACATTCACGACAATAAAACATTTTAGGAAATATATGACCAATTATTTGAGAACCTGTACTATATGGGTCTATTTCTAAAAAATTTACTCCATCTCTGTTATTTGATAATAAGTGCTCAAATAATTTATCTTTGCTTACTCCACCATCTTCACTACTAAAGCATTTTAAATCTGGTAAGATTTGACTCACTATTTTAGGATAATATATATCTTCTTTATCTATCTTTTTAACCTTCCAATACACTATTTTTAAAATTTTCCCATCTGCATACTTTTCCACTCCGCTTTCATGCGAATTACTTGTATAGGTTATACATGCCTCTGGGAGTGCATTATATAATGATTGACTTTCACTTCTTTTCATTATTATCACCTCCGCCACTTAGACCAATATCGTAGTTTTCGTCTACCTCTCTTAAACTAAGCATAGGCAAAAATTTATTAGTAGTTAATTTATTTATATGCTTTCTAAAAGATTGATTAGAATCCAAACTTTCTCCTATTTTACTGTGTAAATTTTTTACCATACTAATTAATTCAAAATATATATTTTTCTTAAATTGTAAATCAACTGATGATTCATCAAGCGCATTTTCACACCTGTAAATTTTACACAACCTACCAAACATATCATTAATATTTTCCTCATTCTTAATGTTTTCATACCAAAAGAATGACTCCACTTCATCCAAAGTTTCATATTTCTTACCATCCCTTACAGAATAATAATGTTTCAACAAACTTATAACTATTCCTGGGAATGTACGATACATTGCAATAGAAGATTTGGAATTTAATCTGGTTTTATCAATCAAATAATCTTTATACTTATGCATCATATTAAAATAATTCAAAAATGATATATCTCTATTTCGTGCTAATCTAATAATATCTATAACCATTCCCGTATAAGTTCTTCCAACACGCGAATATGATTGAATATATTCTGCTATATTACTCGGGACCCCATAAAAAAATATATTATTAAAATCTTTCGAATCAACGCCATGAGATATTGTACTTGTCGCTAAAATTAAATTGTTTGCCTCTATTTTATTTCTTTCAAGTGCTATAGAATTCAATGTATCTTTTATTTGAGAGAAATTTTCGTCACCTGTCATTCTTACGATATTAAAATGTGCCTCCGCTATGTCATCAAATCTAGCATTATTAGCTTGTTGTTCAAAAGTATTTCTCAATTTGTTATTATCATCTTTAGATCTACAATATACAATTGATGTCCAATAATAAAACACCATTTCTTTAAACTCCTCTTCACTCAATTTATATTGAGGAGCATATTTTTGAGAATTTTTATACATTTCCCACAATATTAACCTTAAAGTTGACACAACATATTCTATTCTAGAGCTGATAGAAACGCCAAATGGAGCAAAGCCAATAATTATTCTTGTAATATCGTCTTCTGATGGCTTTGAATAAAAATTTTCACCACTTGGATATGTACTAGGCGATGGAAATATTCTACAACCCTTTCCATATAATTCATTTACTAAATATTCTGCTCCAGAAATCGTTGCTGTAGCCCCTATATACTTTATTTTTTTCCTATGTTCTTTAAATATTAACTCTTTCGTATAATACTCTAATAAAGATTCATAATGTGCGGAAAATACCCCTAAACTTTCTTTTAATAAATGTATTTCGTCTTGTATAAATAGTGTAGGTGCCAGTGACGGCATTTGTTTTTCATAAACATCCTCAAGCTTATCATTTACATTACATATACATTTATTGTTATGAGTAAAACCATGTATAGGACATCTATACTTAGAGCCACCAAGTATATTTCTGAAGCCATCATTAAAACTAATACCAGCCAATTTATCTATCGTACTTATTAAAACCGTAGGTAAAAATCTATATATTTCATCATCAACTATGTATAATGGCAATACATTTTCACATTGAGTACATTTATGCTCCAATACTCTACTATCATAATTAAAAATTACATCTATTTTTCCCTCACACTTAGGACACTTATTTACCAAAATATATTCTTTTTTATGTTCATACTTGCCAATTTTTTCGTCTTTTATTTCATTAGGGGTATTACTTGACCCAACAAAATAGCCTAAAGTAAATATTGGTAAATTTTTTATTTCGTCGTTAGCTTTTAATACACTATTTGCAACTACTAGTGCATCTAAAGTTCTTTCCAACTGTTGTATAGAAAGCAATCTTAATGGATATTTTATTACTGTATTTACACCATACTTTTTCCCTATAAATCTATCATAAAAGCATGACAAAACCACAGTACCTAAAAAAGCTTCTGTTTTTCCTCCCCCAGTAGGGAAATATATAATCTCTGCCGTATCATAATCATTGTAATTATATAACTCAGATTCTAATATATCTTTATTCTCATTGTAAACAATATCTGGTATCATTGACACTATAAACACCAACTGAAATAATCTCCATGAATCTGCTTTCTGCCCAAAAAGTTTCTCAAAAGTTTTATTCATACAAATAAAAGCTTTTTTAATTGAAATAAAATCTGGATCTTCCAAAATATTTATTCCTTTTTCAAATCTTGTTATTTCATACTTAAATTTTTGCAAATCATCAAAAAATTCTTCGTTTTCTATTTTTCTAGAACTAATTTCTACATAATAGTCTCTCATTCCCTGAAGAATCTCTTTTAAATTTTCAACTGGATATTCTTGTAACGCTATAAAATTGGCATTTTTATTATACTTATCATTAGTTAATAATCTTTTTTCAATGTATTTAGGAATACTTTGGACTATTATTTTATTTCCTTCACACTCTGCTGAAAGCCATTCACCTTCTGCCTTTACTTTTGAATTAACCTTATATGATTTTTCAAATTTATCTAGTTCAATATCTTCAAATGTCAAGCCATCTATTGCTTCTATTTGGACTCCCACATTATACAAAGGGATAGAATATTTTTCTTTTTCAAATTTTTTTGCTTTATAACTCTGACTTTTGGGTGTAATATTTTCTATTATTAATGTTACAATAAATTTTTCGCTTTTGGGATAAGGCTTACACGTCACCACACCACTAAATTTCCAACCTGGTCTTGCTTTTATAATTGGCGAATCATCCCATTCTCCCCCCATATGAGTTTTTATATATTCATCAAATTTCTCTTTTGTTTCTGTAATTTCTTTAATTATTTGCTTTTTATTAAAATATACCGAATCCTCAAAATTTATATTTTTTAACCCTTTATTTAATTCGTCTGAAAAGTCAATCTCTCCATTTTCAAGTAAATCTTTTTTAGAAATAACTATATTTTTCCATACTTCTGCCATTGAAACTTTTTTATACTTTGAAACCAAGCTTACTATTTTAAATCTTGTATCATTATTATCTTCAAATTCAGAATTTAATTGTTTGTCTTGCAATTTATCTATGTACTCTTTTTCCTCTTCATAAGTTGGTAATACGTTATAATATAAATTTCCACTAATATCTATTTTTAGTTTCCCTATATCAGATGAATCAATAAAAAAATGGACTTTAACCATAGGCATACTGGTATATCTCATAAATTCATCATTTTTTATTCCTGAATCTAAAACACCTATTAAAACTTTTTCTGAAGGTCTACTTTCAAATATATATTCACTGTTCTCTCCTTCACCTTTTAATTCTTTTAAATACTTTTCTGTTAAATCTGCACAAAATTGTTGATATATACTTTTTTTATTCATTTTCCATATCCCCTACTTTTTTACTAATTTTAAGAATTGCGATATAAGATTATTTTCCTCATCAATATCATCTATTACTATCAACGTATCTCTAGCTCTTGAACAAGCAACATATATATGATTTAAACATCGTATAAATTCACTCTTCACATTTTCACCTTGTGTTTCAATTTCCTTTTTAGTTGCAAATTTCTTTTTAGTTGCAGATTCCTTTTCTTCTACCAATACACTCGTTCCAAATAATATTACCGCTTTAAAATCTAATCCAATCGATTTTCCTATAGTTCCGAATTTTACACCATAATCTCCTAACTTATTTTTCTCAAAATCACAAAAATCCATCCAGTCCCATCTTGCTTTCATCTTATCTTCCAATAATTTTTTTATATTTTCATTTCCCCATGGTGTTACTAGTAATATCTCCCCCGGGCAAGATTTATATTGACCCTCAATTAAATTTTCCAAACATTCCATTATCTTATTAACTTCTTGATTTGTATTATATACATGAAAATAGTGGGGTTTATCAACACCTTGTCTTGCGCCTATTCCTAAAACTTTTTTCTTTTTTTCATTCTTAACATGTATTTGAAAATCTTCTATGTATTGCTCCATTCTTTCTTGCATATTTCCTAATACTTTTACTATCTTTTCTGAATTTCTATAATTTTTATCAAGAATTATTTTTTCAAAATCGTACTCACCTATATAAAATAGATTTTTATTTTCCTTATCATCTTCCTCATATATTTCGTCATCATCATATTCAGCATCAAAATTTCTTATTTGTTGATAATAGTCTCCAGCTAAAATCATATATTTGTTATCATCTAAGCACTCTATTAATGCTGAAATTGATTCTTCATCTAACTGCTGCATCTCGTCTATAAAAATTCCACCAAATTTCTTAACATAGGTGCCATCCCTAATCTCTTCTCTAAAGCGCTTTCCTTCCATTTTAAAAGCATTAGAGTCATCACCATATTTTATATTTAATTCTTCCCTAATAAATTTATTAAAAGTAAGAATTCTTAAGTTGTTTGTTATTTTTCCTGTGTTTTCTGCCATTCTTAAAATATCTTCCCGTAATTTTCTATTGTAACAGAGTATCAAAAACTCTTTTTCAGGGTTCGCAATAGCAACCTCATATGCTTTAGCTAATAATAAAATTGTTTTTCCTGTTCCAGCAGCCGCTTTTAAATAAACTCGTTTATTCAAACTAGCTAAAATACATCTTTGATCATCATCTAATTCATACGCATCTCCAGGTCCAAATTTTAGTTTAGTATTATTAATATTATTTTCTTTATTGTTTTTATTATTAACATATTGCGGTCTTAACATTTGCAATATTGCAAAATGTTTATCTTTGTTTACAATTTCTTCTTTTGAACTATTTGAAATTTCAAGTATATTATCTATAAATTGTTTAACACTTACAACACAATTATCTTTGTACCTACCATTTTTAGCTATTTTTAAGTCTTTATTTGCATTTTCACATCGTTTTTCATCTTCAGTTTCTATAATATAAAATCTTTTATAGTTTATATTCAAATATTCGCCATCATTTGTTAAACCTTTAGAAGATAATAACCATTTTTTTATTAAATCTTCTTTTTTTAAGTCTTCATTACAAAATTCAGTCAGACTTTTACGATTTTCCAAAACATCTTTTTCTTTACAAATAAAATTTATAACCCCAAAATTTTTAAGAATTATAAAACTATTATTCTGTTTACTATCTTTTTCAACACTATTTGAATGAGTATATACTTCAATATCAGAATTGCAAGCTTCTTCTCTTAATTTTTCTAACACTTTATTTTCGACAACGTTATCGCTTTGAATGTCATAATACGGTAATATTTTCATATTATGCGAAAAAAATCTTTCTAATATTGCCGCGTCTTCATTAGATAATAAGTTTGCTTTTTTGTTATACATTCCATGCAATTTCCCAACATAATCAAAAAAATCACTTTTTTCCTTACGTATTTTTATTTTTTGGTTAATTTCATCTTTTATTTCCACAACCCATTTTGAATGAATTTTTGTAGTAGTTCCCGCTTTATCAGTTCCTGCTACATATACAGTATCCCCTTTTTCAATCTTTTTAAATTTAAAAGATTTTAACACCATAGTCATTCTTCCTATGAAATTATTTTGTGATACGTATATATAACTATTCATTCTCTCACCTCATGCCGACATATTTTACCATATTGTACCATAAATCGACTTTTTTTGTCAATTTAGCCACAAAAAAGAAGCACAACAATTTTTAATGTTCTGCCTCTTTTTCTTATTATTATCTCCCTAAATATAAAAATCTAGGAATATTCACTATTTCAAATAATACTCAATTAACTTCTCATATTGATCTTGCGCATTTAAACAAGTATCAATTAAATAACCTTTCTCCCCACCGTTTTGGTATTCTTTTAATCCTCTATAATAAAACACTTTGTCTTGGTCTAATATAATAAATGGAATAATGTTATTTTTTAAGCACTCCTTAAAAATAATAATTCTACCTATTCTACCATTACCATCTTGAAATGGATGTATTTTTTCAAATCTTGCATGAAATTCAATAATTTCTTTGATGGTTATATTATTTAATGAATTATACCATTCTAATAATTTTTTCATGTCTTTTTGAACATATTTAGGGAGAGTTGTTTTTGTACTTCCAGCCTCATTTACAATTTGTTTGTATTCTCCAACTTTAAACCAATCTTTTTTGCTATCTGCAGTTCCATCTTTTAATAGTTTATGAAATTCTTTTATCATATCTTCAGTTAAAGGTTCTTTAGCTATTTCTATCATATAATCAACTAATCTAAAATGATTCACAGTTTCCAGTATATCGTCAATACTTGCAACTGTTTCGCCTTCAAATAAGATAGTATTAGTTTCAAATATACATCTTGTTTGGTCCTCTGTTAATTTATTTCCTTCTATATGATTTGTATTATATGCAAATATAACTTGTGTATTATGATATAAATTCCCTTTTAGTTTCATTTCTTTTTGTTCTTTTAGTACATCTAATACATTGATTTTTGAAATATCTAATTTCTCTTCCTCATCTTTTAAGAGCTCATCAATTGATATCTCAAACAATTCAGCTAATTTTTTCAAAGACTCAATATTAGGCTCTAATGTACCAGATTCATACTTAGATATAGTTGCAGGACTTACAGATAAAATTTCTGCTACTTCGTTTTGAGTCATCTTTTTATTTTCTCTA
>JAEEGL014144424.1_pt1 | contig 11687 bp, 11 predicted proteins | sample 9134231 | NCBI WGS metagenome assembly JAEEGL01 (sample SAMN16246548, study PRJNA631951) | gut metagenome | biome: gut microbiome; feature: rumen; material: fiber-attached | host: Bos | place: Iran: Karaj | collected 2018-10 | reverse complement strand
GTTGTAGACGACGGTTCAACAGATAATACAAAAGAAATAGTACAACAATATAAAGATATAAAATATTTTTATATAGAACACAAAGGAATATCTGTTGCAAGAAATACGGCACTTGAAAAATCAAAAGGTGAATATATTGCCTTTTTGGATTCCGATGATTATTGGTTGCCGAATAAATTGAATACACAAATTCAATATTTTGAAGATCATCCCGATTGTGAAATAGTTTTTACGAAATATGAAAATTTTTTTGAAGATGAAAAACTTAAAACAAATAAAAGAGCAATGCATGAAAAAATGATGGAAAAATTTTTAAAACAATATTTACCGAGCAGTCTTATAAAAAAAGAATTATTTGAAAAATATGGTAACTTTGATGAAAACTTTAGCGGAGTGGAAGATACTGAATTTTTATATAGAATAAAAAGGAAAGGGATAAGTATTAATCATATTATTCCTAAAGTTTTTTATGTAAGAAGAATACATGGAAAAAATGTAACTTTAAATTATAATCAGGATACAATTAAATATATTACTGCTATATTAAGAAAAGGTGTAAAATAGTAATTATGAATGAAAATCCGTTAATATCTGTGATGATGCCGACCTATAATAATGCTAAATATATCAAGCAGGCAATAGAAAGTATTTATGCACAAAATTATGATAATATAGAAATAATCGTTGTAGACGACGGTTCAACAGATAATACAAAAGAAATAGTACAACAATATAAAGATATAAAATATTTTTATATAGAACATAAAGGAATACCTTTTGCAAGAAATTTAGTATTGGAAAAATCAAAAGGGGAATACATAGCTGTTTTAGATTCCGATGATTATTGGTTGCCGAATAAATTGAATACACAAATACAATATTTTAAAGATCATCCCGATTGTGAAATTGTCTTTACAAAATATAAAAATATTGTTGATAATGAGCAAATAAAAAAAGATAGAATAACCATTAACGAAAAAGATAGAGAGACAGCAGAAAAAAAACATTTACCTACGGCATTAATAAAAAAATCTTTGTTTGAAAAATATGGTATATTTGATGAAAATTTTCAAACAGGAGAAGATACAGAACTTATATATAGATTTGAAAAAAACGGAGCAAATTTGAATCATTTTATTGATGAAAATTTATATATAAGAAGATTGCATGGTAACAATATAACTTTTATAGTTAGACCAAAATATTCAAAGTATATTATGGATTTACTGAGAAAAGGAGTATTAAACAAATGATATCTGTAATAATAGCGGCAAAAAATGCTTCCAAATATATAGGTGAAGCAATTGACAGCGTAAAAAAGCAAAATGTAAAAGATATTGAAATGATTGTTGTTTGTGATGCTTGTACGGATAATACGAAGCAAATTGCCGAACAATTCGGATGTAAAACAATAGAAGTAAATTTTTCTCATATCGGTAAAACAAGAAATGCCGGACTTAAAGAAGCTAAAGGTGAATATATTCTATATGTTGATTCCGATGATGTTATGGAAGAAAACGGAATAACAACGTTATATAATGAATTTCTAAAAGATAATACTTTGGAAGCAGTGTTCAGTATGTCTCATGAATTTGTTTCACCTGAATTGTCCGATGATGATAAAAGGAAATTAAAAGCAAGGCCGGACGATTATTTCGGTGCACTTGCAGGATGTTCTATGATAAAAAAAGAAGTTTTTGATAAAGTCGGTACTTTTGATGAAGTATTAAAAGCCGGTGATATCGTAGAATATCAAATAAGATTACAACAAAAAAATATTAAAGTAAAAAAAATAAATGTTGTGACTTCAAGAAGAAGATTGCATAACAATAATTTCGGAAGAACAAACAAACAACAAGAGTATAAAGATTATATTACTATTCTAAGAAATAAGTTAAATAAAAAAGAAAAATTATTTTGACATCATTTTATGTTTTTTATTATCACTATAAAACAGATGAAATAAATTTTTTTAATGAATATATAATCAATCTTAACAAGTTTTTATCTTTTAAGGTTATCCTATTGAGATTCATATCTTTAAAAGGTGTTTTTATAAAATATCTAAACCATTCATGTGCTAAAAAAATATTATAATATTTCCAGGGTTTCTTTGCTCCGGTCCAATGAAAAATCGCTGGGTTTTTGTATGCATTTTCTATTTCTGATAAAGAATAGAATATTTTTGCCATATTGTGTTCAATTAAGTTTAATGAAGATTGAGATATGTTATATTTAAATGGCAAAAAAAGTATTTTATCGTAACATACTTTATTTAATATGTGTTGATCTACAGAACCTTTAAAGCTTCCTATCATATTTATACATTGTTTATCTATTTTATCCTGACGAATCTTTTGTAAGTTCATTAACAAAACACCGGCATTTATATAATAGTCCATACTTTTTATATTGATTTCTTTTATAATATCTGTTCTTTTAATTATTTGATTAAATAAATTTATACAACCGCCAATGTAGTTTTCTTTTAAATCTATATTATACAATTCGGTTAAGTCTGTTCTTACTATTATATCAACATCAAGATATAATATTTTATTAAATTGAGGTAATAACGATGGAATAAGAAATTTATAGGCGGAAACATAATTCACATGTTCATGTGTTTTAGGAATATCTTTAAAAGTATCTTTCATATCTATAAATTGCAATGAGAAATTTTGGTATTGCGATTTTAATTTACATAATTTGTTTTTGTCTTCCGGTGTTACATTATCTGTACATAAAAAAAATATATCGTAAAAAGTATCTTTGTTTGCATTTTCAAGCATAGACACAATAAGTGTAGAAGCTGCAAAAAACAAATTGTTATCAGATGCAATTATTATAGGGATTTTGTTTAAATTCATTTTTTTCTTTCTTAATTTCGTATTTCAATTTTATCTTTTACACCAGCATATTTAGCAACTTTTCTCTTAATTAATTTTGAGTCTTCCAATTCGTAATAATAAGGAATAATAAATACTTTTTCTTCTTTTAGATGAATCTTATAATTATTTAATTCATCTGTTTGCGAATATGTTATTATCTCATCTTTCAAACTCGGAATATTTCCTTTATAATACAATAAAGCTAAACTTTGTTCTTTAATTTTTGATTTATCAAACCAATCTATTATAGCATATTGGGAATTTTCAAAAAAATTGTTTTCTACGATAAAATTACAGCCGATACCAATACCTAAACTGTAACCAAAATTTCTATCTTTATTTCCAATATTTTTATAAAGATTGTTATAAATATGAACATTTGCCCATCTTGCCCTCGGTATTCTTTGAATTACATTATTAAAATAATTATGGTGAAGAGTAAGATAAACATTTGTTTCTTTTGCAAAATCATCACTTGGAGTTAATAATATTAATTTATTGTGGTTTGTAAAATGGCAATAAGATATTGTAATATTTTGCCCTGAAGTTATATCTATTGCTCCGTCATGATAATTCCCGTAAATATCATAACATTTACCATCACTGAAAGAACAATGATTTATCCATAAGTTGTTTGCTTTTTCTACCTTTATATTGTCACAGGAACATTTTGCTTGTTTGTTTGTTTTGGGGTTTTGTTCCGGTGCTCCATGAGCATCATAAAAAGATATGTTTTGTATTATTATGTTTTCAACATTTGATAATAGAATTTCTCCATACATTATTCTTGCGTCTTTTAATCCTACCAAAGTTGTATTTGATCCTATACTTACAACAAAGTTTTTATGTTGAGGTGTGTTATCATCGTTAAATTCATCAAAATAGCTATGATCAAAATCATTTATTTTGCCGTTACTTAAATCAATATTTCCTGAAATTATTACGAAATTATTACCCTTAACGGCAGTTTTAAAAGCGTTTAATTTTTGGCTCATATTGGGATATGTTTTATCATCAATTACAATAAAGCTTTTGTTGGGATATTTCATGTTTGAAATGTCGGCAAAACCATACGTCGTTATTTTTTCTCCGGGCACAATTGTTATTTGTATATCATCTTTTTTAGATATAAATAAGTATATAAATACTATAAACAGTAACAGTATTATATATTTTAGAAAAACTCTTTGTTTTATATAATGAATATTCATCTTTTTACAGGATTAAAATTAAAGATATTAAATATTTATTGTTTTTTATCTATTTTCAATAAAATTTTAATTCTATTTTTTAATGATTCTTTATAAGAATGATAATGATACATTAGCTTTGATATCTTCGGCATCCTAAAATTCATACCCTCATTCATTGCATCTTTACAAGGATTACATCTTCCGCAAGGTAAACCGAATTTAGGGGTGTGACAAAACCATGTAATGCTCATTATATCATACCAATCCTTTTGCTTTGAAAACTTTAATATATCCGTTTTGGTATATCCTGCAATTGGAAATATCACATTGCTGAACAGATTTATAACATTTTCACTGCTGTTGTGTATATCAACAACTTTTCGACCGTCGTCAAGCTCAATTATTTTTCCTTCTTTTTTAAAAAAATTATCCACTTTTGATCTTTCTCCGAATAAAATGCCCATTTCTATTTTTATATTTAAATGTTTTGCTAATAGAGAGAGCCAACCGTACTGTTCTCCAAGATTATACTTTTCATGGCAAAAATCAGAGGATTTAATAATTGCTTCATCATAATATTTTTCAATAATATCTTGTTGCTTATAAATAAGTATATCTTTTATTTCAGCAATAAATTTGTTTGAGGATTTAATTAAATTTAATATCTTTTTCATTGCTGTTTGTTCTTGTTTCCTTCCCAATCTCGGTTCGCTAATAACATAAATCGGTTGAATAATTATGTTTTGTTCCGCTAATTGTAATAACCTAAATGTTGAATCCCAACCACCTGTCCAAAAAAGATATATTGTTTGTTTAGTGTTGTTCATTTTTCATCCTTTTTCTTGCTTTAAATATGAGTAAAATAAAATCTTTCATAGAAATATTACTCTAAAAATTTTGAAAGTCAAATTTTTTCTTTTTTTGGAAGAATTAATAAGTTTCCTATTTTTGTATTCCATTCTTCGGGATAAAACTTTCCAAAGCCATTAGCAGGATAAAAAGTTAATTCTCCAAAATACATTTTGTTGTTTATTTCATAAAAATCTGCACGAATAAAAGGAATATCTTTTGAAAGTATTTTACAAGCGTTTTTCATTTGTTCAAAAGAATTCGGTTTTTGCGGTTCTGTTGAACAATTAGGAAAGTTTTTAACAAGTCCGGTAAATGGTTGATGATTCCAATTCATATCAAAAAAATCTATACATTCGTTAGTGGTTCTATCGCTAATAACTTGGCAATAAATCGGTTTTCCGTTGAAACAAAAAAATTTATAATCACGAAGTTCTTTAGTTTTATTATCTTTTATATATTGTTCTGCAATAATTCTTCTGGGAACATTTTTATACGGATACTCTCTGCCAATGTAATAAAAATTGTTTTTTAATGCTTTGTTTAATTTTTCTTTTGCTTCTTGTTTATTAAAAAGATTTTTGCCTTTACATATAATTGTGCTATTGCTATCGTGAGTTGCTTTTAAAACAAATTGGTTAGGTAATTTATCAAAATCTATTTCTTTTACGCTATTATAAATTCCTAAAGTCGGAATGATATATTCTTTTCCTATTTTATTTGCTACATATTTCTTTACCGCATATTTATCTACAAGTATTGTATATAATGGCTTTCTGTTATATAATTTAAGCCATTGCAGTTTTTCATTAAATGTTTGAGGATTTTTTAAATTAATTTTTTTCCCAAAAGTACAATAATACTTGTAGCATAAATAAATATAATCCGGTATAAATTTTTTTAAAATGTTTTTCATGGAAATTTCTATATTTTAAAAATTTTTACAAATAATTCTCTTAATCTGATTATAATGCCAAAAAAATGTACATTCTTGTTAATAATTGTTTTTATTATTAATATATTTAGACTTTTTACCATTAAATGTTTATAATAAGACAGTGACATTAAATTAATTTTTTTATTTTTAAAATAAAATTGTTTTATTGAATTTATTGAATTGTTTTTTAAAAAATCATACATTTTGTAAAAAAATTCATTTTTATAATCATCTTGAATTTGCGGATAAGCAAGATATAATGTTCTTATAGCTATATAATTACAATATGGCAAAAGATGTTCCAAATTGTTTTCTTTTACGTAATTAATTAGTTTTTGACTGACATAGAAAAAATCGTAAATGTTTTTTATATCTTTTTTGTTCCTAATGGATTCTTTCCTGAATTTTCTGTAAATATATAAAAATTCCGGTATGTAAACTATTTTATTGGCTTTAAAAAAACATATTCTGTTGAAGTAAGCATCATATGTAGTTTTTATTTTAGAATCAAAATTGATATTGTTCTTTATCAGAAAATCTTTCCTGAAAATTTTGTTCCATGAAACAGGAGTATCAAATAATATATTTTCTGCTCCAACAAGTTTATTGTTTGATGCTTTCAAAAGATTCATTGAATACGAAAAATCAATTTTTTTCAGTGTTTTTTTTCTTGCTTTATTATCAAAAAGAATTAAATAATTGCAGGATATAATATCGGCATTTGTGTCTTTTGCTTTTAGATACATAATTTCATACATGTTCTTTTCTATATAGTCATCACTGTCAACAAATCCGATATATTGCCCTGTAGCTGTTTCCAAACCCATATTTCTTGTTTTGTATAGCCCTTCATTTTTTTTATTATCTATTATTTTTATATTTTTGTGTTTATCCGTAAAGTCTTTGATTATTTGCATAGAATTATCGGTAGAGCAATCATTAATAACAATAATTTCAATATCTTTTAATGTTTGATTAATGACACTGTCAAGACATTGTCTCAAATACGGTTCTACGTTATACACAGATATAATTATTGATACTTTTGGAATAAAATTCATTGTATTTGCAATTATAAGGTTTTTAAAATAATATATAAATTTTGTATATTATACTATATTATAAAGTTATTTTATATTTAAGGAATATATATGAAATATGATTATTTGGTGGTAGGTTGTGGTTTATATGGTGCAGTATTTGCAAGACAAGCTGCAGATAAAGGTAAAAAAGTTTTAATAATAGAAAAAAGAAATCATATTGCAGGTAATATTTATACCGAAAAAATTGAAAGTATAAATGTTCAAAAATATGGTCCGCATATATTTCATACAAACAATAAGAAAGTTTGGAATTATGTAAACAGTTTTGTTGAATTTAACAGATATACAAATTTACCTGTAGCAAATTATAAAGGTGAAATTTATTCTTTACCTTTTAGTATGTTCACATTTAACAAAATGTGGGGATGTGCTACTCCTGAAGAAGCTGAAAAAATAATAAATGAACAAAAAAAAGAAATAACAGGTATGCCCAAAAATTTAGAAGAACAGGCAATAAGTTTGGTGGGAAGAGATATATTTGAAAAACTAATAAAAGGTTATACCGAAAAACAGTGGGGGAGAAGCTGTAAAGAATTGCCTGCTTTTATTATTAAAAGATTACCTGTAAGATATATATACGATAATAATTATTATAATGCTTTGTATCAAGGAATAGCTGTTGGCGGCTATACTAAACTTGTAGAAAAAATGTTGGATGGTATAGAAATAAAATTAAATGAAGATTATTTAAAAAACAAACAATATTATAATTCTATTGCAGATAAAATTGTTTATACAGGCGCAATTGATGCTTATTTTGAATATAAACTCGGAACATTACAATACAGGACAGTAAGATTTGAAAATGAAATCTTGGATACACCTAATTTTCAAGGAAATGCTATAGTTAATTATACCGATAAAGAAACACCTTGGACAAGAATTATTGAACATAAGTGGTTTGAGTTCGGTAAAGATGAAACAGGAAAAGATTTGCCTAAAACTGTAATATCCAAGGAGTTTTCAAAAGAATGGAATATAGAAGATGAACCATACTATCCTGTTAATGATGAAAAGAATAATAACTTATATTTAAAATACAAAGAATTAGCCGATAAAGAAAAAAATATTTTCTTTGGCGGAAGACTCGGGGAATATAAGTATTATGATATGGATGCCGTTATAGAATCCGCATTGAAGTTCTGTGAAAAAGAACTGAAATAATATTAACATATTATAAACACAATATGGAAAAACAAAAATCATTAAAATTAAATTTTGTTATGAATGTTATTTTAACGGTTTCTACAATCGTTTTTCCGTTAATCATATATCCTTATATATCAAGAATTCTGTTGCCTGAAGGTGTAGGCAAAATTGCACTTGCACTTTCAATTATTTCTTATTTTACTATATTTTCACAGCTTGGTATTCCTGTATATGGCCTTAGAGTTGTTGCACAACTTAGGGATGATAAAAAATCATTAACAAAAGCTGTTCAAGAACTGTTTATTATTAATATAATTACAACTTTTATTGCGTATACCGCGTTAATTTTGACTATATTTTTAATTCCGCAATTAAAAGAAGAAAAATTATTATACATTATAATGAGTTCTTCAATTATTTTAAATACAATAGGTATGGAATGGCTGTTTAAAGGCTTGGAAGAATATACATATATTACTGTTAGATCAATAATATTTAAAATTATAGGATTAATTTTAGTTTTTTTATTGATTCATTCAAAAGCAGATTATATCGTTTATGGTTTAATAATTATAATATCGGGATATTTAGCTTTTATATTAAATTTTATTTATTCTTTTAAATGGATAAATTTTAAACCTTTAAAAGATTATAATTTAAGACAACATTTAAAACCTATTTTTGTTTTTTTTGCAATGGCATGTGCAATAACTATTTATACAAACTTAGATACGGTTATGTTGGGTTTTATGAAAACTAATGTGGATGTCGGATATTATAGTGTTGCAATAAAAATAAAAAATGTTTTAGTAGGTTTAATTATGTCTTTAGGAGCAGTTTTACTTCCGAGATGTTCTTATTATATTAAACAGAATTTATTTGACGAATTCAAAATTGTTTCATCAAAAGCAATGAGCTTTATTTTTATATTTTCAATTCCTTTAATGGTATATTTTATATTATTTGCAAAAATTACGGTTTTATTGTTATTCGGTTCAGCATTTACAGGTTCTATTATACCTATGCAGATTATTATGCTTACTTTATTGTTTATAGGAATTACAAGTTTAATAGGTTATCAAATAATGGTGCCTTTAGGTAAAGAAAATTTAATGTTATATTCTGTAATACTGGGTGCTGTTGTAGATGTTATATTGAATTTAATTTTAATTCCGAAATATTCGGCATCAGGGGCAGCTTTAGGAACGGTTATTGCAGAGTTATTCGTATTGGTGTTTCAAGTTTTTGCAATGAAAAATTATGTTTTGAATAATATAAAAAATCAAGAATATATTAAAGTTATAGCTGCACTTTTTTTAGCAATACCGATTTCTTTGTATTTAGTAAAATTTAGTTACAATAATTTATTTGCTATAATAATTTCCGCTTCATCTTTTTTCATTATTTATGTAACAGTTTTGTATATAACAAAAGAAAAAACAACTATTGAAATTTTTAATCTAATAATTTCAAAATTAAAGAAGGTTTTTTAATGTGGATATAAAAATCATAGTAGCTACCCATAAACAATATAAAATGCCGCAAGACGATATTTATTTGCCTTTACATGTAGGTGCGGAAGGTAAAAAAAGTATAGGCTTTACCGGGGATAATACAGGGGAAAATATATCTGTAAAAAATCCTTTTTGGTGTGAATTAACCGGACTATATTGGGCATGGAAAAATTTAAAATGTGATTATTTAGGTCTTGTTCACTATAGAAGACATTTTAAAGGAAAAACTAAGAGTAACGACAAATTTGACAAAATAATAAAAAGGCAGGAATTAGAGACCTTATTAAAAAAAACAGATATTATTCTTCCTACCAAAAGACATTATTTTATAGAAACATTATATTCTCATTATGAACATACTCATTATGTTGAAGATTTGGAAAAATCAAAGAGAATATTAGAAAAAAAATATCCTGAATATTTGAATGCATTTAATGTTGTAATGAAAAGAAGAACAGGGCATATGTTTAATATGTTTGTTATGAAAAAAGAACTTGCAGATAGTTATTGCAGTTTTATATTTAATATTTTATTTGAATTGGAAAAACAAACAAATCCTTCACAATATAATAAGTATCAAGCAAGACTTTACGGATATATTTCGGAATTATTACTTGATGTTTGGATAAAACAAAACAATTTAAAATATAAAGAAGTTCCTTTTATCAATATGGAAAAAACTAATTGGTTAAAAAAGGGAAGCAGTTTCTTAAATGCAAAATTTTTTAGTAAAAAATATGACGGAAGTTTTTAAAAATGAATGAGAATCCAAAAATATCTGTAATCATACCGGTATATAACGTAGAAAAATATTTGAGACAATGTCTTGATAGTGTTATAAATCAAACATATAAGAATTTAGAAATAATATTGATAAATGACGGGTCAACAGATAATAGCGGGAAAATATGTGAAGAATATGCTTTAAACGACGAAAGAATAAAAATGATACATAAAGAAAACGGTGGAATTTCAAGTGCAAGGAACACAGCTATTGATACAGCAAACGGGAAATTTATTACTTTCATAGATTCGGATGATGATGTAGAATTGGATTATATTGATTATCTTTATAATATTTTAAAGAAGTTTGATTGTAAAATGTCTGTTTGTACTCATAATATCATAAAAAAGAATAAAATAAAAAAATCATTTAACTTAAAAACTGATTATAAATTGTCTTCACAAGAGTGCATAAAAAAACTTTTGTATAACGATGGAATAGATACATCCGCATGGGCTAAACTTTATGACAAATCTTTGTTTGATAATATAAGATATCCTGTCGGGAAATTATTTGAAGATATAGCAACAACATATAAATTTTTCATAAAATCAAAAGAGATAGCTTGCGGGCATTTAGCAAAATATAATTACAATGTAAGAGAAAATTCTATTGTAACAAAGAAATTTAACAAGGCAAAATTTGATTTGCTTGAAAGTACTGATAATATGTCGGAAGAAATTATTAACCTTTTTCCAAACTTAAAAGAAGCGGTTTTAAGAAGACGAGTTTATGCAAGATTTAGCACACTAAACCAAATGGCACAAGTTGATAAAGACAATAAAGAGAAAGTAAAAGAAATTATAAGCTTTATAAAAAAATATAAATGGAATATTTTGACTGATAATAATGTTCCGATAAGAGATAAATGTGCAATCTTATTGTTACAAATAAATTATAATTTATATAAATATATTTGGAAGAAATTTAAGTAGGGTAAACAATGGTATCGGATATAGGCGCAGTAATAGTAACATTTAACAGATTGGAAAAATTAAAAAAAGCATTGGCAAGTTATGAAAAACAAACTCTGTTGCCGAAATATGTTATTGTTGTAGATAATGCATCAAATGACGGAACTAAAGAATATTTGGAATGTTGGAAGAAAGAAAACAGTGAATATGAAAAGATAGTAGTGTCGTTGACTGAAAACAAAGGCGGAGCCGGCGGTTTTTACGAAGGGCAGAAAGCAGCAATAACAAAAGATGCCGCCTGGATAATGCATGCCGATGATGATTTATATTTTGACAAAGATTATTTTTCAGGG
>JAEEGL013408305.1_pt1 | contig 11687 bp, 6 predicted proteins | sample 9134231 | NCBI WGS metagenome assembly JAEEGL01 (sample SAMN16246548, study PRJNA631951) | gut metagenome | biome: gut microbiome; feature: rumen; material: fiber-attached | host: Bos | place: Iran: Karaj | collected 2018-10 | reverse complement strand
CTTTTTCCATTTCTTTCCAAAGCCGGAAGTTAGAAGCTCCGTAGAACACAATCTCTTCCTGATGCGCTTCTGCATCATATCGGGCCTCGATTGCTTTCACTTCACTCTCCCAGCCTTTGAACAGTCCTGCAAACGGTCCCCAGCCGATTTCATACCCGGTTACGGCAAGCCCGATCAAAATCATCAGGAGAACAACACCCAAAGCAACCAGCATCACCATTATTTTCTTTTTCACTCCCCGATCACCTCAAATAATGATTTTTCGAAATAAGGAGTCCACCAGTCGCGATATCCGGCCTGCGTCGGATGAATTCCGTCCGCCATATACAGGATTCGCTGGTCTGATGTAATCGCATTGAAGTCCTCATCTGCCCACAGGTCGATCACCGAAATATTCCATTTCTCTGCAATGGTGCAGAGAAGTTCATGCATTTTCGAATAAGGTTCACTGTCGTAATGCGAGTTTGTATAGAATATGATCGGGCAGTTCCATTTTTCACCTGCGTAGGCGATGATCCATTCGATTGCGCCTGCAACGGTTTTCGCATCGAACGACATGATATCAAAATCTTCCGAAATTTCTCCGAGCGGTTTCTTCTGACTCGCGTCATTAGTCGAAAGCTGACAAATGAAGAGGTCTGCCTTTGGATCGCGGATTTTTTTCAGCCGCGCCACATAGGAATCCGGCCCATTGTCTACCAGTGTCGTACCGGATACTGCTTCCTTTGTGAAGGTGCACGCGTTTCGCGCCGCTATATAGTCAGCAAACGATATTCCCTTCGCCGCTGATCCGTAAGTTACTGATGAACCCAGAAAGATGATGTGTTTCCCGGAGAGCGGACTGTCTGCAACCGGCGATATGCTTTTCAAAGAATATTCTTCCGCGTTTCCCGGAAGTCCTGCTGTTTTCAAATTATGCAGTTTATGGAAAGGTCCCCAGCTCCATTGATAACCGCAAAACGCAATCCAGCATGCGATTACAGCGATTATTATACCGGCTGTTATGATCCACCTGTATCTCATTTCATCCTCTTCTCCCAGAACTCTACCGCATGCTCAAGCCATGGTTCGGCAGCCGTCTTTTTTGCAAGCCCCACACCATGCCCGACGCCTTCAAATTCTTCATGCTGACAGCTGACACCGGCATTTTGCAATGCTTCTGTCAGCATGCTGCTGTTTATCGGATCGACTATATTGTCTGCCGTACCATTCCATATATACGTCGGCGGGTAGTCATCCGTTATATGTTTCTCGACCGAAAGCCTCTCGACCAGCATCGGATCCGGATCTTTACCAATCAGGTATTCTCTGCTCAGCTGATGCGTCCGTTCTCCCATCGTAATGACAGGGTATGAAAGGATCAATACATTCGGCTTTGGGTCATCGTTCTGCTCTGCCAGGAAACTAGCCGCCAGATGACCTCCTGCGGAGCTTCCCCAAAGAGACCAGTTCTTCGTATCCAGATTCCAGTCGTCTGCATGTGAAAATGCGGTACTGATTGCTCTCTGCAGATCCTGCTGAGGCGCGGGATATCGTGCCTGTTTCCTTACACGATAGTAAACAACAATCGCATGATACCCTTTTTCATTCAATGCTTTCGCGTATGGCAGTCCTTCGACAAAAGAGCATACCATGCCATAAGCACCGCCTGGACAGATTACCGCAAAGGGATGTTGATGTCCGTCCCTGATCAGATATGGTCTTATACCCCAGCGGTTCAGGCGCCAGTAGTCATAGACAGCCTGTAAACCTTCCGTCAGTTTCATGATTCGATCTTCGCTTCCGTTTCGTTGGCAGTCCCTTCATGCCGGGCTTTGATTTCCGCCTGTTCATTTGCAATGTTTTTCTCAACATTCAGGAAAAACAGAATAGCGGCGAGCGCAAGGCCGGTGAACACTTCCAGTCCGACAAACGCAAAGCTGATCACCCAGTTAACTGAGTCCGGCTGTGCCATCGCAACAGTCAGCACGCCGTCTGCAGCCGGTTTCAGGCTCTCCAAGGCAATCTGCGATACCCAGCCGTTTGCCGCAAGTTTGCTGGCCGCTTCTGCAGTGCTGTTGGCGGTAATCGGGGCAATGTATCCGGCAGCAGCAAGCATCCAGTTGAACACACCTGTCATGATACCGACCATCGCAACCGCAATGATGTTGTAAATTGACATTGCCGTACCGTCCGCACGCACTCCTGTTTTCCATTCCACATGATCGAGACAATCAGCAAACAACGCCATAAATACATAAGCGCATGGAAGACCTCCGATATTCTTTATGAACTGGCCGGCAAGAACAATGATCAGATTATGCGGGAACAGCCAGCAGATCAATGATCCGATTGCATAGATTATGAATCCCCACATGGTGACATTGCGTTTTCCGAACTTTTTGGCAAGAGGCCATACTGCAAAGATGCCGATACCCATCGGAATACCGCCGAGAACCGAAACAAGCATCTGTGTAATACCGTCATTATAAGTGCCCAGGACATAATTGCAGTAATAAACCAGTCCCAGATTTTTCAGAGTTACTCCAATCGTATAGATCAGAAAATACGCATACATGAGAATCATGTACTTATCGGTGAACAGAATCTTCAGCTGCTGCCCAAACGAAAGTTCTTTCTTTTCTCCCGAAGCTTCCGCTTCTTCTGTGACACGCTCCTTTGTGAAAAAGTACTCCAACAATGTCAGAGGAAGCGCCATGATTGCCAGTATCGACATCAGGGTGATCCACTTGGATTGATCTACACCGATCATCGGCATGATTACCATCGGGAACACAAGCGCTACAAGAATACCGCTCATCATGATCGTTGTGATCTGATTGAACACGGACAGTCCGCCTCGATCGGTACCGTTTCGCGTCGAGAGAGGAACCATCAGGTTGTGGCTCATGTTGAAAATCGTAAATGCAAATGAATAGAACAAGTTGTAGGAGATCATCACCCAGATGGCCTTGACGGTATCCGATGCGTTTGGGACCGTGAACAGCAGAATCGCCGTTATGGTTACCAATGGTGCCGAGAGCAGCAGCCATGGCCTTGCCTTGCCTTCTTTTGTTCTGGTACGGTCAATAACCTGCCCCATGATCACATTCGTAATCGCATCGATGATTTTCGAAACGATCGGAAAGATTGTCAGAAAGGCTCCGCCCCACAGTGGTGTGAGGTTCAGGACATCAGTGTAATAAACATTCAGATAGGTCGCAAGCACTGCGTTCAGCAGAAGTGCCCCCGCAGGCCCGACAAGATATCCGAACCATTTCTCCGATTTGGTAACAGTTGGGGATTTTACAAAGGATGCAGGCAATCTCATAAATAAGTCTCCTTAGCGATAATAGGTCAGATTGATCTTTCAATTTTTCTTTACCTATAGTTTACCATATGCCGTTTCCATACGTATTACAAATTTGTCAGATTTTTATCGAATTTATTTGATAATATCAGATTTTTTACACAATGAAAAAGGAGCGGCATTTCAGCCGCTCCAACAGAGCATCATTCATCCACCAGTACGATTGCAGCTTTCTGCAGGAACGCAGAAGGCACTGCGGAGCCATACTTGGCTATAACGTCATTGATGTTTGACGCATAGGTGATTCCATCCACTTCGATATCGCCGTTTGCAATATAGGTCAGCGCTTCTCCGTTCACCACAAGCTGCTCACCCTTGTTCAAAGTAACTTCCTCGCCGTTATGCGTAACGACAGCATCGTTATTCCGGCATCCGGAACCTTCTACTCCACCGGGAGCAGCAAAGATAAGCTGTACGATGCAATACGGAACATTTGTCGAACCGATAACTTTACCAACATACACGATACCTTTCTCAGGATCGAGTTCACAGTCCGTTGTAATTGCAGCTCGGATTGTGTTGCTTTCGGCGACTGCATAACGTTGCGAACCGGTCAATCCTCCGATGGAAACAACCGCTGATCCAACTGATTTGTGAACCTTGACGTCGATTGTAGTATCCGATGAACCGTTTTTCGGTGCCGTATTCGTTCCGCCCATGCCCCCGACATTAACAATCAGATCCGCATCTGCATCAGCAGTGCTTTCATCTCTAATGTCTACTTTGACCGAACCTGCTGCAGTGAAACCATTCATATTGGCATACCCTTCACCGAGTAATGTACCAACGTAGAATTCTCCACCATGCGATTTCTGCGTTACGGCATTCAGGGATACGGCTGCATCCGTTACCGTGCAGTTTTCAATTGTCGTGCTCCAGCCACCGGCAAGGACCGCAGATGCCGCCGCCCAAGCGCTCTGCCGGGTCTCTTCATTTGCATCGCCTGCAGACACAGAAACAACCGCGCCGCTCACTGTGATATTTTTCATAGTACCGCCAAGGTCGAATCCCGCGACAACCGCAGCATAAGGTGTTGCATCGTTGTCTGATTGTACGGTAATCACCGGATTCTCAAAGGTCACATTCTGTACCGTTGCCTTTGCCGTCGCTCCAAAGAACGCCGCTTCACTTCCAGCTGCTGTTCCGTCATTGCGCCAGACCGGCGTCACACCTTCGAACGCGGACAGATCTGCCTTGCAGCCATCCATCGTAATCGTGAGATTCCGGATCGTATATCCTGCGCCGTCAAACATGCCGCGGAACGCGTATGTCCAGTAAGGTGCATTAACCGTCTCGTAGTTGGAGAAATATTTGCCCATCGGTTGCCAGTTCTCGCCGCTCAAATCAATATCATTTGCAAGGACATACCAGCCCATCAGGTCATTCTTCATATTTTTCAGTTCTTCGGCATTGTGCACTTCTGTCGGTGCAACCCAGCGCGGATACAGCGTCAGAGTTGTCCCTTCAATGCTCTCCAGTGCTGAGAAAGCTGTTCCTGCGCCGCCATACAGGCTGGAAGCCCCTGCGGGAACTTCATATGGCGATACACCAAGCACAAGATCGTTTACTGTCACATCCGGCCGCGTCTGCCATCCGGCAAACAGGAATCCATCCTTTTCCGGCACCGGGATTTCAGGTACTACGGTTGCATCCGTTGTCTCGATTGTCTCATATACGGTTCCGTCCTTATCGGTGTATATCACCGTATAGTTCACCGCTTCAGGTTCCGCTGCCACCGGTTCCACGGTTGCTGCACCCTCTGCTTTCGGATGACAGACGGTTGAAGTATTCGGCTCAACCAGTTCGCATGTCCAACTGCCATCTGCGGCAGTAACCGGAATTACAGTACCATCTTCCGCCATGAGTTTAATTTCTGTCGCGGAGATTTGCTCCCAGGTGCCTTTCATGCTCTCAATGCCTTTAGCATCTTCCGTATAATCATATGTTACAGAGAAGGTCTTGTCTGAATTCAGATACACATGACAGCCGAGCCAGTAGTCCGCAAGATCATACAGTTCCAGTTCCTTGACTTCCGTATCTGCCGGAGCAGCCCCTGCCTCGATAAACGGATGACAAACGGTCGAAGTGTTAGGCTCTGTGATCTCACAGCTCCACTTACCATCTGCAAGCGTTACGGTTGTCTTGTTTCCGCTTTCCGCGTTCAGCATCAGTTCTGTATCGGAAACGCGCTCCCAGGTTCCGGTTTCCGCTTCGATGTCCTTGGCGTCTTCCGTGTAGTCATAGGATACACGGTACGTTCCGTCAGCGTTGATCATCACGCGGCAGCCCAGCCAGCCGTTTTCAACGCTGTAGAGTTCCATGCCTTTTTCCGGGGAGGCGGTTGCTGCTGCTGAAGCAGAAACTGTTTCGACAAACGGATGGCATACTGTTGAGGTGTTTGGCTCAACAATCTCACAGCTCCACTTACCTTCCGCAAGTGTGACGGTCGTCTTGTTTCCGCTTTCCGCATTGAGCGTCAGTTCTGTATCGGAAACGCGCTCCCAGGTACCGATTTCTGCTTCGATGTCTTTGGCATCTTCCGTGTAGTCATAGGATACACGGTACGTTCCGTCAGCATTGATCATCACATGGCAGCCGAGCCAGCCGTTCTCAACGCTGTAAAGTTCCATTCCTTTTTCCGGTGAAACAGATGGCGCCGCTGATGCCGGAACCGTCTCAATAAACGGATGGCATACCGTTGATGTGTTCGGCTCAACAATTTCACAACTCCACTTACCATCGGCAAGTGTGACGGTCGTCTTGTTTCCGCTTTCCGCATTCAGCGTCAGTTCTGTATCGGAAACACGTTCCCAGCTACCGGTTTCCGTTTCAATATCCTTGGCATCTTCCGTATAGTCATAGGATACACGATAGGTTCCGCCAGCATTGATCATCACATGGCAGCCGAGCCAGCCGTTCTCAACGCTATAAAGTTCCATTCCTTTTTCCGGTGAAACCGTGTCCTCGACAACAGATTCTTCCTGCTTTGTATCTACAGGATTTTCCGCCGGTTTATTCTCTGCAGGAGCTTCAGTCGGCGCAGGTTCGGTTGCTTCGGTTGGTGCTGCAGGCTTTTTCGCCATCGCAGGCTTGATAAAGCTGAACCATACAAGCAGTGCGGACAGTGCAAACACTATGATAGGAACAATCACACCCAGCACTCCAAGTTTCTTCCCCTTTCGAAGAAGTTTCAGCATGATCAGAATAATAGCGGTCAAGACAATCGCATTGAACAGGGCAACAAGAGCGTACCAGTATGGTGTGTTATCAGCCTCGACCTGAACAGCGGCGGAATTCGCCTGTGTATAAAGAATGTTATGGCATGCAGCGCGCATCGCATTCCGTGCCGTATTATTTCCGGTCTCGATACTCGCGCCCATCAGGCAAAGCATCATATCATTACCCGCACGAACCGCAAGGTTCGGATCCATCCAGGAAGTGTTGCCCATTGCGGAGTCAGTAACAACCATACCGATGAATCCCCATTCTCCACGAAGCACATCGGTCAGCAATGCTTTACTTGCGCCTGCCCAGGTGGTTCCAAGATGGCTGTAACTGGACATGATTGCACTTGTGTTTCCTTCTTTAACCGTCAGCTCGAACGGTTTGAGATACAGTTCGCGGATCGCCTGCTCATTTGCCCATACGGAGATTGACAGACGGTTACTCTCCTGATCATTCAGCGCAAAATGCTTGGCATAAAGATAAACTCCCTGTGTTTTAGCACCACGAACCTCAGCTGCACCGAGTTTGCCGGACAGCAGTCCATCTTCTGCATAATACTCAAAGTTACGGCCTGAGAACGGGGTACGATGAATGTTCATGCCCGGTGCGTACAGACCGACAACGCCGTTTGCCGCCGCTTCCTGTCCGAACACTTTGCCAAACTCCTCAACCAGCGGTTCATTCCAGGTTGAACCGATTACAACCTCACTCGGGAATGAAACACCGCGCAGGCTGCTTACCAGAGAGTTAATCCCGGCAGGGCCGTCAAGATCGCTTGTCGCAGGCTTTCCGACGCTTGCGACTGCGGGCGTGGACCAGCCGCCATTCAGGATCATTGCTGTCATATCCTCATCAGACAGCTGCTGAAGAAGAAGTTCCCATTTCGGATCATTCCAATCCAATCCTGCCATATCGGTCAGTGTCAGGCCGTTGTCGGCATAAACGATTGCGGGATCAGAATCATTGACTTCATCGGGCGCTTTTTCAGAGAACGCCTTCACAACCGCTTCAGAGGCAGTCTTTGCGTCGTTACGGGAAGCCGGGGTCGTTCCTGCCCAATCAGAGCGGGTTGTGTAGACTGTGATCTGACCATTCTGCACATCCGCAAAGCGTGCAACTGCGGCAGTCTTATCCGTCGGGCGGGCGTTGTCTTCTCCGTATACGACAGTTTCCTTGACTGTATACGTACGGCTGTCGATCACATCATGCGCATTATTCATCAGCTTGATCTCATAATCGCCTGCATCAAGCACATAGCATCCTGCACCAAACGCATCGAATGACGCCATATCTTCTGCTTTGAACGCGATTGTCACTGTTTCAGATTCGTTCGGAGCAAGTTCCTTGGTCTTGGCAAATCCAATCAGTGCCACATGTGACTTTTCGATTCCGCCTTTTGTGTAGGGAGCCGTATAATAAACCTGCACAACATCTTTACCGGAGACGGATCCGGTGTTGGTCACCTTGACCTGCATCGCGATTGTTCCGTTTCCATCAGAATAACCTGCGATTTCCTGTTCAAAGGATGTATAGCTCAAACCATATCCGAAAGGATACTGAACTGTCTTTTCGTAATCGATGAAACCGTCAGCCGCCGCTGTTTCATAGTAACGGTAACCGACATAGATTCCCTCGGCATATTCCACATAATTGCGTTTGATGTTGGAATAGGTAAAATCTCCTGCATTCCAGTATGCGGGGCTGCTGGACAGATCATATGCATAGGTGTCGACCAGCCTGCCTGATGGGTTAACCGCGCCGGTAAGCGCCTCACCGACAGCGTTGAAACCAACTGCTCCCGGGCTTCCTACCCATACACACGCGTCAATCCCGTCTTTGACAAATCCGAGTTCCATCGCATTGGAAGAGTTGATAAGCACGATCACTTTGCCAAAGTTCTGTGCTTTGATCAGGTTCAGCAAATCTTCCTCATCCTGTGTAAGTTCAAGATAATGCCTGCCGTCATCTGTCTTGCTGTAGCCTGCCGCATACATATTCACCGGCAGATCACCGCCTTCGCCGCCGATACGTGACAGGACGAGTATCGCTACATCTGAGAAGTCTTTTGCCTGTGAAAGCACGGCATCCGTGTATGCACTTGCGGGAACTTCAGCGGGAGTAAAGTTCGATCCGGTATAACCGCCCTGCTTCGGACGGGATACTCCGGAATTCTGATAGAATTTAACAAGTTCATCATTGACAACAAGGCCTGCATTCTGCAGTCCCTTCACAACATCCACATTCTTGGAAGTATCTCCGGAGCCGGAACCGGTTCCGCCATAGATCGGATCAATCGATCCGTAGCCGAAAAGATTTACTTTTGTTCCGCTTGCAAGAGGCAATGCGGCATTTTCGTTCTTCAGCAGTACGAGACCTTCCGATTCCAATTCCTGTGCCATTTTAAGACTCTGCTCGGCTGCGTCAGCTGCCGGAATAATCTCAGCGCTTGCACTCGCTTTATTTCCCGTTACCATTGGGTTCAGGTTTGCTCCCATCCAGGATGTAATCATCGGGTTCAGACTTGCGCAGGCAATATTAACCGCGAGCGCAACAACCAGCAAAACTGCTATCGTAATGATTCCGCTTTTATTTCCCTTCTTCATGTGGTCTCCTCCATTTGTTTTTGATAAGTGTTCCTTCTTTTGCTTTTATTTTACAAAGGGGTCGGAACCGCTGTATATCAAAAATATACTTTTTTTATCAGTTTTATTTGATTAGCTTGTATGTAAATGATATAATTATGAAAAAAGCGAGGTGAGCGCGTGTGCCATCGGTAATTGATATTGTCTCTCTTTTTTTTCAAAGTGAGTTTCTTCCTCTCTTCGTGTATGAGAAAGGCTCATACCGGTGCTGCTTTCCCGATACAGATTTACCCGTTCAGCCGCCTCTGTCCATACTCAATGCACTAAGGGCTGAAAAAAAAGCCGTCGCACTTTACTATGGCGCTTCCGGCTGTTCCTATTTTCGTGTGCAGGCAGATCCCGTATATGAAGTGTTTGGCGGTCCGGTTCCTTTGACATGGATCGATGAGCAGACTCTGTCAGCTCTGTGCCGTGAATATCTGATCGGCGGCAGCCATGTTGCTCTGTTTTACGATTTTCTTCGCCGTATACCGCCTTATAACACAGTTGTATTAGGTCAGAAACTGAACTTGCTGCTTTACTGTCTCGGTGGCGACCTGCGCACCCAGGTGACTGATGAGATGATGATCGGCGAATCTTTCGATAATAACAATCTTGAAAAGCGTGAGACAGACCGGTCACAATTGCTGTACAAATCGCGCAGCGCTGAAAGCTACAATAATTCTTATGAAATTGAAGCTCTTCTGCAAAAGTTCATTTCAGCCGGTGACCTGGAAGGATATGAAGCTTTTATTAAAAATCTTCCTCCGATGAACACCGGTCAGCTTGCCGCAGGCGGTCTTCGCAATACAAAAAACAACTTTATCGTAACAACAGCGATTGCCTGCAGGACTGCTATCATTGCAGGAGTGCCGCGCGATACCGCCTATGCATTGTCGGATTCCTACATCAACGAAGTCGAAAACAAGTCTTCCGTCAGCGATGTTCTTCGCCTTAATTCATCTATGGTCCGCGATTACATCACCAGAGTGCAGCGTATCAAAGAATCATCGGCTGGAGATACAAGTGCGCACAGCCGCCTTTTAAGCAAATGCATCAACTATATACACCGTAATCTGAACCACCGGCTTTCCGTTGAGGATATCGCTGATTACGTAGGATTCAGCCGCTCCTATCTTTCGACTGTATTCCGGGAGGGTATGGGGGTCCCGCTGAACCGCTATATTCTGGATGCAAAGCTTGAAGAAGCCGCTTCGCTGCTTCACTATACCGACCGGCCGATTGCTGACATCGCAGAATATCTGTGTTTTTCAAGCCAGAGTCATTTTCAGCAAGCCTTTAAAAGCAAATTCCATACCACACCTCGCGCTTACCGCGCGCAGAACGTTTTGTCGAAAAAGCAATAAGCAACTCGTGATTCGTTTTACAGCAAATGAAATCAGCCGGAGCAGATTCTGCTCCGGCTGTATTAACGTGCTTACTCAGTATTATCGTGAACCTTTTTAAATTAAGGAAAATCGTCGCATCCGCAATTTCTCAAATCCATGCGGTTACGATTGGAAACAGAATGGCGGTCAGCAGGCCTGCGACTGCAAGCGAAAGGCTGCCGACTGCACCGGTCATGGCACCTTCTGTAATCGCACGTGATGTTCCAATTACGTGCGATGCCGTTCCATATGCAACGCCTCGTGCAACCGGATCCTTAATGTGGAGCAATTTGGATAGAAGCCCTCCCGCAAGATTGCCGAACAGTCCGGTTATGACAATCACCGCCGCGGTCAACGCAACAATTCCGTTGCCCTGTTCCGACAATGCAATTCCGATGGCGGTCGTCACACTTTTGGGGAGCATGGAAACCGTCACGTCCTTTCCGACGCCAAACATTGCGCATATTCCCCATACGGTTCCGAGACTCGTTATGGTTCCCGCAATCACCCCCGCAAATACAGCCGGCAGATCGTTTTTCAATTTCTGCAGCTGCTCATAAAGGGAAAGGCCCAGGCAGATCGTAGCCGGTGTCAGCAGATAGGATAATGGTTCCGTCCCTTTCGTATAGGCATCCAAGGATGTTCCTGACAGCAGCAGGACAGGAATAATCAGCAGTGCTGAAATCAGAATCGGATTCAGCAATGTAAGTTTTGTTTTTCTCTGAAGCCATACGGCAAAAAGATAGGCTGCAACAGTCAAAAGCAACGGCCAATAGCGACTTATTGATAAAAATGCACTGATTGAGCTCATTCCTGTTCCCTCCTTTTGCGAAGAAGCAGCTGAACCAAGCCGCCCGACACTGCGAATGTTACGGTTGTTCCTGCAACGACAACGATGAGAATCGGAACCAGGTTTTTAAGGATCAGAGGAGCGCTGTTTACAATTCCGACCAAAGGCGCAACAAACAGAAGTGGTAGAAGCTGTACAAGAAAATCACTGGTCTCCCGGATCTGATCCGGGCGAATCCATTTCAGTAAAAGCGCAGCCGTTAAAAGAACGAGCCCGTAAATCGCATCCGGAATAGGAAATGGAATTAACGCATG
>JAEEGL012894394.1_pt1 | contig 11687 bp, 9 predicted proteins | sample 9134231 | NCBI WGS metagenome assembly JAEEGL01 (sample SAMN16246548, study PRJNA631951) | gut metagenome | biome: gut microbiome; feature: rumen; material: fiber-attached | host: Bos | place: Iran: Karaj | collected 2018-10 | reverse complement strand
GTCGATACCGGCCACATCGGAAACACCTTCCATCTTGATGAAAGCAGCTTCATTGATCATCGGGATCAGGATGCGGTTGACAACGAAGCCTGCTGCCTCATTTACCTGTACCGGTGTCTTGCCGATCTCTTCGGAGATCTTCTTGATAGCTTCAACCGTCTCGGCGGGAGTGTTAACACCTGCGATGACCTCAACGAGTTTCATGCGGTCAGCGGGGTTGAAGAAGTGCATGCCGATCATCGGACGGGAAAGGCCGTTGCCGATCTCGGTGATGGAGAGTGAAGAAGTGTTGGAAGCGAAGATGCACTCTTTCTTGCAGATCTCATCAAGCTCCTTGAAAGTTGTCTTCTTAACTTCCATATTCTCAAATGCTGCCTCTACTATCAGATCGCAGTCTGCGCACAGATCCTCTTTGAGACCGGGAGTGATCTTTGCAACGATCGCATCAGCTGCATCCTGTGTTATCTTCTCTTTGGCAACGAGCTTGGCATAACCCTTGGCGATCTTGTCCTTACCGCCTTCAGCCCATTCCTGCTTGATATCGCAGAGCATTACTTCATAACCATCAGTCTGAGCAAATGCTTTGGCGATACCCTGGCCCATTGTACCGGCACCGATAATACCTACTTTCATGTTGTTTCCTCCTTAACTAAGTAAAACTAAAATATGTAAAATGCTTTATGCGTTTTTGAACTCTACAACCTTAACCTTGGTGGGATCATCCTTTTTCTTAAGGAAGTTACCCATGCCTGCTCTCTGGTCTTCCGTCTCGAAGCATGCACCGAAGAGATCCTCCTCGATGGCTACTGCCTTCTCGATATCTACCTGAAGACCTTCGTTGATCGCCTTCTTGCAGTTACGAACTGCGATCGGAGCCTGTGCTGCGATTCCGGAAGCCATCTTAAGGGCTGCTGCCATAAGATTTTCCTTAGCCGTAGCAGTCACATTGCCTGCCTCGTCAACCGTAGCAGAATATACTTCATTTACAAGGCCGATACGCTTAGCTTCATCAGCCTTGATGTTACGTGCGGTATAGATCATCTGCTTAGCCATGCCTGCACCGATGAGTCTGGCAAGTCTCTGGGTTCCGCCGAATCCGGGAGTGATGCCCAGCCCTACTTCGGGCTGACCGAACATGGCGTTGTCAGAGCAGATACGGATGTCGCAGCTCATGGAGATCTCGCATCCGCCGCCGAGTGCGAAGCCGTTAACTGCAGCGATAACAGGGATCGGGAAGCTCTCGATCTTTAAGAACACATCATTACCCTTCTTGCCGAAAGCGGTACCCTCGGCCTTGGTAAGGGTGCTCATCTCACCGATGTCTGCGCCTGCAACGAAGCTCTTCTCGCCTGCACCTGTAAGGATCAGGCATCTTGTAGTATTTAAATCTACCGCATCAAAAGTTTCACCAAGTTCATCAAGTACCTGTGAATTCAGTGCGTTCAGTGCTTTCTCGCGATCGATCGTGATGATGCCGACCATATCTTTTTGCTCGTATTTTACGAATTCCATCCTAGTCTCCTTTTTCCATTAAAATGCCGGCCTCCCTAAGGAGGTCGGCAAAAATGATGTTACATCTCAACTATGGTAGCGCATCCCATTCCGCCACCGATACACAGTGTAGCGAGACCCTTCTTGGCGCCTGCCTTCTTCATCTCGTAAAGAAGTGTAACCAGGATACGTGCTCCGGATGCTCCTACGGGATGTCCGAGTGCGATAGCACCGCCGTTGGGATTAAGCTGCTTGTCAACATCGATACCCAGATCCTTGCCTACTGCTACGGACTGAGCTGCAAATGCTTCGTTAGCCTCGATGATGTCAAAGTCTTCGATCTTGTAACCGGCCTTAGCCATGGCCTTTCTGGTAGCTGCTACAGGTCCGATACCCATGATGGTGGGATCCACGCCTGCAAGTGCGCCTGCCACGAATGTAGCCATAGGAGTTACGCCGAGTTCTTTTGCCTTATCTTCACTCATGATAACGAGTGCTGCGGCACCGTCGTTGATACCTGATGCATTACCTGCGGTAACTACGCCGTCGGGATTAAGGGGACGAAGCTTAGCAAGTGCTTCGATAGTGGATCCCTGTCTCGGGCCTTCATCTGTATCAAATACAACGGTCTCTTTTTTCTTCTTAACTTCTACGGGAACGATCTCGTCCTTGAATGCGCCGCTCTCGATGGCTGCACAAGCCTTGGTCTGTGATCTTAAAGCGAACTCGTCGAGCTCTTCTCTGGTAAGATTCCACTGCTTGGCAACATTGTCGGCTGTTGTGATCATGTGATAATCGTTGAATGCATCCCAAAGAGCATCCTTGACCATGGTATCAACCAGAGCACCCTGGGACTGGCTGGGCCATGTCATACGGTATCCGTAACGTCCCTGAGGAAGTGCGAAAGGAGCCATGGACATGTTCTCCATACCGCCGGCAACAACTACATCGGCATCGCCTGCCATGATCATCTGTGCTGCCTGGTTAACGCAGTTCAGACCGGAACCGCAAACTACGTTAGTCGTAACAGCGGGAACCTCGATCGGAAGACCTGCCTTGATGGAAGCCTGTCTTGCTACGTTCTGTCCAAGACCTGCCTGGATAACGCATCCCATATATACATGCTCAACATCCTCGGGTTTGATGCCTGCACGATTGATCGCTTCCTTGATAACGATAGCGCCCAGATCGGCTGCAGGAGTGGTACTGAGTGATCCGCCCATTGTACCGATCGCAGTACGACAAGCGCTTGCTATTACTACTTTTTTTGACATATTATGACCCTCCGTTTTGTGTTTGTTAATTTTTTGTCACACGGTAACTTCTATTATATAATAAGAAAGGGTAAAAAGCAATAAGAACTATAGGGAGAGTTGGCTCCGTTTCATTGCAGCTTCATCATTCCGTCTTCATAGACTATCCGATAGAGCCTGCCGTACTCAAAGTACCCGTCCGGCACCATCTCATCAAGAAAAGTACCTTCATAAGGCTGCCAGTCCGCATAGAGGTATCCGGCGTGTGTCTGTGATACCGCATATGTGAATTCCTCCCCTGACACGTCTTTAATGTCATAGGATATGCTCATCACCGAAACCGGCGAGGCCTCATACGCGGCGTAGGTATCCTGAACTCTGTAATAAGCGCCGTCGCGTACTCTGCAGACTCTTAAGCCTCCGTTTATGTATATCTTCGACTCGTCTCCGTCCTGTTTGGAACGTGTGATATCAATGTTATCCGAAAGGACCTCTAAGAAATCCGCCGTATCATCATTCAGAAAATCGTCTCTCACCTTCCGGGCATCCTCAAGTTCCATCCTGTAGCCGTACAATCCCTTATAAGCCTCGGGAATATTGGTCAGTGCGAGAACTGCAAGCAAAAACACCTTCGCATCCAGCCCCGTCCTGTCCTTCATCATCCAGATATAGGCGATGAAGAGCATGCATCCGATGATGAACGGTGCACCGTACCTCTCGATGGAGGCTATCATGCCCTCGGCATCCAGATACTGAGTCTCCGTGGCAAAAATAGTAAGATGGGCAACATATATCAGAGCATAATACGCTATCCCGACTATCGGTACGCACACACAGGCAAAAGTTCCTGCCCTGCCGGGCATGAGCTTAAATACCCGAAGCAGGATGAGCAGCACGGCGATCAGAACAAGCATTGCCGCCGGCGGCAGATCCACCCATGTTTCCGAGATGTGCACCGGTTCTGCGAAGAATGCTTTGACAAAAGCTGCCCCGAACTCGTTCTTATACGGAGACAGACCGTACTTATCGGTAGTCATGTAAGTGACCATCGTCGATGTGGTCTGTGTTACACGGTGTCTGACCAGGCAGAATGTCATCCAGCTCGCTCCGGTAAACAGCGGCCCTATAGCCACTGAAAACAGGCGCAGAACCTTCCTTTTTGTGACATCTGTCATATTCAATATCCTGTATGTCAGCCATATGATGAGCCCGAATAATGCCCATATCGGTCCGGTGGATTTGGCTATCACCAGCACAGCCAGATATACGGACGGTCTTATGATATCAAGCGCCCGGCAGTTCATATCCATAGGTGCCTTATCCATAGGTGCCCGGCACTGCATATCCTCAGTCGCGGTGATAAGAACTGTTCCGAACAAAAAAGCCATGGACAGGTCCGCGCAGAAACCGCTGTATCCGTATATGTCTCCGATCCCCGCAAAGCCCCATGCGGCAAGAGCAAGAAGAGGGCTTACGATCGCTCTTTTGCCCGTGATCTTCTTAAAGCAGGGCATGATGAACGACAGATTAAACAGATAATAACCGGTGAATGCCAGGCTCTCACTGAAGTTGTGCCTGTTCATGTGGACCAGATACCACTTGGCCAGCTGCACTCCCGGAGGATAATCTCCGAAGGCCGGTGATACGTTTGCATATTTTGATGCGAATCCGCCCAGATAATACAGGCTCTTAAGATCGCTTGCCCAGTAGTTTACATCGTCCCACCAGGTGACGATCTTGGCGCTCTGTGTAAGCGGTATGACTATGCAGAGGATCACGTATGTGATGAAGCCGGCCGAGAGCGCATTTTCTTTTGCGTAAGACAGCAGACCGTCCAAGCCGCCTGTCGCACCGGAGCCTTCCCCGGGATCATCCGCGCCTGTTCCCGCTCTCCTGCCGTGCAGGGCGTACACAAGAAGTCCTGCGGCGCACAGAGGCATAAGTATATCGATCAGCATGAGGAAACGGCCGTATGCGAGCACATACAGCACCAGGATGAGTCCGGACCACACAAACGGCAGCATATCGCTTAAGCTGACCTTAAGGAGATATCCTGCCGTGAATGCTATCAATAGAAAAGAAATGATATGTACTACCGCTGTCATTCTTCAGGCTCTATCAATCCGTATGAATTATTCTTTCTCTTATAGACCACGTTAACCTGATCGGTATCTGCGTTCATAAAGACATAGAAGCCATGTCCGAGGAGTTCCATCTGTACACATGCATCTTCGGGATACATGGGCTTGATATCGAACTTCTTCACTCTGTCGATCTTAACTTCCTCTTCTTCCTCAAGATCCTCATCCACGAAGTTCTTGGTAAATGAAGCTGCAGCCTGATGTTTGTCTATGATCTTGTTCTTATACTTCTTGAGCTGTCGTTCGATGATCTCTTCTACCAGATCGATCGAAACATACATATCCGTGCTCACCTGTTCTGAACGGATGATGCTGCCCTTAACGGGGATCGTCACCTCTATCTTCTGATCCACTCTCTCAACGCTCAATGTTACATGGACAGTGGTATCTTCCGAAAAATACTTGTCTAACTTACCGAGCTTGTCTTCTACTGCGCTCTTGAGACCGGGGGTTACATCGATATTCTTGCCAACGATTACAAATTTCATATGCATGGCCCTCTCTTTCGATTATTTGCCGGATGTGATCCGACATAATAATTCTACCACACGCCGGAGTAATTTTCCATTCAAGCGATTTTTAAATTTTCCAACAATTCAGGTGTTATTGATGCTTCTTTTAGAACATTTATAAGTCAAGACCTTTTTGAAAAACCGGAAATTTTTCGTGATTATTTACAAGAACATATGTTTGATAGTTTCCATAAAATGATGTGAAACATGTTTCACAAATCGGTGGATAAGGTGGATAACTTCGTGTATAAGTATCTATCCGCATAAATGCGTTACCGTAATTGTGGATAACTCACGCTTTAGCAATATCTGATGTTATTTAGCAATACCAAACCTATTGTGAATAATATACAAAAGGCGCAGCCTCATCGGCTGCGCCTCATTATCTTTCGGATTAGAAGATCCTTCTGATCGACAGGATCGAACGATATGTTGCACTCGAAACTATGATACCTGTCCTTGAAGTCGATGCGTGAACGATCTGTCCGTTACCCGCATATATAGCCACGTGACCTGAATAACACAGGATATCTCCGGGCTGTGCTTCCTCAAGAGAACCTACGGTAGCACCCACGCTTCTGTCTGCCGATGAAGAGTGCGGCAGGCTTACACCGAAGTTGTTGTATACGCTCATTACGAATCCCGAGCAGTCACATCCGTTGGTAAGTGAGGTTCCGCCGTAAACATAAGGGTTACCCACAAACTGCATTGCGAAGTTGACAACGTTCTGACCTGTACCGCTTCCTGCGGGAGCATAGTTTCCGGTATCCGTATATTTGCTCGAGCTTCCCGAACTGCTTCTGGATGCTGCTGCTTTCTGTGCAGCCTGGCGTGCTTCTGCCTCCTTGGCGAGACGTGCTTCCTCTTCTGCCTTGGACTCGGCCTTAACGAATTCAGTGGAAAGTGTTACGTAATCAGTTGAAACGTATCCGTCACCTTCCTCTATGTTTACCTTGACCCATCCGTCAAGTTCTTCAAGAACGATCAGTTCATCATCGATCGGGACCATACCGATCACGGAACTGTCTGTAGTGGGTTCCTGTCTTACATATAATGTAGTCGTGGTAACGGTCGCGATACGTGTTCCGACCTGACGGGCCAGATCAACGGCCGCATAACCTGTCACGCAGAACTCGCCCTTAACATATCCTTCCACGGAACCGGATGAGATCTTATACCATCCGTTTTCTTCCTCGATGAAGTTACCGACGGAATTGTTATAGAGCTTACCTACGATCTCTCCCTCTTCACTGGGAAGGCTTCTTACATTGACATAGTTGCTGACCTGAGCGATAACGAGGTTCGTGAAACTCTCCTCCTCCGTATCGCGCGCACCTGATGCTGCACGAAGGTCTTCGGTATATCCTCTGGATACGATGACCGTGTCCTGGATCACCTTACCGGAATCGGTCTTAGCCTGAACGGGCGTCTCCTCGGGAGCTATAACACTTGCATCAACAACCGATGCGGTCTCTGCATAATTGGTATCCGTTACGAATAAACCTGTTTCAACTCCGAGTTCCTCAAATGCATCCTCGACCTGAGTGGGCTCTTCGCTTGAACTCTCCGATTCGGTCAAAAGTTCGGACAGAGCTTTTACATTGGTTCCCAGAGCATAACTGATGCCTGTCGAAGGAAGTACATCCTTGGTTGATGTTGCAGCCTGAGCATCGATAGAGAAACTCATCACTGCCATGGCACCTGCTGTTATGAATGCTACTGCTTTTCCTAAATTCTTCCTCATAAAATCCTTACAAATATTACATGAAATGTTACAAAATTGTTACGTGCAGATATAAATGTAACATTTCAGTTCATATTTGTCAACTATTTATATTTATGTAAACTATCAGAGTGTTCTTATGTAAACTTCCGCTGAGGATACGGCGCAGGCACCGTCCGCAACGGCGGTTATGACCTGGCGCAGATGCTTGGTGCGTATGTCACCGGCCGCATAGACCCCGGGAGCGCTTGTGACACAGTCCTCACCCGCTATGATGTAACCTCTTTCGTTAAGGTCGCATACGCCTTTCGCAAGTTCGGAAACCGGATCCATGCCCACAGCGATGAATACACCCGATGCGGGTATCTCTTTTGTCTCTCCCGTTTCCTTATTACGTATCTTCAGTGCGGTGACTTTTCCTTCGCCGATGACCTCTTCAGCTACGCTGTTCCACTCGACCGTAACATTTTCCCTGGAGAGCAGCGCATTCTGTAAGCTCACCGAAGCGCGGAGCTCATCACGTCTGTGAACAAGAGTTACGTGCTCGCAGAGTCCGGCGAGGTATATCGCATCTTCTACGGCCACGTCTCCGCCGCCGATCACGACCGTATCTTTTTTTCTGAAAAAAGCACCGTCGCAGGTCGCACAATACGATACGCCCCTTCCGACATATTCACTCTCACCCGGAATGCCGAGTCTGGATCTCTCCGCACCCATCGCAAAAACTATCGTCTTCGAGGTATAAGTACCGCTCACGCCTTCGGCAACATATAAGCCGTCCGAACTCTTAACGGATGAGATCGTATCTTCTATAAATACGGCACCCATCTTTTCGACATGGGCTCTGAAGGTCTCGCCCATCTCATATCCTCCGATCCCGGGAAGTCCGAGATAATTATCCACCTCGGTAGTATTGATGATCTGTCCGCCCGACACGGGGTTCTTCTCAACGATCGCCGCATTAAGCCCTGCCCTTGCGGCATAGAGTGCTGCTCCGAGGCCTGCGGGGCCCGATCCGATTATTAGCATATCAAATGTGTTTTCCATATCTGTCTCCTTTACACTTAAACAAATCCGCCGTCTATGGTTATGACCTGCCCCGTCAGGTATGCGGGTGCAGATGCGAGGGACACCGCTAGCGAGGCCACCTCCGAGGGAAGCCCCAGTCTGTCGGCCGGTATCTCCTCTATGATAGATGCCATCTCCTCGGTGGAGAAGCATCTGTTCATCTCCGTATCGATCACGCCGCACGCTATCGCATTCACCTGGATGTTACTTGGTGCCACTTCCTTGGCCAGTGCTCTGGTAAAAGCATTCAGCCCTCCTTTGGAAGCTGAGTATGCAACTTCCATCGAAGCACCGCGTTCTCCCCATATGGATGAGATATTGATGATGCGGCCGCTCTGCTTCGGTATCATCAGATTAAGAGCAGCCCGGCTCGTCAAAAAAGCCGAATCAAGATTAACGTTTATGATACGCCGCCACTCATTGAGAGTCATGTCCTGAAGCAGTCCTATGTAGGATATCCCTGCATTATTTATAAGAAGATCCAGAGAATCGATCCCTGCAAAAAGTTCGTCTACCTCTTCTTCTTTTGACATATCTGTCCGGGTGGGTGTCACGCTCACCGCATAGTCTCTCGCCAGATCCTCTGATATGTCTTTTAATACATCAAAAGTCCTGTCGCATGTGAGATACAAGTCATATCCCTCACGCGCCAGGGCCTCAGCTACAGCAAGTCCTATACCCCGGGATGCCCCGGTGACCAATGCTTTCATATAATTAATAACCTCGTATTTTATCTGGCAGTCTTCTCTGATCTGCCGTAGAGAACGGTCAATGTCCTGATCTCATCACACAGTTCGTCGCTGAGAGCATCAGGTGACATGCGCCATACCCAGTTGCCGCCTACGGTCGACGGCATGTTGATGCGAGCCGAGTTGTCCAGACCGAGATAATCCTGCATGGGTATGATGCAGGTATCCGCTACGCACATGTGCGCAGCACGTATAAGCGCGGGTCTGATCTGCGATCTTCTCTTTACTCCCAGATACTTCATCGCAAAACGTACATCATTCGCAGCTGCGGATCTTATCCAGCCTTCCACGGTGTCGTTATCATGTGTCCCGGTGTATACGACACAGTTGGATGTATATACATGAGGAAGATAATCGCTCGGCTCCCTGTGGTCAAAAGCAAACAGCAGGACCTTCATTCCGGGATATCCGGTCTTTTTCACAAGTTTGATGACGGAGTCGGTAAGGAATCCGAGATCTTCGGCGATCACGCTCTTATCGCCCAGCGCTTCCTTCATCGCCTTGAATATCTCATAGCCGGGACCGGTCTCCCACTTGCCGAACTCGGCGGTCTCATCGCCGTAGGGAATGGCATAATACTCATCAAAGCCCCTGAAATGGTCTATGCGCAGGACATCATATAAGCGGTAGCAGTATTCGATCCTCCTGATCCACCATTTAAATCCGGTCTTTTTATGATAGTCCCATTTATACAGAGGATTGCCCCAAAGCTGTCCGGTTGCGGAAAAAGCGTCCGGCGGGCATCCCGCTACACCTATGGGGATGTTTTCCTTATCCAGCTGGAAAAGCTCCGGATTGGACCATGTATCGGCCGAATCAAACGCAACATAGATCGGGATATCGCCGACTATGCTGACTCCCTTCTCGTTCGCATAAGTCTTAAGCGCCTCCCACTGAGTCGCGAACATATACTGCTGGAACTTATAGAATCCGATCTCATCCGCAAACTTTTCGGAATACGATCTGATCGCATCCTTCCTGCGGAGCCTGATATCCTCATCCCACTCTATCCAGCTCTTGCCGTCAAAAGAATTCTTGACAGCCATATAGAGTGCATAGTCGTCAAGCCAGAAGGAGTTCTTCTTACAAAATGCGATATAATCCTTATCCGATGCTATGCCGCTCCTGTCATAAGCTTTCTTAAGAAGCTTGAAGCGGGTGTTGTAGATATGCTCATAATCGATGTCGTCATCATCCGCACCCGAATAGGTTGCCTCGCACTCCTTGTGCTTAAGCCAACCTCTCTCGACGAGATCATCGGGATCTATGAAATACGGATTACCGGCAAAAGTCGAGAAAGACTGATACGGAGAATCTCCGTACCCGGTAGGTCCGAGCGGAAGGATCTGCCATAAAGACTGTTCCGCACCGGCCAGAAAATCAACGAACTTATATGCTTCTTTTGAAAAAGTGCCGATCCCGTACTTGGACGGAAAGGCCGATATGGGCATAAGGATCCCGCTTCTTCTCATTGTTAACCCCCGGAAAAAATATTAAAGATATTTGCTGATGCGGTCCATATTGGTAACGAGATTGTCGATCTGCGAGGAAAGCTCACGGATATGAGCTGCAGATGCGCTGACACCGTCCGTACTCTCTTCGACCGTTTCGGCTATGCCGGTCACTTCCGATGTGATGCTCTTGACCAGGGTGCGTAGTTCGACCGCCATATGAGAGACCTCAGTAACGATCTCATTGATATATGATGCATCGGAACTGTACTGATTGCCGGCCTGAACGAAGCCTTCATAATCAGGCATTACGCTCTCGTTAACGAATTTGACCATCGTATCGGAGCTCTCGATAAGCCCGCCGACCGCCCCGACTACCATGCTGTTTACGCTCTGTATGTCATTGGCGGCTACTCTTGAATGGTCGGCCAGTTCCCTTATCTCATCGGCAACCACTGCGAAACCTCTTCCGGCTTCACCGGCCCTGGCTGCCTCGATGGATGCGTTAAGTGCGAGCAGATTGGTCTTACTGGATATGGCCAGTATCTCTTTGGTCAGTTCGTTGACCCGCTCGACGCTCTTGGATTCTTCTATCGATCTGTTAAGATCAACCAGGATGTTGCCCATCACGTCCGAAGTATTCCTCATGTTATTCTCGGCGGTGGACTTCATCTCATCGGCGCGCTTGCTCATCTGGGATGCGTAACTTAAGAGATCCTCTGATGCCTGAGCCAGTTCTATCACATGGTCTCCGACAGCCTTGACATTGGTGCTCACGCATGCAGCAGTGTCGGTCACATTGCACATTGATGATTCGAGCGCCTGCATCTCACCTGAAGTTACGTTGGAATAATCGTTAGCCGTCTCTATGTTTTCCCGCATGGATTCCAGGATCCGGTCTCTCTCGGCCCTGTTCTTCTCCAGGCGCGCCTCTTCTGCAGCTTTTTCGCGTGCGGCGGCTTCGTCTATAGCGTCAGTCTTAGTCTTGTTTCCGAATAATCCCATGATAAGTCTCCACATGAAGTAATTTTCTCGTTCAATTATATTATATTATCTCTTCATTTGCATCTGCTTATAGTACATCTTCTGCTGTTTACGCATCTGTTTATAATACATCTTCTGCTGTTTCATCATCCGGTTCCTGGCCTTCCTCTCGGAATGCGTCGCGATGCGTATCACGATGATGATGATTATCACTATCAGTATGATGATGATCGATACCACAAGAACGGGATCCGCAAGCAGTTTCTTAATGATAGCTTCGGGTTTCTTCGACTCCGGTCCGTATCCTGCATAATC
>JAEEGL012809633.1_pt1 | contig 11687 bp, 13 predicted proteins | sample 9134231 | NCBI WGS metagenome assembly JAEEGL01 (sample SAMN16246548, study PRJNA631951) | gut metagenome | biome: gut microbiome; feature: rumen; material: fiber-attached | host: Bos | place: Iran: Karaj | collected 2018-10 | reverse complement strand
TCTAAAATAGTAAATGTACTATTAGTCGTGGATCTCGTAAATGTACCTGTTTTTAAAACACCGGTAGTACAACTACTTGGACTTGTTGTTAAGGCATATTTAAAGTTTTCAGATGCTGCTAATTCAGATGCCATAGAGTTTACTTTTAAACTAAGTGACATGTAAGCACTTCCACCATTATCATTTGTAACACTTGTCGTAATTGTTCTTTGTATTGCATGTTCAGAGTCAGTACATGTTGCAGGTGCTAACTTAACGTCACTACTTGTAATGTTACCGCCACCATCAGCAGAACATGATAAGCCTGGAGTAAGGGTAAAACTAACGGCTGTATTTTGGGCAGCAGCTGATTGCCAACTCCAATAAGCAAGTGTTCCACCCACAATTAAAAACAATATAATTGCTATTGCTAGAAAGATATATATTATTTTATTATTATTGTTATTCATAGTATCTACCTCTATTTTCCTATACTAATTATAACAAATTATTAGTTTTTTTACAACTATTATTTGTAGGTCGCAATATATGCTTCTGGAATACTACCATTAATAATGTTAATAGATAATGGGATGACATTTATAATATTAATTTCTTTAGTGGTTATTGGTAAAATTACCCTCGCATTAGCATATAATTTTACTCTTACTTCGACTAAAGCATTATTAATGCCATATGGTTTTACTTCAGTTTCTAATTCACTTAATACATCTCCCACAATATCAACTCTTATTTGAATTTTAGGTCCAAAATTTCTAATCAAAGGATTTTTAAAAACTACTCCCAAAGGAATTTCATCGACAATAAACTTATCATGTCCATCAAATACACTTTCCATTTCATTAAACTTATCTTCAATATTATAAGTTATTTCATTGATTAACTTGGTAGCTTCATATGAGTTATAATTAATCATTTTGATTTCATTATTACTATCTTTCTCAATTGTAAAAAGGTCATTTTGAAACTTGATATTATCCGCTCCACTATTGATAATTTCTGTTAAATATTTTCTAGCTTTAGCTTCGGCAATTGGCATAATCGTATCATTAAACTTTTTATAAAAGTGATTTATCGTAAATAATGCCACAATAAAAGTCATAATTATTAGTATTAATTCACGTGATAGATATGTACCTATCGTCTTTTTTTTATACTTTCTTAGTTTCATATTTAATTATATGAAAAAAGAGTAAGTTTACTTACTCTTATTCGCTATAAATTGCTGTTTGATCGTATTCTTCTCTTACGTAAAGAATTAATTTTTGAATAGTTTCTTCTGTTGGATTATTGTATTCTTCCAAAGATATTCCAGATTTTCTGAAATCTTCTTCATCAAACTCTCCAATTTCACCTACAATTAAATCTCTTTCTTTTCTAAATTCTTCTAAATCTTTTTCCATAAATACTCCTATATATCTAGATTGTGATATACATTTTGTACATCATCCAAATCTTCTAATGCTTCGACTAAAGCCATTACTTTTTCAGTATTTTCTTCGTCTAGTGCTATATAATTATCAGGTATAAATGTAACTTCTGAAACTATATATTTATCATAACCTAACTTATCTAATTCATCTTTAACACTAAGGAATTTATCAGGTTCTGTATAAATTGTTATTTCTTCTTCACCGATATCCATATCAAGAATATCTAGTCCTAATATTTCTTCCATCACTTTATCTTCGTCGTACACGTTTTCCAAAACAATTAAGCCTTTTCTTTTAAACATATAACTAACTGATCCATCAGTTCCTAAGTTACCATTTCTTTTTGATAAGGTACTTCTGACAAAACCAGCTGTTCTATTTTTATTATCAGTTAAGCAATCGATCATAAGCGCAATTCCACTAGGTCCATACCCTTCATATCTTACTGCTTCGTAACTTTCCCCAGCTCCCTTGCTAGCTGCTTTTTGAATGGCTGATTCAATATTTGCTTTTGGCATATTTTCTGCTTTTGCTTTTTCAACAACCATTCTAAGGGCGGCATTATTAGCTGGATCCAAATCGCCTGACTTGGCAGCCACATATAATTCTTTTGCTAGTTTTTGGAATACTTTACTTCTAGCCGCATCAATTGCGCCCTTTTTTCTCTTAATTGTTGACCATTTACTATGTCCTGACATAATTTATTCTCCTTACATTATTTTCTTTTTAAAACTCTTTTTTTAGTATTTGGATTAATTTTTAATAATCCTTTTTCGATTGCATAAGCTCTAACGGCTCCAGAAAAGGAAACATCATCAATTTCTTCTTCTAATAATCCTAACTTATACATACCATCCCAAATACTTTTCTTTTCTTCATCACTAATAACGGTATCTCCAAATTGATAATAAGTACTAAGAATAAATTCTTTATTATGTGATACCCCTAACATCAATTGACGACGAAAATATTCTTTTAATTCATAATATTCGACATATGTAATTTTATCTTTCCTTAAAAGTTCATTAATTATTGGAAAAGCCCTTTTATATGGAGCTCCTCCCATAAGATAATAATCATATCTACTTAGATCTCTTTTTTCTTCTTTTCTTTCAACTATTTTCTTTACAATATTTTTATAATTTTGAGCTATTTCTTTATCCATAATACTCCCCTCTTTTTAAAAATAACGTTTAATATTATATCATAACAAAGAAATATTGCAATCTTTTTTAACCTAAATACTCAAGTAAAATTGGCCCTAAGATAAGTAAAAGTAATAACGGGATAAAGAAGAATACTGAAATAACACTAATAAGTACTGGTACTTTACTAATTCTTCCCTTTACTTCCATCTTTCTTTTCTCTCTTAAGAAATCTATTTGATTATATAAATTTTGGATAATACTATTGCCATATAAATTAGATTCCGTAAGCGATAAAATAATATTGTTAATCGTATCACTTGGTATTCTTGCTTGCATATCAGAAAGTGCTTCATTCAAACTTTTACCAAAAGATACTTCTCTAACAGTTTCTTTAAATTCATTTGATAATATTCCTGATACATTACTAGTAGTAACATCGATTGCTTCGACTAAGTTTCTACCAGTTTCTAATGATAGTGTTAATACTTCAAAGAAATGCATCGCTTCTCCTTCAAGTTTAATTGTTCTCTCTCTTAATTTATTATCAAGAGCTACCCTACTAAATAGAATGTAGTATAAAAGTGTAATAATTGGTGCTAATATATATCCATATTTAAATAGATATAGTATTAGCATAAAGACAACAATAGATGATGCTAGTCTTCCAATTATTAATTTATATACATTCATTTTGTTGCCAGTTCCTAATAATTTAATTTTAGCTATTTGCTTATCAATATATTTTTCACTATATATTTTTCTTATTAATTCTTCTTTGTTCATCAGTACTCAACCCTCACTATTCTACTTAGTAAGTATGCGTAAATCATAAACATAATAAGTGCTACGGCAAGCATTATATAACCCAATGGACTAGCAAAGAATGGATCAAAATAATCTGGATTTAATAGATAAATAATTAAAACAAAGAAAATTGGCACAACTAGTAAAATCTTTGTCACTAGTTTTGATACGGTTGTTGAATTCTTTAATTCTTCTTTTAATTTTTTCTTATCGAAGAGTGTCTTTTCAATCGAATCAAAAACCGCAATAATATTACCACCAGTACGGTTTAATATTGTCAAAGAAGACGATAAGTATTCTGCTTCTTCGATTCCTACCCTCTTTGAAAAACGATCAAAAACCGTATCGATTGATAAACCATAATTCATTTCTTCATATATTTTTTTAAATTCTAGCCCAATTGGTTTTGGTAATTTCTTACTAGCTATTTCAACAGCTTGAACTGTCGATTTTCCCGATTTAAAAGCATTATTCATAATAATAATTGCTCTTAAAATATCATTTTCAATTTTTTTCTTATTTGAGTTTCTTGCAATAATTAAATAAATATCTAAAACATAAAAGCCAATAATCATACTGATAACTAGTTGTATAACAGTCACAAATCTACCTTGAATAGCCATACCACCGATTGTTAAAATAACAAAGATAACACTTATTACTAATTTATGTGTAATATAGTCTTCGGCATGATACAAACTACCAACCGAGTATTTTTCATACATATTAGTAAACATCGGAAGCATCTTACGAATCTTTTTTCTTTGCTTTTTGACAAACAAAATATATCTTTCCCAAATCTTATCAACAAGTGCTAAATTACTTCCTGGTTTATTATATTTTACACTATATTTAGCTATTCTTTTTTCTAACTTAATGGCATTATTTAAACGTAAAAATAGCGTGATAATTATGATTAAAGCAAATATTAGTACTATTTGTACCAATACGATTAAAAACCTTTTATCCATAATTATCACCTCTATTCTTTTTTTAATCTAATCTCGTACTTGTATCTATTGGACTTTTCCCAGTTCCAATATCTTTTTTTATAACATATTTGGCTCCTAAGAAAGTAACAATACATATAATTAGTAAAATTGCACTGTAACTAACCATTTTCCATTTACTCATTTCCATCTTATTCACCAAAAATATCTTTTAAGATAATTCCCTTACGTTTCATTCTGTCATATACCTTAGGCGTGTATTTATATAAAACGAATTCGCCACGGACATCACCTTGTTCTGATAAGCCATCTTCTTTAAAGGCAAAGATTTCTTTTAATTGTACTTTATCATCTTTGATACCAACAACTTCAGAAATTGAACTTATCTTCCTTTTACCATCAGATAGTCTCTCAATTTGAATAACAATATTAATTGCTTTTTCAATATAGTTTCTAATTGCTGCCACTGGTAACTCCATATCATTCATTAACATCATTGTCTCTAATCTATTGATAGCGTCTTCAGGGCTGTTCGCATGAAGTGTTGTAATTGATCCTTCATGACCAGTATTCATAGCTTGTAACATATCAAAAGCTTCCTTGCCTCTTACTTCACCAACAATAATTCTATCTGGTCTCATTCTTAGTGAGTTTCTAACCAAATCACGAATCGTAATTTCGCCTTCACCTTCATAGTTGACCATCCTAGTTTCTAGCGATATTACATGTGATTGATGAAGTCTAAGTTCGGCTGCATCCTCAATTGTAATAATACGTTCTTCATCTCCGATAAAACCACTTAAAATATTAAGTAAAGTCGTTTTACCAGTACCAGTACCACCTGAAATAATAATATTTAATTTAGCTTCAACACAAGCTTGTAAAAATTCAGCCATATTCTTTGTAAGTGATCCCATACGCATCAAGTCTTCAACACTTTCCATACGTTTTGAGAACTTACGAATTGTAATTACTGGCCCAGATAAAGATAATGGTGGAATAATCGCATTAAGTCTTGATCCATCAGGAAGTCTTGCATCAACCATTGGATTAACCGCATCTATTGTCCTACCTAATGGTTGAACGATTCTTTGAATTGTTCTGATTATATGATTATCATTAATAAATGACACCGATTCATCTTTAACAAGTCTACCATCAATTTCAACATAAATATCATTAATACCATTAACCATTATTTCTGTAACTGCATCATTTTCTAAAAGATCTGTAAGTGGTCCATATCCATTTATTTCATTTTGAATCAAATTAAAGATATGTGCTCTTTGATTAGCATCTAAACTATAGTCTTCCAACGTTTCATCAATTTGATCATTGATATATTGCTCAAGTGATACATTCGTAGGTATTTGATTATTGATAAGATTTTGAACAATCTTAGCACGTAATACCTCTAATTTTTCCTTATCAGGAAATACCGCATAATCTTTAACGTCCTCGGTAACATTCTCTCTTTTACGGGCTCCAAATTCCTCTAATAAAGTATTCTTATTAGCCATTATTCTTCACCCTCTTTCTTCACATCTTCGATTAAAGAAAGCGCTAATTTATTCATATTTTTTATATCATTATTATAAAATCTTCCGATATTTTTATTTAGGGTAAGTATTTCACCATTAAGTATATATTTATCAATATTCTTAATATAGAAATTCTTTGATATTGTATAATCGATATTACCCTTAATCATATTACGAATATCAAATGGTGTAATATAATCACGCCCAGTATCTCTTGAATTATTCAAAACAATCTTATAGTTTGTTTTACCCATTTCATTAAAGATACTTAACATTGTTTTCATATTTTTAATATCGACTAAATCATTAGTAATAACAAATAATGTATTATAGGCAGCATCCATTGATAATAAACATACTTCATCAAGTGAATGTGATGTATCAACTAAAACTACATCGTAATCATGTCTAGCTAAATCGAACACTTTACCAATATATTTACTTTCAATTTTAGAAACATTTCTAGGATCCTTTGGTGCTGACAAAACATCGATTCCCTTATTATAATTACTTACATAGTCAGCTAATTCTACCTGTTTATTGTTACTAAGTGCATCCACTAACATATAAATATCTTTTTTACTATTAACATTAAGTACGGTAGCAATTCCACCAGCATATAAATCCAAGTCAATAATTAATACTTTCTTTTTCATAAGAAAATATAATCCCGCTAGATTCGTCGTAATGGTTGTTTTCCCAACTCCACCCTTAACAGATGAAATGGTGATTAATTTCCCATTATAGTTGTTCATAGCACCACCTATTTATCCTTTCTAATTATCTTTTTGTCATTTTCCTTATAACCAATATAATTTGATTTAACATTAAATGTTTTAAACTTATTAATAAGTGATAATTTATTATCAAGTCTATCCTCTAAAGATATCTTAATCTTTCCCTCACTAATACTTACACTAATTATATCGATATCATCTTTATTCTTTTTAATCATTTCATTTAATTTAAAATTTAATTCAGTATCATCTAATTTATCTAACCCATAATCAATTACCAAATAATTAATATTATCAAGTTCCAGACGAAGTAATATCATATTCCCAATATCATATACCATAAATAGTATAAGTAAAATTACCGGAATAATTAACACAAAAGAGATTAAACTCTGTCCTTTATTATTCATGTGGGATATACCTCTTAACATAAACTTTATATGGATTACCAAGTATACGGTTTAACCCTGGTGTAATTATCTTGACGTTACCTTTAATTATTACATTATCATAATCATTTTCATTAGTTACTTCAATATTAATTTTTGGATACATATTTCTTATTTCATCAATAGATGTTCCATTTTTATATAGTAAGGCAATATCAGTACTGTCATTTTCTAATTTGTTCTTTGTATTAAATATCATTCCAAAGTCATAGACAGCAAATAATAGAAATATAAAGACCGGTAAGATTAAAACAAATTCTACAAGCGCTTGTCCTTTCCTATTCATAATTTGCCTCCTAGTTACTCTATCATATCAATTATACCAAATACACAAAAAAAAAGAAAGAGTTTATCTTCCTTTTTTCTTTACTTTTTTATCATCTTCAAGTTTTCTTTTCTTATTATCTTCTTTTTTAAGTTTATCGATATCTCTATTAGCCTTTTTAGTTTCCTCATCATCTTTATCATCTTTGAAGATTAAATAGATAAGTCCAGCAATTGCTAATAAGATTAAGATAATAATAACGATTCTTGATAATTTACCATCATCTTCAGCTTTTGGTTCAACTTTATTATCATCAATTGGCGCCGGTTCAATTGAATCACTATCATCATCGCCATCATCATAAGTAGGTTCTACGTAGTTAACTGGGCTAACGGAAGTTTCTTCCTTTTCTTCTTCCTTTGCCTCACGCACTACTTTAATTGTATAACTCTTTTCATTACCTTCAGCATCAACCAATGTAATAACTATTGTGTTTTCTCCCTCAGCTAGCTCTTCAGGGGTAGCTACTGAACTAGGACTATAACCCTCATCAGCTAATACATATTCAAGATCTACTGCCGTAACATCATTTGGTACTGTTACTGTATAAGTACTTAAATCTACATCGTAACCAGCAACTGTAATTGATGAGAATGGGCTTTCTTCCTCTTCTTCCTCAATTGTTATATCGATACTTGTTTCTCCATCAGCTGTATAGTAAACATCAAAATCATAATATTTTACTTCGTCTACAGAAACCGTAGCCGTACCAGAAGCCAACGCCTTAAATGTAAGTGACACAACAACATAATCAGTATCATTGAATATTAGTTTAGGGCTTCCATTTTCATCAAATATAATATTGCCTTCTTCGTCTTCAACCGGTTCAATATCAAGATCTAAATAATCTCCCAAGTATATGAACTGTCCTTCATTCATCTTACCTTGGTCAAATACTTTTGCTTCTGCAGATACTAATTCTAATAGGCTCTTATCGTATCCTATTAATCCAGATATACCATTAATCGTATATTCATTTAGTGTTACCACATATTCTAAAGTGAATTCATCTCCCACCTTAACTGGACCACTAAACTCGCCAAATTTCGTGTTAATTGTTACATCATCAGCTGTAATATCATCAGTATATCCTGTTTCTAACATTAATTTTAAATATGCTGCATCTAAATCGTTAACTTCGCCATCGCCATTAACATCAGAAGTTTCGGTAGTTTCTTCTAAGCCAAGAATTTGATCAATTAATAAATCTAAATCGTCTTGATTAATTTTACCATCGCCATTAACATCTCCCTTGGTTACTATTCCATACCATACATTTACACCATGATCATCACTTAAATGTAGTCCGTCTTCATCAATTTCTGCAGTGGCATTAGGAAATGCCGAAGAAACAATATTCATTAATTCTTCTTCATCATAATTTACTGCTGTAAGAACATATTGATTAAAAATATAACCTTCGTTAACTGCACTAAGTACTTCATCATTATCTTCATCCGTACCATGCTCAATATAATAATCCATTTCATATGGTGTAGTATTGCCTTCTGGATCTGTTAATGTTCCTTCCACAATTAATTCAAATCCGCCATACAAATATCCATCAAATGTAAAGCTTTTTATAGTTACGCCCTCTAGTAGTTCTTCGGTTGTATATTCCACTCCTTCATAAGTGAATGTATATATCTCTGTACTCTCTACACCACTAAGCTTCGCTACTATATCAACTTTACTAGTGCTTTTATCTAACTCTGCATAACCATAATCATTTTCAAACTTAGCACCATCTACATATACTTCATATACAAGTGTTGCTTCGCTTGCAGGCTCCTCACCAGTAGGTTCTTCGCCAGTAGGTTCTTCACCGGTAGGTTCATCAGTTGAAGGTTCCACCGCAGTTGGCTCTACTTCACCTTCACCAGGTAATTCTTCTCCTTCTTTTCCTTCTTCAGTATCGATAGCTGGATTTTCTTCTTTTTCATTTTCCCCATCTGTAATTTCGATAACTGGTGGATTTTCATTATTTTCTAACTCATCAGCAAATGCCACAGATAAAGGCATTAAATTATTAAAGAATAATCCTAAAGCTAAAAATACTTTTAAAATCTTATTTAATTCTTTCTTTAACTTTCTCATAAATTCCTTCCTTTTCGATTGTATTGTTTTTTTAATTGTTTGTCCCCTGAACCAAACACCTCCTGCATGATAGATATCTTTCACTCTCAACTATCATTCAAATTAATTATAGCACAATATCTTGCTATTCCTAGTAATTTGACACAAATTTGACATTATCCAAATAATTCCAAACAAAGCTCATTTAATATATCTAGCTGTTTTTGATATTATGTCTATTGTATTTATTCCCCTTATTTATTTTTAAACGTGTCTAATTCACCCCGTTTAAAGTTATCATCATTACAACTCAAAGCAAAAAATAAAGGAAAATTAATTTCCTTTATTCTTTATTTCTTTCTTAATTAATTTAATGAATTCATCAAATGAAACAGTTGTCGTATCAGGGCTACCAAACTTACGATAAGTTACGGCTTTATCATCCTTTTCCTTATCACCAAGTACTAGTGTATAAGGTATCTTTCTCGTTTGACTTTCTCTTATCTTATAACCAAGTTTTTCATCCCTACTATCAAGTTCACATCTAATGCCATCATTTGTTAATTTATCTAATACTTCCTTAGCATAATCCAAATGATATTCATTATTAACTGGAATAACATTTATTTGCGTTGGTGCAAGCCATAATGGTAAGACACCTTTAGTTTCTTCAAGTAAGAAGGCTGTAAATCTATCAAATGTTCCAAAGATTGCTCTATGAATTACCACTGGAGTTTGCTTATTTCCTTCTTTATCAATATATGATAATTCAAATCTTCTTGGAAGTAAGAAATCTAATTGACAAGTAGATAACGTTACTTCTGGTCCTACCGCTGGTTTTACTTCAACATCTAATTTAGGTCCATAGAAAGCCGCTTCTCCGATTGCTTCATAGTATTCGATTCCAAAACTATTTAATACTTCACGTAGTTTGTTTTCCGCACTATTCCACATCTCATCATCTGGGAAGTATTTTTCTTTATCCTCTGGATCTCTTAATGATAATCTAAACTTATATTCTTTAATTCCAAAGTCACGATATACATCTAGAATCAATTCTACAACTTTTTTAAACTCTTCACCAATTTGTTCTGGTGTTACAAATAGATGCGCATCATTTTGACACATACATCTAACTCTCTCTAACCCCTTAACAGCACCGCTGGCTTCGTATCTAAAGTCAGTTGCAAATTCACCAATTCTAATTGGCAATTCACGATAAGAATGCAAATCATTTCTATAAATTAACATATGATGTGGACAGTTCATTGGGCGAAGAACAAACTCTTCTTCATCAACTTTCATTACTGGGAACATATTTTCCTTATAGTGATCCCAATGTCCACTTGTTTTATATAAATCAACTGTTCCTACACAAGGAGTATATACGTGCTTATAACCTAATTTCTGTTCTTTTTCGTAGATGTAATTTTCTAATTGTTTTCTTACTAAAGCACCTTTTGGTAACCAAAGAGGCATTCCTTTACCAACTAAGTCATCAGACATAAATATTTCTAATTCCTTGCCAATCTTACGATGATCTCTTTCTTTAGCTTCTTCAAGTTCAGCTAAATATGCATCCAAATCTTCTTGATTGTCAAAACATACGCCATAGATTCTTTGAAGCATCTTATTCTTAGCGTCGCCCTTCCAATAAGCACCACTTACTTTAAGTAATTTAAAATATTTTAATTCCTTAACCGTATCAACATGTGGTCCACGGCATAAATCTGTAAAATCACCTTGAGAATAGCAACTAATTACTGTTTCATCTTCATCCATTCTAGAGATTAAATCAATCTTGTATGGATCATCTTTAAACATTTCTAGTGCTTCATCTTTACTGATTTCATGTCTTACGATTCTCTTACCATCTTTACTGATTTTTTTCATTTCTTTTTCAATTTTTTCTAAATCAGCTTCAGTAATTACGACATCTCCTAAATCGATATCATAGTAAAATCCACTTTCAATTACTGGACCTACCCAAAACATTGCATTTGGATATAAATGCTTTACCGCTTGAGCAAGCAAATGAGCACAACTATGATTTTTTACACTTAACTCTTCGTCTTCTTTGATATTTATCATTATATTCATCCTCCTCTAATTCTATTTCAATTATTTCCTTTCTTAATTTATACTTTTTATTCTCATATCTTCCACGACAGATTAATTCCTTTTTAATAACCTTATAAAATGATGGCTTATCTTTATATCTACT
>JAEEGL012721332.1_pt1 | contig 11687 bp, 17 predicted proteins | sample 9134231 | NCBI WGS metagenome assembly JAEEGL01 (sample SAMN16246548, study PRJNA631951) | gut metagenome | biome: gut microbiome; feature: rumen; material: fiber-attached | host: Bos | place: Iran: Karaj | collected 2018-10 | reverse complement strand
TCTGGATCAAGATTTTCCCCGACAAGCCGGTTACGCAGAAACCCGCTGAAACCCGAATGGGTTCCGGCAAAGGTTCTCCGGAATACTGGGTTGCGGTTGTGAAGCCCGGCAGAGTGCTTTTCGAAATCGGCGGAATCGACGCGGATGTGGAAAAGGAAGCGCTGCGCCTGGCAAGCGGAAAGCTGCCGCTGCGTACGAAGATCGTAGCCAAGGCGGAAGCACCGAAAGAAAATGCAGCAGGTGGTGAAAGCAAATGAAGGCAAAGGAATTCGCAGCAATGAGCCCGGAAGAGCTGACGAAAAAGATTGCTGATCTTAAAGAAGAATTGTTCAACCTTCGCTTTCGTCTTGCCACCGGTCAATTGGACGATGTGATGCAGATCAGCAAAGTAAAGCATGATATCGCCCGCGCCCTGACGGTTCAGACCCAGCAGAGCAAAAACTGACCTGTAGGCAGTGAAAGGAGTCAATTATGGCAGATAATGTAAGAGGCATCCGGAAGACCCGCGTAGGCGTGGTCGTCAGCGATAAGATGGATAAAACCATTGTTGTCTCGCTTTCTACCCGCGTGCGTCATCCGCTGTACGGCAAAATCGTCGCCCGCACCAGCAAGATCAAGGTGCATGACGAAGAGAACCAGTGCGGAATCGGCGATACCGTGCGCGTGATGGAGTGCCGTCCGCTTTCCGCGACCAAGAGATGGCGCCTGGTGGAAATTGTTGAGAAGGCCAAGTAAGGTCTGAAACCGTATCCGACCTCTCATGCGGTGAATGCCGGCATGAAGAGGAATCCATAAAGGAGGAAAACCCCATGATTCAGCCGCAAACGCGACTCAAGGTTGCCGATAATTCCGGCGCGAAGGAAATCATGTGCATCCGCGTTCTCGGCGGTAGCTTCCGTCGCACAGGGTCCATTGGCGATATCATCGTCGCTTCCGTAAAGACAGCGACACCGGGCGGCCAGGTAAAGAAGGGCGATGTGGTGAAAGCCGTGATCGTCCGCGTGCATCAGCCCAAGCGCCGTCCGGACGGCAGTTACATCCGCTTCGACGACAACGCAGCAGTGCTGATCGCCGACGACAAAATGCCCCGCGGCACCCGTATCTTTGGACCGGTCGCCCGTGAACTGCGTGAAAGAGACTTCATGAAGATCGTCTCTCTGGCGCCGGAAGTACTGTAAGGAGGACAATGAAGTATGGTTATCAAGTCTAAAGACACCGTCGTTGTCATCTCCGGCAAGGATAAGGGCAAGCAGGCGAAGGTGACCAGCGTGCGCCCCACCGACGGAAAAATCACCGTTGAAGGCGTCGCGATGGTGACCAAGCACGAAAAAGCCCGCGCGCAGGGACAGCCCGGCGGCATCATCCACAAGGAAGCCTACATCGACGCTTCCAACGTGATGCTCGTCTGCCCCAAATGCGGAAAAGCGACCCGCACCGGCGTAAAGGTGCTTGAAGATGGCAAAAAGACCCGCGTCTGCAAGAAATGCGGCGCTGAAATCGATAAATAAGGAGGACACACTTCATGGCTACCCGTCTTCATGAAAAGTATCTGGCCGAAGCTGTGCCTGCCTTACAGCAGAAATTCGGCTACAAGAACATCATGCAGGTTCCGAAGCTTGAGAAGATCATCATCAACATCGGCCTGGGAGACTGCAAGGACAACGCGAAGGCCTTTGAGACCGCTGTGGACGAACTGACTCAGATCGCCGGCCAGAAACCGCTGGTGACCAAAGCGAAGAAATCCATCGCGAACTTCAAGGTGCGTGAAGGCATGAATGTCGGCGCGAAGGTGACACTGCGCGGCGACCGGATGGAAGAATTCATGGACAAGCTCGTGTCCATCGCGCTGCCCCGCGTACGCGACTTCAGCGGTGTTTCCACCAAAGCCTTCGACGGCCGCGGCAATTATTCCCTGGGTGTCCGCGAGCAGCTGATTTTCCCCGAAATCGAATACGACAAGGTGGAAAAAATCCGCGGCATGGAAATGATTTTTGTTACCACGGCCAAAACCGACGAAGAAGCGAAAGAACTTCTGCAGCTGCTCGGTATGCCGTTTGCGCGGTAAGGGAGGAGTAAAAGATGGCAAAGACCAGTCAGAAAATCCGTCAGGCGCGTCCCGCCAGGTTCTCCACGCGCGCGTATACCCGCTGCAGCATTTGCGGACGTCCTCACAGCGTCCTTCGCCGCTACGGTGTATGCCGCATCTGCTTCAGAGAACTGGCTTACAAAGGACAGATTCCCGGTGTTCGCAAAGCGAGCTGGTAAGTAAGGAGGTAGTATCATGCTTGTCAATGATCCCATTGCCGATATGCTCACCCGCATCCGCAATGCGCAGGTGGCCCGTCACGAGAGCGTGACGATCCCCGCCTCCAACATGAAGAAATCCATCGCGAAGATTCTGTTGGAAGAGGGTTATATCAAATCCTACGAAAACACCACGGCAGACGATCGTCCCGCGATCAAAATCACGCTGAAGTATCTGGATAAAAAACAGCCCGTCATTCAGGGACTTCGCAGGATCTCCCGTCCTGGCCTGCGCGTATACGCGGCCTGTGAGGATCTTCCGAAGGTACTCGGCGGCCTGGGAATCGCGATCGTATCCACCAATCAGGGTGTCATGACCGATCGCACCGCCCGCAAAGCCAATATCGGCGGCGAAGTGCTCTGCTACATCTGGTAAACCGAACACGCATTGGAGGTAAGAATTATGTCACGTATCGGAAAACGTCCGATTTCCGTTCCTGCCGGCGTGAAGGTTGAGATCAGCGACCAGAACCTGGTGACGGTCAAGGGTCCCAAGGGAACGCTTCAGCAGCAGGTAGATCCGCAGGTACACATCGAGCAGAAGGCAAACGAACTGATCCTCACGATCGAAGATGAAAAGCTTCTGGGCGCCAAGCACGGTCTGTACCGTGCCCTGGTCCACAACATGGTGGTCGGCGTAACGGAAGGCTTCTCCAAGACGCTGGAAATGGTGGGCACCGGTTACAGAGCGGCAGCCGAAGAAAACGGCAAAAAGCTCAACATCGCGATCGGTTTCTCCCATCCCGTCATCCTGGACGCGCCGGAGAACATCACCTTTGAAACCCCGGTGCAGACAAAAATCGTTATCCACGGAATCAACAAGCAGCAGGTCGGCAATCTCGCCGCGGATATCCGCGCGATCCGTAAGCCGGAACCCTATCTGGGCAAGGGCATCAAGTACGAGAACGAGCACATCCGCCGCAAGGAAGGCAAGGCCGGCAAGAAGTAAGAAAGGGAGTGAGCGCAGATGTTTAAAAAGCGCGACCGTAATGAAGTGCGCGTGATCCGTCACGCCCGTGTGCGCAAAAAGATCAGCGGCACACCCGAAATGCCGCGTCTGTGCGTATACCGTTCCAACAAATCCATTTATGCCCAGATCATCGACGATACCAAGGGCATCACCCTTTGCTCCGCTTCCACGCTGGATCCTTCCCTGAAGGATCAGCTGGCTGAAGTGGACAAATCCGGCGCGGCCAAGCTTGTCGGCAAGCTGGTGGCCGAGCGTGCGATCAACGCCGGTATCAAGGACGTCGTTTTTGACCGCGGCGGCTATGTTTATACCGGCCGTGTGTCCGCTCTTGCAGCCGGAGCCCGTGAAGCGGGTCTCAACTTCTAAGGGAGGAATGAACGCATGCAACGCAGAGAAGAACCGGTAAGCGAATTCAAAGAGCATCTGGTAGCGCTGAACCGTGTTACCAAGGTTGTCAAGGGCGGTAAGAATTTCCGTTTCGCGGCGCTTGTCGTCGTGGGCGATGAAAAGGGCCGCGTGGGCGCTGCGATCGGCAAGGCCAAGGAAGTTCCCGAAGCCATCCGCAAAGGCAGCGAAGCCGCCAAGAAGCATCTGATCAACGTTCCGATGGACGGGACCACCATCCCGCACGCGATTGACGGCCATTACGGCACGGCGAAAGTCGTTCTGCTTCCGGCCGAAGAAGGTGCCGGCGTTATCGCCGGCGGCGGCGCGCGTGCCGTGCTGGAGCTTGCGGGCGTCAAAGACGTGCGTACCAAGACCTTCGGAACCAGCAACCGCATCAACACCGTGAAAGCGACCATCGAAGGGCTCAAAGCCCTGCGCAACGCGGAAACCGTGGCGCAGATGCGCGGCAAGACGGTTGAAGAGATTCTCGGATAAGGAGGCAGTGAAATGAAACTGAAGATCACCCTGACCAAGTCTCCGATTTCCAGCCTCCAGAAACATATCGACACCGTGAAGGCGCTTGGCCTGCGGAAGGTCGGTCAGAGCGTGGTGCGGGAAGACAATCCCTGCGTGCGCGGACAGATTTTCACGGTAAAGCACATGGTGAAGGTTGAGGAAATCAACGAATAAGGAACGGCGAAAAGGATTCGCCATCACAGAATAGGAGAGTGGCTATTATGAAACTGCACGAGCTGCAGCCGGCAGTGGGTTCCTCCACTGCCCCGAAGCGCCTTGGAAGAGGCGTAGGCTCCGGACTGGGCAAAACCTCCGGTAAAGGCCACAAGGGCGCGAAAGCCCGTTCCGGCGGCGGAAAGCGCCCCGGATTCGAAGGCGGCCAGATGCCTTTGACCCGCCGTATCCCGAAGCGCGGATTCAACAATATCTACCGCAAGGAATACGCGGCTGTGAACGTATCGGCGCTGGATATCTTTGAGGACGATACCATCGTCACGGCAGATCTTCTTGTTTCCAGCGGCCTGATCGGAAAGACCCTGGACGGAGTGAAAATTCTGGGCGGCGGTGAACTGAAGCGCAAGCTGACGGTTTCCGTTGATAAGGTAACGGCTTCCGCGAAAGAAAAGATCGAGGCGAACGGTGGGAAAGTCGAGGTGAAGTAAGCATGCTTGAAACGTTGAGGAATGCATGGCGCGTCCCCGAACTGCGCAAAAAGCTGCTCTATACTTTCCTGATGCTCCTTCTGTTCCGTCTGCTTGGCGTGATTCCGGTTGCGGGCATTGACCTGGTAAAGCTCCAGGATTCCATCAAGACATACGACGCGCTCGGACTGGTCAATATGATGACCGGTAACCAGTTCTCCCAGATGACCATCATGGCGATGGGCATCACCCCGTACATCAACGCCAGCATTATTATGCAGCTCCTCTGCGTTGCGATTCCGGCCCTGGAACGCATGCAGAAGGAAGAAGGCGAAGAAGGCCGCAAGAAGATCAACAAGATCACCCGGTATTCCACGGTTGTCCTGGCGGCGCTGCAGGCCATCGGCATCATCGCCGGCCTGAACGTGCTCAAGGATGATTACAAGAATTTCTTCGGCTATCTGACCATCGGCGTAGTTATGGCGGGCGGCACCGCGCTGGCGATGTGGATCGGCGAGCGGATCACGAAGAACGGCATCGGAAACGGTATCAGCCTTCTGATTTTCGCCGGCATCATCTCGAACCTGTTCAACGGCATCGTGAACGCGGTCACCAACGTGTTCAACAATGTGCCGGGCGCGATCGGAAGCCTGCTGATCATCCTGGTCACCACGCTGATCATCGTCGCGGTAGTCACCTTTGTGGATCGCGGCGAGCGCAGGATCCCGGTGCAGTACGCCAAGCGTGTGGTAGGACGCAAGATGTACGGCGGTCAGAGCACGCACATCCCGATGAAGGTGCTGGCAGTCGGCGTTCTTCCGCTGATTTTCGCCTACAGCTTCATGGCGTTCCCCGGAACCATCTTTGCGATGTTCGGCACCCACTCCGGTGCTTACACCTGGTGGAGCCAGAACATGAACCAGTATACCTGGGGTTACATGGTGGTCTGCGCGCTGCTGATCATTGCGTTCAGCTACTTCTACACGGCAATCACCTTCAATCCGCAGGATATCGCGAAGAACGTGCAGCAGCAGGGCGGGCATATCCCGGGCATCCGGTCCGGTCAGCCCACGATCGACTTCCTGACGAAGACGAGCAACCGTCTGACCCTGTTCGCGGCAATCTTCCTGGCGATCCTGGCAACCGTGCCTTCCGTACTGACGGTGTGGCAGAGCGTGCAGATTCCGTTCGGCGCTTCTTCCATCCTGATCGCGGTGTCCGTGGCACTGGAAACCATGAGCCAGGTGGAAGCGCAGCTGACCATGCGCCACTACAAAGGATTCCTGAATTCATAATTGGCAATTGGCATTTCAGCGCGCCGGGAAGCAAAACTCCCGGCGCGCTGCGTTCATGAAGAAGAAATAAGGAGTACAAGGTTATGAGCGAAGTCGATTACGGCGAATACCGTTATGATACGCAGCTGCTGATCGAAGGACAGGGGCTGGACGAAGACGTGATCCGGGATTATTTTACGGAGAATTTCAAAGGCGACTGCCTGCTTGCGGTGGGGGACGACGAACTGATCAAAATCCATTACCACACCAACGAGCCGTGGAAGGTGCTGGAATACTGCGCCGGACTGGGAGAAATCTACGATATCGTGGTAGAGGACATGGCAAGACAATCCCGCGGCCTGCAGGGATGAATCTCCTGCCCGCGTGAACCGATTCTGAAAGGATGAGCAGTATGTCCATACCGAAAGATAACGTCTGGACGGACAACACCTGCTACATGGAAACGGAAAAGGAAATACACCGCACGATGAAGGATACGGTGGAGGCTGAGAACATTCTCTACCGTACGGGCCCGATTCGTGCGGCTTTTCTGATTGCCGGAAAAAAGAATATCACGCTTGATTTTCAGGGCGCCGTGCTGACGCTGCACGGACGGATCCAGCCGTTCATATTCAAAAACTGCGAGAACGTCACACTGAAGAATGTGACCGTCCGTTATGCGCGCTCCCCGTTCACGGAAACGGAAGTGGAGGCAGCGGAAAATGACCGGCTGTATCTGCGGGTATCGGACGCCTTCCCCTGGCGTGCCGAAGATGGGGAACTGATCGTATACGGGGAGGACTGGGAAAACGCGGAGCTGGACAGCGCGCCGATGTTTTTTCAGTTTTTTGACGGAAAGACCCGGCAGGGAAGCGGCGTTTATCACGCGATCTACGGGAAAAACCCGAAACTGAACCCCGCGCTGCCGTGGGCAAAAAACGTGACCGAATACCTGGCGGCAGAGGAAAACGGCCTGCTGTGTCTGCAGAGAAAAGGCGGCGCGCCCCTGCCGAAAGCGAAAAAGGGGGATCACGCGGTAATCACGCATGAAAAGCGCTGGCTGTCCGGCGTGCGCATGGAATGCTGCAAGTTCGTCCGTCTGGAAAATGTGCGCATCGTGAACGGTTTCGGCATGGGCATTTTCCCGTTTCACTGCGAGAATATACTGATCGACGGGCTTCGGATGACCTGTGATTCCCTCTCTCCGGGCTTTGTGACGAACGCGGCGGACGGGATCCATGCCTTTGCCTGCTCCGGGGATTTTGTGATCCGGAACAGCGTGGTGGAAGGGACGATCGACGACGCGCTGAATGTTCACAGCAATTATTATACGGTAAAGCAGGTCTCGGGCAATACGATCACCGCCTCTACCCGCCTGGAACCCCAGGAGTACACGCCGCTTTTCCTGCCGGGGGATCGTATCCGCCTGCACCGGGGCTTCACCATGGAGGATACCGGGGAGTATACCCTGACCGACGTGCGTCCCGCGGGGGAAAAGCTGGTGGAAATGGTGCTGGATCGGGAGGCGGGAAACCATCGGGAAAACGATCTGGTCGAGAATATGAGCACGCAGTGCCGCCTGCACATCGAAAACTGCCGTTTCGGCAAGGCCAATACCCACCTGCGGTTCCAGACCAGAGGCGGCATTGTGATCGAGAACTGCGAGACGGAACTGCCTTTCCTGCTGACGGGGGACAGCACGTACTGGTTCGAATCGAGTCCCTGCGAAACATTTACCGTGCGCAATACACGCTTTACGCATCCCAGGGCCTGCGTCCGCGCCGTGCCGGAATTCGAACCCACTCCGAAAGCTCCGTTTTATCACGGGGAAATCCGGATCGAGGGATGCTCCTTTGTGACGGATGAGCCCGTTTTCGCCGACAAAACGGAGCGGATCGCCGTGCGGGACTGCCGCAGGGAACCGGACGGGGAGATGGTGATCAGGGCGAAGGACTGCGGGACGGTGGATACGGACTGCTGCAGGGTCAATAGTGGGGCGGAAGCACAGGAACAAGCTGGACCTATACGTACGACCGGGGCGGAACGGCCTGAAAACGGCAACTGACTGGTATGCATATACCCGCAAAGACCACTCCGCATTTCCATACCAGTCCATCTAACATGTAATGCTGCGCGGAGCGGACCGCAGGCAGGTATTCTCGGATGACGAGGACTGCGTAATATTCAGACTATCGGAATGAAATAAAGGTGGAAGATAGGCAAGGCTCAAAGAACCGTTCCCGCGGTTTACGGCATCAGGACCATTTCCTGATGCTGATTGCTTTTTTGGCAGGATCTGTTCTGAAAACAGGATGTCCTGTCCTGAAAAGGACATGATTGACCTGTTTTGATGATTTACAATCGGGCGGGGGGACGTGTATTCTGTGTACAGTCAATTTCGGCGGCGGCCGGTTCGGACAGGAGGGCGGGACGGAGCATGAGTCTGCACGTGAACAAGTCGGATTTTGCAAGGCGGATCCTGCGGCGCATGCGGCAGGACTGGCAGATCTATCTGCTGATGCTGCCCTGCATCGTATATATTTTTCTGTTCAATTATATGCCTATGTACGGCGTGCAGATCGCGTTCAAGGACTTCCGGGCTTCCAAAGGAATCTGGGGCAGTCCATGGGTTGGACTGAAGCATTTCGCCAGGTTTGCGGCGTACCCGAATTTCGGAAAGATCGTGCTGAATACGCTGACAATCTCCCTCTATTCGCTGTCCACCTTTCCGCTTTCCATCATTCTGGCGCTGATGATCAATGAACTGAGGAACGTGACGTATAAAAAGACCGTGCAGATGATCACATACGCGCCGCATTTCATCTCTACCGTAGTGGTCTGCTCCATGGTGACGCTGTTTCTGAGCCGCTCCAACGGTGTGATCAACAACGTGATCGCGTTTCTGGGCGGGGAGCGGATCGATTTCATGACGCAGGCGTCCATGTTCCCTGCCATATACGTATGGTCCGGTGTGTGGCAGGGGCTTGGCTGGGGTACTATCCTGTATCTTTCCGCTCTGTCCGGCGTGCCGGAAGAGATGCATGAAGCGGCGCGCATCGACGGCGCATCCCGGCTGCGCATCGTCTGGAGCATCAATATTCCCTATATTCTGCCTACGGTGATCATCAACCTGATCCTGCGCTGCGGAAACATCCTCTCGGTGGGTTTTGAAAAGGTCTTTCTACTGCAGAATTCCCTGAACCTGGATCGTTCCCAGGTGATTTCCACCTACGTCTATCAGATCGGTCTGATCAGCGGCCAGTTCAGCTATTCTTCGGCGATCGGGCTGTTCAATACCGTGGTCAACGTGACGCTGCTGCTGATTGTCAATTTCATTGCCAGACGGGTATCGGATATCAGCTTATGGTGAGGTGAGGACATCATGCAGTCAAAGAAGAGGAACAATGCCATCCGGCTGAGCAGAACGGACCTTATTCTGGAGATCGTGATCGTCATCATCACGCTGCTCGTAACGTTTCTGATGATCTATCCCATGTATTTTTCCGTCATCGCCTCGGTTTCGGATCCCTACGAGGTGGTAAGGGGCAATGTATATCTCTGGCCCCGGGGATTTACCCTGGATTCCTACCGGGCGGTTTTCAGCGACAGCCGCATCTGGCAGGGCTACGCCAACACCATATTTTACACCGCGGCGGGCACCCTGCTTTCCCTTGTATTGACCATTCCCTGCGCCTACGGGCTGAGCAAAAAACGGCTGGTGGGCCACAGTCTGCTGGGCATCTATTTTCTCATTCCCATGTACTTCGGCGGCGGCATGATCCCCACCTATCTGCAGGTCAAAAGCCTGGGTCTGCTGAACCAGCGCTATACGCTGATCGTGCTGGGCTGCGTGAGCATCTACAACATGGTGGTTACCCGGGTCTACTTCCAGTCCTCCATTCCTTCCGAACTTTATGAATCCGCCAGGATCGACGGCGCCAGCGAAGGCCGCATGTTTTTTCGGATCGCCCTGCCCCTTGCAAAGCCCATCATCGCCGTGATGGCGCTGTTCTACGCCGTAGGGCGGTGGAACAATTATTTTACGGCTCTGCTCTACGTGAGCAAGACGAGCTATCAGCCATTGCAGATCGTGCTGCGGAACATCCTGCTGATGAGCCAGACGGCCATGTCCGCCCTGGACGCAGCCGGCACGGACGAGGAACAGGTGCGGGACCTTGTGCGGCTGGCGTATCTTGCGGAATCCATGAAATACGCGCTGATCTTCATTGCTTCCGCGCCGCTGCTGATCGCCTATCCCTTCGTGCAGAAATACTTTGTCAAGGGCATGATGATCGGCGCACTGAAAGGATAAATTGCGGCGGATGCCGTAAAATAAACAAGGAGGGATTTCTCATGAAAAGAATGACCTGGTTTGCCCTGTTTCTGGTGCTGGCTCTGGCGGTTTCTCCCCTGAGCGCGCTGGCCGCGTACAACGATCACACGGCTTACTCCCAGTTCCCGCTGGTGGCGGATGGTGAAAAGCTGACTGTCACCGTGGCAACGCCCCGGAACGACACCTACGGCATCGATGCGGAAGACATGTGGTTCTGGATCTGGTCCGAACAGGCAACGGGCATCGATTTTGAAGTGGAACAGATCGGCGATTCAGCCATGAACGAGCGCAAGAGCCTGATGCTGGCCTCTGCCGATCTGCCGGACATGCTCTTCGGTATTAAGCTGTCAGCGGAAGAACTGGTGAAGTACGGCGTGGGCGAAGGCCTGTTCAAGGATCTGACGCCTTTCATCAACGAAGACGTGACCCCCTGGCTGTGCAAATGGCTGGCGGAGTATCCGGAAGCGAAGGCCCTGTGCACCACGCCCGATGGCAAAATGTACACCCTGCCCGGGTTCCTGAACTTCTATCTGATCCTGTCCAATAACGCGCTGCGCTATCATGAACCAACCATTCTGGATGCCGGACTGGGCATCCCCAGGACGCTGGATGAATTCACGGCTGTGATGTATGCGATCAAAGAGAAAAATCCTGACGTCAATCCGCTGGGCGGATGCGAGAAAAGCCAGGATCCGCGTTTCTTTATCCTGAACGCATTTGGTTATCTTTGCGGTTTGGGTAATGGGAGCGGAAACGGCGTGGCGCTGAAGGATGGTCAGGCGGTGATTCCGGCCTATGATGAGGAATTCATCGAAGTGCTGAAGCTGCTGAATCAGTATTATACGGACGGCATCATTTCTCCGGACTTCTTCACCATGGACGATACCACGCTGAAAGCCAAGGTGGCTAATCTGGAAATGGTCTCATGGTCGACTGCCGGTTATGTGGCGAATGCGGATAAAGAATTCTTCCAGCAATGGAGCACCTTTACACCGCTGACCAGTGCTTACAATGACGTGCCCATGGCGATGGACGGCAACAAGATCCTTTCCGGTGGATTCTCGATCTCTTCCGCCTGCGATGATGGGAAAGCCGAGATTCTCATGCGGTATGTAGACTTCTTCTTCTCTGACCTGGGTGCTCTGTATCTGTGGGAAGGCCCCGCTTATAACAGCGCGGACACGCTGGGAATTGCCGGCGGATATGATGTGCAGGGCGATAAGTGGAATTACCTTGATGTTACCAGCGGAAAGTATGCCAAT
>JAEEGL012088170.1_pt1 | contig 11687 bp, 8 predicted proteins | sample 9134231 | NCBI WGS metagenome assembly JAEEGL01 (sample SAMN16246548, study PRJNA631951) | gut metagenome | biome: gut microbiome; feature: rumen; material: fiber-attached | host: Bos | place: Iran: Karaj | collected 2018-10 | reverse complement strand
TCATCCAAAGGAATCTTGGGTTCCCAGTCAAGTTCTTTCTTAGCCAGGTCAATTACCGGCTGACGCTGGGTTGGGTCGTCCTGAGGAAGAGGTTTGTAAATAATCTTTGAGTTACTTCCAGTTAAAGCAATGACCTTTTCGGCTAGTTCAAGCATTGTAAACTCTCCGGGATTTCCAAGATTGACCGGCCCGGTGAAACCGTCGCGGCTGTTCATCATACGAACCATTCCTTCAACAAGGTCATCTACATAGCAAAAGCTTCTGGTCTGGGTTCCATCACCGTATATAGTAATGTCCTCTCCTTTTAGTGCCTGAACTATGAAGTTCGAAACTACTCGCCCATCATTGGCATCCATATTGGGACCATAGGTGTTAAATATACGAATAACCTTTATGTCTACGTTGTTCTGCCTGTGATAGTCAAAAAACAGCGTTTCGGCTACTCTTTTCCCTTCATCATAACAGGAACGGATTCCGATAGGATTTACATTTCCCCAGTACTCTTCGGGCTGAGGATGCACTATCGGATTGCCATAGATTTCACTGGTTGATGCCTGTAAAATCCTTGCTTTGACTCTTTTCGCAAGCCCAAGCATATATATCGCTCCCATGACAGAAGTCTTTATGGTTTTGACAGGATTGTACTGATATGCCACAGGAGACGCAGGGCAGGCCAGGTTATATATCTGATCAACCTCTACAAACAGCTCCTGGGTAACATCATGGCGCATGAACTCAAAATTGTGATAGTCCATGAGCTTTTCTATATTCTTTTTGGATCCGGTAAAAAGATTATCAAGGCAGATAACGTCATTGCCTTCTTTTACAAGTCTTTCGCATAAATGTGAGCCAATAAATCCTGCTCCGCCGGTTACAAGAATTCGCTTCATTAAGATACCCCCATAGAAAACTTATCTCTCAGTTGTTAATGGTCTGACTCCTATCTGATAATACTCAATGCCATACTCCGCAACTCTGCCTGCGTCATACTGATTTCGTCCATCAAATATCACCGGTTCCTTCAATAGCCGTTTTATCTCGTAGAAATCCGGACTTCTGAACTCTTTCCATTCCGTTATCAGTATCAGCGCATCTGCTTCATTCAACGCCTCATATTTGCTGTCGCAGTATGTGATCTTATCGTTTCCTTTCAGGTAACATTCTTTTGCTTCTCTAACAGCCTTAGGATCGTAAGCCTGAATCATAGCTCCGGAAGCAGTAAGTTCTTTTAATATAGTTATTGCAGGAGATTCGCGCATATCATCCGTATCAGGTTTAAATGAAAGTCCCCATACAGCAAGTGTTTTGCCGGTCAGGTCATTTCCAAAGCGCTCTTTGACTTTATTGACCAGAACAAGCTTCTGACTGGCATTAACATCTTCAACAGACTGCAAAAGTCTTGACTCATAGCCAAACTGCGCCGCAGTCTTGATCAGAGCCTGAACATCTTTAGGGAAGCAGCTTCCCCCATATCCACATCCGGGATAGATAAAAGAAAATCCGATTCTCCTGTCACTTCCGATTCCGCGACGTACCTTATTTACATCTGCCCCAACCTTTTCACAGATATTTGAAATCTCATTCATAAAAGAAATTTTGGTTGCAAGCATGGAATTGGCTGCATACTTAGTCATCTCAGCTGACGCAATGTCCATAAAGATCAGATTGTCATTGTTCATGAAATACGGCTTATAAAGCTCTCGCATTGCAGCTTCTGCACGCTCAGTATCAACACCAATTACCACTCTGTCAGGTTTCATACAGTCTGCCACAGCACTGCCTTCCTTTAAAAATTCCGGATTTGATATCACATCAAAAGTAAGCTCCGACTTTCGCTGGTCAAGCTCCTTCTGAATAGTTTCTTTTACCTTTTTGGAAGTCCCAACAGGAACTGTCGACTTGTCAATGACATACATATGGCGCTTCATATTGGCACCTATTGACTTTGCCACAGCAAGAACATATTGAAGATCAGCTGAACCATCCTCTCCCATGGGCGTTCCAACCGCTATAAAAGCGATTTCTGCTATTTCCAGAGCTTCAGCAATATCAGTCGTGAATTTCAGACTCCCAACAGAATAGTTTCTCTCTACCATCTCTGAAAGCCCGGGTTCATATATCGGTATGATACCTTTCTTTAGATCACTTATCTTTTGTTCATTAACATCTACGCACCAGACTGTATTTCCCATCTCTGCAAAGCAAGTTCCTGTTACAAGTCCTACATAGCCGGTTCCAATTACTGCTATTCGCATCTGATAATGGCCCTCCATTTTTAGTCAATTTTATATAGCTTTTTGCATATTTATATTTTTATTTATTTGCATCTTCCAAAGCTTCATTTATAACCTGATCCATATCCATGTATCTATATGTTCCAAGCCTGCCTCCAAAGCTGACTTTCTTTTCTTTCTCAGAAAGAGTTTTATACTTCTCATAAATCTTCATATTTTCTTCATTATTTACAGGGTAATAAGCCTCCATGCCCTTTGACCATGTACATGAATACTCTCTTGTAATTACTGTTTTATCTGGATTACCTTTTCCAAATTCAAAATGCTTGTGTTCTACTATTCTGGTAAAAGGAGTCTCTGAATCTGTGTAATTCATTCCTGCCACGCCCTGATAATTAGGCACATTCAGAACTTCCGTTTCAAATTTAAGACTCCGATATTGTAAAGCCCCAAATCTGTAATCATAGTATTCATCAATCTGCCCTGTGTAGACTATTTTTTCTGCATCTTTTCCTAATGCCTCTCTTTCATAAAGATAGTCCACTCCTAGTTTAACTTCCACTCCATCAAGCATTTTTTCAACCATTTTGGTATAACCACCAATTGGAATCCCCTGATGTGGGTGATTAAAGTAATTATTGTCATAAGTCATTCTTAGAGGCAGACGTTTTATAATAAACGCCGGTAGTTCCGAGCATGACCTTCCCCACTGCTTTTCCGTATAACCTTTTATAAGCTTTTCATAGATATCTCTTCCAACCAGTTTTATAGCCTGTTCTTCAAGATTTGATGGCTCAGTATCGGCATATTCTGCACGCTGTTCTTCTAACTTCTGCTGTGCCTCTTCAGGAGTGTTTACTCCCCACATGGCATGGAAAGTATCCATATTAAAAGGAAGATGATATAGTTCACCTTTAAAATTTGCCACCGGACAATACGTAAAATGGTTAAAAGAAGCAAATCTGTTCACATACTTCCACACATTCTCTTTATCCGTGTGAAAAATATGAGGTCCATACTTATGAACCTCGATATCTTCTATATTTTCAGAATAAATGTTTCCTGCTATATGTTCTCGCCTGTCGATAACCAGACACTTATAGCCCTGTTCTTTCTTTTGCTGTGCATAAACTGCACCATATAGTCCGGCACCAACGATAAGATAATCGTACATAATCAGTACTCCGCATTCTCATGCCATTTCCAGGCATGTTCAACAATTGTATCTATATCTCCATAAACAGGTGTCCATCCAAGCACACGTTTAGCTTTTTCACTGCTTCCTACAAGCTTGGCCGGATCTCCCGGTCTTCTTTCCGCATGTATCACAGTAAACTCTCTACCGGTTACTCTTTTCACAGAATCTATAACCTCTAAAACGGAAGTTCCTTTAGCATTTCCAAGGTTAAAGAAGTCACTTTCACCGCCATTTTCCAGATAATGAAGTGACAAAAGATGAGCACTGGCAAGGTCTGTGACATGGATATAATCACGAACACAGCTTCCATCTGACGTTTCATAATCCGTACCAAAAACTTTTATGTCAGGTCTTTTCCCGCTGGCAACATCTAGTACAAGTGGAATGATGTGTGTTTCAGGATTGTGACTTTCTCCGATTTCACAGTCAGGATCAGCTCCCGCTGCATTGAAATACCTAAAAACCACAAACTTAAGGTCATATGCCTTTACATAATCTTTGAAAATCCGCTCAACCGTCAGCTTGGTCATACCATATGGATTAATTGGATTCTGGGGCATATCCTCAGTAATAGGAACTTTTTCCGGCTCACCGTATGTTGCACATGTTGAGGAAAAGATAATTCGATTACAACCATGCTTTCTCATTACCTGCAAAAGATTAAGCGTATTTACCACATTGTTGTAATAATACTTCTCCGGATTCTCCACTGATTCTCCAACATACGCATAAGCTGCAAAGTGAAAAACCGCTTCTATATGATGCTTTGCAAATACAGCATCTATCTCATCAATATTTGCCAAATCTCCTTTAACTAGCGTTCCCCATTTAACAGCCTCAGGATGACCATATACCAGATTGTCAAAAACTATCGTTTCATAGCCTTCTTTGTTTAGTTGCTTGTTGATATGAGAACCTATATAACCGGCTCCGCCACATACTAATATCGCCATGTCAATTTCCTTTGAAAAGATTTTTTAGTTGTTATCGGTCACACGTACAATAATCGTCCCGTATGAAATATTTTCAAATTATTCAGATTAGCCATAAAGTAAAGATTTGTCAGGCTCTCACTCATAAATGCAGTATATCGATCATGCCTGTCAGAACCTTTAGGTTCAGAACATTCCTCTATTCTGTCGAGTATCGGATAAAGCCATGAACAGTAATCTGCAAAGACCTGCTTTTTGGCTATCATCATATTGTAGTTATAAAATTCAGGAACACTGAATATTTCATCGAATCTTGCACCATAGTCGGGATACAATTCTTTAACCACTTTTTTCAGTACAAGCCAGTCCTTTTCAGGAACATACCATGTATGTTGAACTTCGGCACTTGGATAATGAAGCATAGGAAAAGGGAGTACCACGTCAACATCGTTTTCTTTTATCCTTAACAGATCATCCTCAGATAAATCCAATGTTCTGCGATAGTGGCATATACCTACATACTCATCATCAGTTTCAAGTCTGTTTTTCCAAACCCAATAATGGGCTGTCATTTCACATCTATTAGGGTTCTTATCAGAAATATTGTCACCGATATTGTCATAAAAATCTGCTTTACCGGCTATATCAACACCTGCTTTTATGGCTCCGTCGCATCCTAGAAATATCTTTTTTACATATGATGGATTGTCCGGGGGATTCTTTAATGGCTTATCTTTGTAAAAAGAAGCTGCATAAACTGTAAGTTTAGGAAATTCATTTTGAGAAGTTGCATGACTCGGAAGGCTATGTACTGACTTATACTTTCCTTCTGCTACAAAATATCGCTCCATGATAGAAGCTTCTTTTTGAGAATCTATAAAAATGACATTATAAAAGGCATTATCATTAAGATAATGCCCAATCTCATCATGTAGCGTTTTCGGAACGGCTACGTATATTTCTATGTTTTCTTTTTCTGTATCAGATACCTTATCGCATATATCCTTAACAGTCATCACCGGAACGCCCCATATTTCCGAGACATTTCCTTCCATGCTTGATACCAGAAAGCCCTTAATATTTTCCTCAGGCTGCAATGCCTTTAAAGCTTTATACAAACCGGCTGCTGTTGCTTTCGCACCAAAAATGTATGTGTTCAAATGAAATTTACCTCGCTTTTACTATTGCATCATATTCCAGATTCTTGGGAATATCATCCTCTGAATCACTCCAACATACCACTTCACAATAACCTGAAAGAATCAACTGTGAATACCAATACCTGCCTATAAGGCCTTTCCCAACAAGAACCACTTTACTATTACGCTCTATTTCATCGTACGGTACCCGAAATCTTAATGGTGCCGTTGTCATTGTTCCACCTGAAGCTCTGACTGAATCAAACAGTATTTCTCCCAATCCTTTTGATGTTACCAACTTATACCAATCGTATATCCTATAATCATGAAAATATCCTTCCGGTAAGTCATCCGCATCCAATAAGGAAAATATCTCTTCCCGGTATTTTTTATATAAAAATTCTATTTTAGAATACTCCGTCATTCTGTCAAAGTATTCTCTCATTAGCCTTATAGCGACATTTAAATAGCTTTGCTTGACCTCTTCCCACACTCCAAGTTCCTTGAATTTACTTACTACAGAATAAATTCCTTCATACGCAGCTTCCGGGTGCCTGGTCTGAGAATCACACTGACTACTCCCCGTTCCGGTTCTGTAGTTAATAAACGCTCTGTCCATGACAGCCACTCTGCTTGCTACAACAGGCGCAACCATTGAAATATCCTGATCGTCAGATATAGGTATGGGAGTGAAGCACAAATTATTCTTTGTCAAAAGAGATTTTTTAAATAATTTATTCCAGGCATAAAAATCAGCAATTTCACATATATATTCACTGCATTCCTGCCATGAAAAAGATGCCTTATCCGGTGCATACTGAAGGTCCGGATGAGGAAGTTTTCCAGTTACATGACCAAGCTCATGGTCATATTTCTGTCCTCTACAGATTACCACCTCCGCACCTGTATCTATCGCCTTTTTTACAAGTGATTCAATCATGTCAGATTCAAAAAAATCATCACTATCAAGAAACTGGACATACTCTCCTTTTGCATTTTTAAGTCCCATGTTTCTTGCAGACGCAGCGCCCTTCCCCTCATTTTCTTTTGAAAGAACTCTTATACGGGTGTCTTTTGATTCATATTCTTTCAATATGGCCAATGAGTTATCTTGTGAACCATCATTAACACATACTATGTCAAGATTTTCCCATGTTTGCTCAATCACAGAGTCAAGGCACTGTCTTATATATTTTTCAGAATTGTAAACCGGAATAACTATAGAAACCAGTGGTTTATCTGCCATTCCATTATCCTCATGATGTACATTATGTCTTAATGAACTAAAATACATGTCACACTTCATACGGAAGTAGAATCTTATCTTTTTGAATTCCCATATCTAATGCTTCTTTTTCGATATCCTCAAAACGTAGATGATGAGCTATCAATAAAAAATCAAACTCACAATTACCATCTATAAGTGAATCCGGGGTCTTAATAGTTGTTCCCGCAAAAGGTTTACCCGTTTTTAATGCGTCTTTATCAACAACTGCGGATACCTTCCCCCCTGAAAGCTCTACCATTTCTGCAAATGTTTCGCCCAGCATTCCGGCACCCCAGATTGCATATTTGCATCCATCTTTTATGCTTTTTCTTTTCAGTTTTGTTTTAGCAGCTGTATCATCAAGCTTTATCACCTTTTCGTTATCCCACATATCCTTAAATTCATCTAATGAATTCATATGAGATAACCTGTCAAAACCAATCTTCCTAATCGATAAAGCAGACTTAGAGAAAAAGACAAATCCACTTCCCTCATGAAATACTCCGGGATTAAAGATCATCTTTCCTATCATTCCCTTTAATTCAGCTGTATCTGCTTCTTCACTCTGTTTTAAAAGAATCCACTCTTTTTCATTTCTGTTGGAAATCACTTTAGATAATTTCTTTCCAAACTCTTCACTATCCAAAAGTATAATTTCGTCATAATCAATCTTAAATAACACAGAGTTCTTTTCCTGAAAACGATCTTCATACTTGGCTATATAGCGATTCCCAACCACAAAGCGCTTATCTTCAGGCTTACTACTCTCATCTATAATTCCATTCTCAATTTTTACCGGATTAATATGCCCGGATTTCAGTTTGGGACTAGATGTATTTTTTAGCATTTCGTAAAGAGTCGGCGAAACATCATCTGTCTCTTCCTGAGAATCTCTTGTAAAGGTTCTTCCTTCAAGAGCAAATCCACATATCTCACACCAATGAAGCTGATCTTTAAAATCTTCAGGAGTTCTTTTCCACCATCCGGATTCAATCTTCCAACCACCAGGACCATCAAATAACATATCAAGCGCACCGGCGACCTCGCAAAAAAAAGCCCCTTTCGGGGTTATTGTTGCGCTCCAAGTATTTTGAATCCAACATTTATCTCTAATTTTTATCCATTCGTCATCGGGAATATTAAGATCCTTCCTTGAGAACAGTCCCGGCTGATGATATGAAGGATTAAGGTGGTCATTTAAGTACTCTACAGAAAATGTATCCTGAATAACCTCATAGTACTTTCGGTAAGTTCCACTCATATTGGACCAAAGCCCAGCTCCATGCTTTTTCATAAATCGGCTTCCATCAGCTCTTTTACGAATGACTTCACTGTCAAATTCTCGTTCATGGATGCTATGAATAAAATCCTTTTGAGGATATAGCAAAGCATCACCGCCAGATGGCTTTCCAAATTTTTCTCTCAAATATTCGGCAAATCTTTCAAACTCCGGATGTAGTGTAGGTTCTCCACCGATTATTCCTGTAACTCCATCAAAGCCATCCATCGAATCCACAGCTCTTTTGAAAGTATCAAAATCCATAAAAAAAGGCTTTGCGTGATTACCGCAAAACCTGGTACAGTTCGAACAACGCATATTACAGGCGTTGGTTATATCAATTTGAATAAATTCCATATCTGAAGGTGATCGCATATACCATTTCTCCAATCACAAAAACTCCAGACACAAGAAAATGCACCTCTTATATCAGGAGTTAAATTTATAAAACAAAAGAGGCGATATATACCGCCTCTCAAAATCTTTAGCAATAATTTTTTACGAATTCCACAACGTCCATATTGTGCTTTTTAATAGATGGATTCTTCTCCATCTCATCAATGGTCATCCATTTATACTTCACATCATCTATTGAGAAATCATCCTTCTCAAGCTCTTCCCTAAAATTCTGCAAGTAACAACTATACAGACTGTGATGATACCATTTATCAATATCATCGCTTTCGGAGTGCTTATGATGCATCTCTTCAGCTTTATAGTTAATTTCTATATCACCTATATCCACTTTTAGTTTTGAGGAAATGCCTTGCTTGATGTTTGAAATATTTGCTTCTTGATTATCCTTGGTCTTGAAATTCATAAAAAACCAACAGCTCCATCTGTTGTCATAATAAACAAGATACTTGTTGGGATAATCTCTAAAAGTATCCTTAATTGCCACTATAGAGAAAGGATGCTCAATCTCATTATTAGCTTTCATCTCTTCAAACAGCATGTTGTTATCAAACTTTTTGCTTCGATTATTAATCTCCATCAAAACTCCCCAAAATGTTAGCAAGACTGCAACAACTAAAATACAAATTTTGAGATAAACTCCTCTAATAAACAAAAAATCATTATAGGTCGCAGCTAAAGTCGAAATAAAAAATGTTGCGCCAGTAATGATATCTGACAAATGTGAAGCATTACCTATCTGATCCTTGTGTCTTTCCAATATCAGTTGCAGCTTATCCTCTGATAAAAGAACTTTATTCATATTATACTACATAAACCTCATATTCTATAATTATTTTATATGATCATATGCAAAACATTATAGAACATCAGTTCGTTTTCATCAAGTTTATGTTTCATGGCCGTATTTTTTATTCCCAGTAACTACTCTTTCTTTCCTGACAAATTGAGGCGCGTTAGAAGCGACTCAGTTTGGCTTGCTAACGATAATTCAAGACTTGGTGATGAAATGCAGAATGAGCTTGATAACACCAAAAGTGAACTCGCCACAACTAAATACGAGCTAGATTTATAGTTTCATTTTTCCTTTGCTAATAAATAATGGTCGTTTTGATGATGCACAAAAAGCATCCAAGGATTCTGCTTTCTACGATAAGCTCCATAAAGAATATAAGGAAGCTTATCAAAATAAAAACATAAGCAAATAGCTCATTAGACATACAGCAACTCTTTCAGATTATAGAAAATAGCTTTCTATAATCTAAGGCTTCACGCCTTAACCACACTTTTTTCTGATTCCATCAATTATTCTACATATTCTTAGGAAAAAATATTTATTTCCCATGTTTTACTAAATATATAATCATCAGATATATTCTCTTATATCATCTATACTTGTTATTATCGAAATTATCCAATAAATTCATACGCTTCTAATCCTTATCAAATCTGTGTTTTAATTTCCATACTGTTAAGTACTTCAATAAAAGAAATTATCTTGCTCGATGGCATTTTTCTTATCATTTCTTCCTTCACTTTTTGGTACTCATTTAAAGTAATAATAACAGCATCTGACTTTGGAAATAAATCATCTGGTTTCAAAACATGCTTTCCGTCCCAAGTCAAAACATCCCTATCAGCCACAGCCACCACATTAACCTTGCACTTCCTAGCAAGAACATAAAAAGCATTTCCATAATTTCCTGCACCATACATTATTACATTGGAAAGTTTGTTTTTCTCAAAATATTTCCTAAACGCCTCTATTCCTCCTGCTTTTTCTATCTTTTCTTCAATAATGGTAGGAAATGTTGCTTCATTGCTCTTCTTGTGAAGATTCATTTCATGAATCGCTTTGTATATGTCTTTCAATATTTCAATTTCACAATTTAAACCCAAACTTAGTCTCAGCCTGTTTATTTCTATTAGCTTCTCAAGAACCTCATCACAAATCCTGTTAATAATTGCTATTTTATATTCAGTACTTAATCTCTCAATAATCCTATTTGCCAGAAGCATATAGCCATTATTTCCTGCAAGTTCAAGATTTTCTTTAATCCCGCATAAAATATCTTCAATTGCCTGCTCTCTTCTTGATTCATTTCCATGATCCCACATACGAACAGCCAAAAGATATAAAGGTACAAACCAAAAACCCCCTGCTTTTACCATTACCTTTAAAAAAAATACAGGATCTTCGTGTTCCGTATAGCAAGGAAATACAATATCGTTTTCAATCAACCAATCCTTCAGATATATAAAGCCACAATATCCTCTGTCACTTTGATATTCATAAAAGTTAATCCATTGCCCATATATGTTTTTTACATTAGCAAGACACTTCGCTGAGGTATATTCGGAGCTTTCTCCCATAAATTCCCAATGAACTCTTGCCCCACATACAGGCACATGATTGTTTTCACATACATAAGCCATCATTGACAATGCATCTTCGTTCTCGTAAACATCATCAGAATCCAAGAAGCTTACATATTTTCCCAAAGCGTTTTGTATCCCAATATTTCGTGAAAAACCTGCGCCATGATTTTTTTGGCAAATAAGCCTTATACGATGATCTTCCTTTATCAAACTACGAATCACACTTACGCTTTTATCCGTTGAGCCATCATCAATACATAGAATATCAAGATTCTTCAACTTTTGCCTTTGTACACTTCTTATACATTCTTCAATTAGATTTTCTCTATTAAAAACCGGAATAATAACGGTCACAATAGGATTCACAACCTCACCTACTCATCCTTCCCCAAGATTTACGCCAATGTAATCCAGTATTTAAACCCTTGATTTGAAATAATGGATATCAATTCCTCATGAAGTTGACGCGTGGTTGCCAGAAGAACAACTACAGAATCTTTCATATCAATAAAATCTGATATTCTCTTAATCTCATATCCTTCTATAAGTTCTTTACTTGGTTCTGATGTAACAACAACTTCAAAATCTCTAACACCTTGTTCTAATAATTTATGAACAACTCTTTTTCCGATAGAGCCAGCGCCTAAAACCAATAATTTTTTTCCGTTTCTGGTAAAATGTCTTCGTTGTTGTCTTGTTTCTCCTCCCAAAATTGATAATAATATGTCGTTTTTTTCCACATAAACCTGTTTTTCTTCAACATACAAAGATTCAAGATACTCATTATCTATGTACAATTTCTTTATTTCCTTGAGAGCCATGGCATGTCTATTAAAGAAGTATGC
>JAEEGL011827023.1_pt1 | contig 11687 bp, 9 predicted proteins | sample 9134231 | NCBI WGS metagenome assembly JAEEGL01 (sample SAMN16246548, study PRJNA631951) | gut metagenome | biome: gut microbiome; feature: rumen; material: fiber-attached | host: Bos | place: Iran: Karaj | collected 2018-10 | reverse complement strand
GATCTTTGCCGTGCGGGTGGCGAAGGCCGTCCGCGCCATGATGCCGCCCGCGGCGGGATGATGTTCCCGCTGGAGCCCCCGTCGTCCTGGGAAAGGGTGGAGCTGTCCTCCGCCGGGCGGGACGGGCCCGTCCGGTCGGCGCGGCCGGGTCCCGGGACGGGAGGCGGCGTGCTGGGGGCGGCGGACCGGCTCCGCGAGGCGCTGAGAGACCGGCGGGATCTGGCCGTGCTGGCGGCCGCGATACTTATCGTCTGCGACTGCGACGATTCGCTGGAGATGCTGATCGCGCTGGCGGTGTTGTTCTATCCGTTCCTGTCCGGCGGGGCGGGTTAGGCGCCGCCGCCGTTCCCGTCCCCGTCCGGCCGGTCCGCCGGACCGCCGGGCAGAGAGGAGCCCGTCTTCGCCTCGGCCTCGAGGCGGGCGGTCTCCTCTTTTTCACGGTGGGATCTGCGGTTGCGCAGGAAGAACACGACGCTCAGCGCGAAGGCCGCGCCGGCGACGACGAAGGCGATGAGCTGACGCGCCAGCGGCAGCTCGGCGATGAACACGCTGAGCAGGCCCAGCGTGGCGGAAACGGCGTAGAAGATGGCGACGATCTGACGCTGGGTCATGCCCAGATCGATCAGACGCTGGTGTACGTGGCCCCGGTCGGCCCGCATGGGGTTCTTCCCGTGGAACAGACGCCGGAAAAAGGCGAAGACGATGTCGAACACGGGGATGCCGAGGATCAGCAGGGGCAGGCCGAAGGAGACGAAGGAGTACCATTTGAACAGCCCGGTGATGCTCATGGTGGACAGCGCGTAGCCCAGGAACAGGGCGCCGGCGTCTCCCATGAAGATGCGGGCCGGATTGATGTTGTAGGGCAGAAAGCCCAGACAGGCGCCGCAGAGACAGGCGATCAGGATGGCGGCGTTGGCGTCTCCCAGCTTCAGGGCGATGAGGAAGATGGACACGCCGGAGATCAGGGACACGCCGCAGGCGAGACCGTCCAGCCCGTCGATGAAGTTCACCGCGTTGGTCAGGGCCACGATCCAGATCATGGTGACCGGGATGGAGAACACGCCCAGATAGATGCGGCCGCCGCCGGAGAACAGGTGGAAGACGTCGGTGAAAAAGTTGATGCGGAGGCCGGCCAGGACCGGGATGGCGGAGATGGCGAACTGGGCGATCAGCTTGGCCACGGGGGGCAGATCGAACTTGTCGTCCAGCGCGCCCAGCAGGGTCATCAGCGCGCCGCCGACCAGGATGCCGTAAAGCTGTTGGCCGCGGTGGGAGAAGATCAGGGCGCAGAGCGAAAAGCTCAGCGCGATGGCCACGCCGCCCAGCATGGGGACGGGCCGGGTGTGGACGCGCCGCTCGTCCTTGGGCACGTCCAGCACGTTCAGACGGATGGCGGCCCGGCGGGCCAGCGGCGTCGCCCCCAGAGCGAGGACGAAGGCGGCGGCGAAGGCCGCCGCGGCCATCCAGTATTCCCGGTTGGAGATCAGCAGCATGGAGAGTCCTCTTTGCCTGTTGAGATCCCGCTCTTCCGATCAGCGGGGACGGGGGAGAAAGCCGACTTTCTTATAGACCTTGGACAGGATCCGGCGGGAGGCCCGCTCGGCCTTTTCCGCCCCGGCGGCGCAGACCGAGTCGAGATACGTCCGGTCGGCCAGCAGGCGGCCGGCCTCTTCCCGGATGGGGCGGAGCACGCCGCAGACGGCCTCGCCCACGGCGGGCTTGAACACGCCGTAGCCCTTGCCGTCGAACTCGCGCTCGATCTCGGAAAAGCTCTTGCCGGTGACGGCGGCGTAGATGCTCATCAGATTGGCCACGCCCTTTTTGTTCTCGGGATCGTAGCGCACGCACCGCTCGCTGTCGCAGTCGGTGACCGCGCGCTTGAACTTGCGCATGATCACGTCGTCCGGGTCCTTGAGCAGGACCGAACCCGGGTCGCGGTCGTCGGACTTGGACATCTTGTGGTCCGGCTCGGTGAGGCTCATGATCCGGGCGCCCACCTTGGGCAGGATGGCCCGGGGCAGCTTGAAGGTCTCGCCGTAGACGCCGTTGAAGCGGTTGGCGATGTCCCGGCACAGCTCGACGTGCTGGCGCTGATCCTCGCCCACGGGGACCACGTCCGTGTCGTAGAGCAGGATGTCCGCCGCCATCAGGACGGGATAGGTGAACAGGCCGCCGTTGATGTTGTCCGCGTTTTTGGCGGATTTTTCCTTGAACTGGGTCATGCGGGACAGCTCGCCGAACATGGTGTAGCAGCCCAGGACCCAGGACAGCTCGGCGTGGGCCGGCACGTGGCTCTGGATGAAGAGCGTGCAGGCCTCGGGGTCGAGGCCGCAGGCGATGTAGTAGGCCAGCTGCTCCATGGCGTTGCGCCGCAGAAGCGCCGGATCCACGCGGATCGTGATGGAGTGCATGTCCACCACGCAGAAGAAGCTCTCGTATTCCTCACAGAGCTCGGTCCAGTTTTTGATGGCCCCCAGATAAGAGCCCAGCGTCAGAGAGCCGGTGGGCTTGATGCCGCTGAACTGGATCAGCTTTTTTTCGAGCGCAGGCGTGTGTTCCATTGTGACGTCACCTTATCGGATCAGGATTGGACAAGTCTCGACTTATCTGATTAATCATAGCACATGCGCGGTCAAAAAGCAAGACCGCCGCGGAAAAAACAGGGCTTTCCGGGGGTCCGCGCGGGGGCGCGGCTTGATTTCCGCGCAGGGTTATAGTACAATATACAGAGAACTCATACGGATCCAGAAAAGGAGGACGCGCGCCTTGGAATACGATCCGGAAGCCATCGAAGAACTGACCGGCGACATCGTCGCCGTGATCTATACCAACGAGGAGAACGGCTATTCCGTCGTCGAGGTGGAGACGCCGGACGGGGCGCGGGTCACCGCCGTGGGGACCCTGCCGTACCCCGGCGAGGGGGAGACCATCTTCGCCGAGGGGAGCTTCGCGTTCCACCCCACCTTCGGCCAGCAGTTCAAGTGCGTCTCGGTGGAGCGGATGCTGCCCACCGAGGCCAACGCCGTGCTGCGCTATCTCTCCTCCGGCGCCATCAAGGGGATCGGCCCGTCGACGGCGCGCAAGCTGGTCGGCGCCTTCGGAGCGGCGGTCTTCGACGTGATCCGGGACGAGCCGGAGCGGCTCACGGAGATCAAGGGCATCACGCCGGGCCGGGCCCGGAGCATCGCCGCCGAGATGGCCTCCAAGTTCGCCGTGCGGGAGCTGATGGCCTTTTTCGCCGGGTATGGGCTGGAGATGTACACCGCCGCGGCGGTGTACCGCAAATACGGCGCCTCGAGCCGCGAGGTCATCACACAGGATCCGTATCTTCTGGCGCTGGAGCCCTTCGCCGCCGATTTCGGAAAGGTGGACAGGCTGGGCCGGGATCTGGGCTTTGCCGAGACGGACTTCTGCCGCGTTTCCGCCGGCGTGATCTACGAGCTGATGTTCAACCAGAACGAGGGGCACGTCTATCTGCCCTTCGACCGGCTGGCGGCCGCCACGGTGCAGTTCCTCGGCGTGGACCGGGAGCTGGTGACCGACGTCATGGAACAGCTGGCGGAGGGAGGGCGCGTCGTCTGCTGTTCCGTCGACGGCGAGCGGGCGTGCTACCTGACCCGCCTGTTCGAGGCGGAGCAGTTCGTGGCCCAGCGGCTGACGTTCCTGGGCTCGCTGCAGACGCGCCGCCCCCGCGGGGCGGAGGCGGCCGTGGCGGAGCTGGAGCGGGAGGAGGACATCCGCTTTTCCGAGCGCCAGCGCGAGGCGATCCTGGCGGCGGTGACGGACGGCTGTATGGTGCTGACCGGCGGCCCGGGCACGGGCAAGACCACCGCCGTGCGCGGTATGGCCGAGCTGTTGGAGCGGATGGGCTCGCGCATCGCTCTGGCCGCGCCCACGGGGCGCGCCGCCAAGCGGCTGAGCGAGCTGACCGGCCGCGAGGCCAAGACGGTGCACCGCCTGCTGGAGGTGGTCTACAGCGCCGACGGCATGGCCTTTGCCCGGAACCGGAACAATCCGCTGGAGGCGGACGCGGTCATCGTGGACGAGACGTCCATGATCGACGTGTCGCTCATGGCCTCGCTGCTGGAGGCCATGAAGATGGGCGCCCGGCTGATCCTGGTGGGCGACCCGGACCAGCTTCCCTCGGTGGGGCCCGGCACGGTGCTGGGCGACATCGTCAAGAGCGGGACGGTGCCCGTGGTGCGGCTGGAGGAGATCTTCCGCCAGGCCCGGGAGAGCGATATCGTCATGAACGCCCACGCGGTGAACCGGGGCGAGATGCCCCGGCTGAGCCACAACAAAAAGGACTTTTTCTTTCTCAACCGCGCGTCGGCGGACGTGTTCGACACGGTGGCCTCGCTGTGGGCCAGGCGCCTGCCGGAGAACATGGGCATCGATCCGGCCGACATCCAGGTCATCACGCCGTCGCGCCAGCAGGCCAACGGCGTGACGGCGCTGAACCCCGTGCTGCGGGACGTGCTGAACCCGCCGGCCCCCGGCAAGAAGGAGAAGACGTGGGGCGGCGTGACCTACCGCGAGGGAGACCGGGTCATGCAGGTGCGCAACGACTACGACATCGTGTGGAACGGCGTGGACGGCGGCGTCGGCGTCTTCAACGGCGACATGGGCGTCATCCGGCGCATCAACACCGCCGCCGAGACCGTGACCGTGGAGTTCCCGGACAAGACCTGCGACTATGCGTTCGGGTCTCTGGGTGAGCTGGAGCACGCTTATGCCGTCACGGTCCACAAGGCCCAGGGCAGCGAGTTCCGCGCGGTGATCTTCGTGGCGGATCTGGTGCGGTCGCGCCTTTTGAACCGGAACCTCTTTTACACCGCCATGACCCGGGCCAGAGAGCTGTTCATCATCGTGGGGTCGCCGGACTCGGTGGCGGCCATGGTGAACAACCGCCAGAAGCTGCGGCGGTACAGCGGGCTTCTGATGCGTCTGCGCGCCGCGGCGGCCGGTACCGAGCCATGCTGAGGGGCCTGGGACTGGCGGTCTCGCGCCTGCTGTTCCCGCGGAGATGTCCCGCCTGCGGCAGGCGGCTGGAGGGCGACGTCGCGACCTTCTGCGCCGCGTGCGAGGCGACCCTGCCCGGCCCGCGGGGTACGGAGGCTGAGTTTTCCCGCCGGGGACGCGCCGGCAGCGGCATCGCGCTGTACGCCGCGCCCTTCTGGTACGAGGACGGCGTCAGGACCGCGCTGACCCGCTTCAAGTTCCGGGGCAGGTCCTCGTATGCGCCGGCCTTTGCCCGCTGTATGGCCGAAAGCTGGCGCCGGGCCGTCAACAGCCGGGCCGGGGGCGAGGCGTTCCGGGCGGACGTCGTGACGTGGATCCCCGTTTCCGCCCGGCGCCGCCGGCAGCGCGGGTACGACCAGGCGGAGCTGCTGGCCCGCAGTCTGGGGGATTTCCTCGGCGTTCCGGCGGTCGCGCTGCTGGAGAAGACCGAGGACAACGCGCCGCAGTCCAGTCTGGATGCGGCCGGCCGGAGCGCCAACGTGACCGGCGTGTACGCCGTCCGGCGGGCCGCGCCGGACGTTGCCGGCAAGACGGTGCTGCTGGTGGACGACATCCTGACCACCGGCGCCACCGCGAGCGAGGCGGCGTTCACGCTGTCCGCCCTGCGCCCGGCGCGGAGCTGCGCCGTGTTCGCCGCCAAGACCCGCCGGCGGAGCGGGTGACGGCGGCCGGCCCCGGCTTTTTTTGCCCGGGCCCCGGAAAACAGTTGAATTCCGCGGGGAAATATTATATAATGTTTGAAGGGGTTCTCTGCATACCCCCTTTGAAGATCGGAAACGCTTTTACGGGAGAATAGATACCATGATGTTTGGAAACGATATTGGGATCGATCTGGGCACCGCGACCATCCTGGTCTACGTCAAGGGCAAGGGGATCGTGCTGCGGGAGCCCAGCGTCGTGGCGCTGAACAAGGACACGGGGCGGATGCTCTCCGTCGGCACCGAGGCCCAGCGCATGCTGGGCCGCACGCCGGGCAACATCATCGCCATCCGGCCCCTGCGGGACGGCGTCATCTCCGACTATGAGGTGACCCAGCGCATGATCCGCGAGTTCATCAAAAAGGTCCTGGGCTTCCGCATCGTGAAGCCGAGGCTGGTCATCTGCGTGCCCAGCGGCATCACGGAGGTGGAGGAGCGCGCCGTGTTCGACGCGGGCCTTCAGGCCGGCGCGCGGCAGGTCTATCTGATCGAAGAGCCCGTGGCGGCGGCCATCGGCGCGGGCATCGACATCTCGAAGCCCAACGGGAACATGATCGTCGACATCGGCGGCGGCACCACGGACATCGCCGTCATCTCGCTGGGCGGCATCGTCGAGTCCACCTCGATCAAGATCGCGGGGGACCGGTTCGACGAGGCCCTGATCAAGTACATCCGCCGGAAGCACAACGTGCTGATCGGCGAGCGGACCGCCGAGGAGATCAAGATGAAGATCGGCTGCGTCTATCCGCGGCCGGAGGATATCGCCATGGACGTGAAGGGCCGCTGTCTGATGACCGGCCTGCCCAAGGTCTTCGTCGTGTCGTCCAGCGAGGTGCTGGAGGCCTTCGAGGAGGTCTCGGTGAACATCATCGAGGCCATCCACTCCGTCATGGAGCACACGCCGCCGGAGCTGGTGGCGGACATCTCCACCAACGGCATCACCATGACCGGCGGCGGCAGCCTGGTGTACGGCTTTGACAAGCTGATCTCCTCGCATACGGGCATCGAGACCCACGTGGCGGAGGACGCGGTCAGCTGTGTGGCCTACGGCACGGGCAAGGCGCTGGACAATCTGGCCAGCATGCAGGAGGGGTCGACCAACATCGCCCGCCGCCGCCAGATGCAGCGGAGCTGAGCGGACGGAAAACGCGGAGGCGGAGTGCATGAACACCATCGAACAGGCGGCAGAAGACGGAAAGCGGGTGCATTTCATCGGCATCGGCGGCGTGATGATGAACGCGTTGGCCCAGGAGCTGGCCCGCCGCGGCGCGGTGGTCACCGGCACCGACCGGGACGATTCGAACACGGTGAAGATGCTGCGCGGCAAGGGGATCCCCGTCCACATCGGACACGATCCTGGGGCGGTGGAGGGCGCGGATCTGGTGGTCCGCAACGCAGCCATCCACGACGATTCGCCCGACATCGTCCGCGCCAGAGAGCTGGGCATCCCCGTGCTGGAGAGGCCGGACGTGCTGGGCCAGATCATGAGCGAGTACGGCCGGACCATCGCCGTGGCGGGCACCCACGGGAAGTCCACCACCTCCGGCATGATCGCCCACGTCCTGTACGCCGGGGGACTGGACCCCACGGCGTTCATCGGCGCGGTGCTGCCCTCCATCGGCGGCGTGTACCGTCTGGGCCGGAACGACTGGTTCGTGGCCGAGGCCTGCGAGTACTGCGAGAGCTTCCTCTATCTCCGCCCGCACACCGCGCTGATCCTCAACGTGGAAGCGGACCATCTGGACTATTACAGCGGCATCGGCCAGATCGTCGACGCCTTTGAAAAATTCGCGCTGAACACGCCGGAAGACGGCGGGACCGTGGTGATCAACGCCGAGAACGAAAATGCCGCGGCGGGGGCCGCCCGGCTGGCGGGCAAGCGGCGGGTCGTCACCTTCGGCCTCGACGCGGGGGATTACAGGGCGTCGGAGCTGACCTTCGAGCGCGGCTGCGGCCGCTTTGCCCTGACGCGGGGCGGGGAGGTCCTCTGCCGCGTCGCCCTGTCGGTCCCGGGCCGCCACAACGTCTGCGACGCGGCGGCCGCGGCGGCCGCGCTGATCGAAGAGGGCGTTCCGGCGGAGACCGTCGCCGCGGGGCTGTCGGCCTTTCCCGGGATGGAGCGACGCTTTCAGCGGGTCGGGACGTGGAACGGCGCCGACGTGTTCGACGATTACGCCCACCATCCCGACGAGCTGGCGGCCACGCTGGCCACGGCGAAGAGTCTGGGGTACGGGCGGGTCGTCTGTCTGTTCCAGCCGCACACCTATTCGCGGACGGCGGCCCTTTTGCCGCAGTTCGCCTCGGCCCTTGCCGGATGCGATCTGGCGGTGCTGACGGACATCTATTCCGCCCGGGAGGTCAACACCCTCGGGATCTCGGCGGCGGACGTCGCCCGGCTGGTGCCGGGGGCGGTCTACTGTCCCACGCTGGACGAGAGTCTGGCATTCGTTGAGCGCGAGCTGCGCCCGGGCGACGTGTTCCTCACCTGCGGCGCGGGCAACGTGAATACCGTGGCGAAGCGCCTGATCCGGGCGGCTTCCCCGGAAGGGAGCGACGGAAAATGAGCTTTATGGACGCAGATTTCATGCTGAAGAACGCGGTCGCCCGGGAGCTGTACCACGAGACGGCGGCGAAGATGCCCATCATCGACTATCACTGCCACCTGTCCCCGGCGGAGATCGCCGCGGACAAGCGGTTCTCGTCGATCACCGAGGCGTGGCTGGGCGGCGACCACTACAAGTGGCGGCTCATGCGGCTGGCGGGGATCGAAGAGGAGAAGATCACCGGCGACGCGCCGGAGCGGGACAAATTCCGCGCCTACGCCGCGGCGCTGGAGACCGCCGTCGGCAATCCGCTCTACCACTGGAGCCATCTGGAGATGCAGCGGTTCTTCAACATCAGCGAGCCGCTGACCGCCGCCAACGCGGACCGGCTGTTCGACGCCATGAACGAGCGCATCGCCCAGCCGGACTTTTCCGCCAAAAAGCTGATCGCCCGGTCCAACGTGCGCGTCATCTGCACCACGGACGATCCGGCGGACTCGCTGGCGTATCACCGCGCCGTGGCGGCGGACCCGGTGCCGGGCTGCCGCGTGCTGCCCACGTTCCGCCCGGACAAGGCGGTCCTGATCGAAAAGCCGGAGTTTGCCGGCTATATGCAGACGCTTTCCGCCGCGGCGGGCCGGCCCGTGGATTCGGCCGACGCGTGTCTGGCCGCCCTGACGGACCGGGCGGAGTTTTTCGCCGGGCTGGGCGGGAAGCTCTCCGACCACGACTTCGGCCGGCTTCCCGGCCGCGTCGGGACGGACGCCGAGGCGGCGGCCGTCTGGGAAAAGCGCATGAACGGCGGCGAGCTGACCGAGGACGAGGCGGACGCCTATAAGGGCTGGCTCATCGTCCGGCTGGCCGCGGTCTTTGCGCGGCTGGACTGGACCATGCAGCTGCACGTGGGCTCCATGCGGAACAATTCGACCCGGATGTTCCGAACGCTGGGGCGCGACACCGGCTTCGACACCATGTCCGACTTTGAGACGGCCGGGCGGCTGTCCCGGCTTTTGGACCGGATGGACGCCGACGGCGTTTTGCCGCGCACGGTGCTGTATTCCCTGAACGACAAGGACTATCTCCCCATGATCGCCCTGTGCGGCTGTTTCACCGCCCCGGGCGTCCGCGCCAAGACGCAGTTCGGCTCGGCCTGGTGGTTCCTGGATCACCGCGACGGCATGGAGCGCCAGCTTCGCGAGACCGCCTCGCTGAACCTGCTGTCCGCCTTCGTCGGGATGCTGACCGACTCGCGCAGCTTTTTGTCCTATCCGCGCCACGAATATTTCCGGCGCATCCTGTGCAACCTGTTGGGGACGTGGGTCGAGGACGGGGAGTATCCGCGGAACATGGAGACGCTGTCGGCCATCGTCGAGGGCGTCTGCTATACCAACGCCAGGGACTATTTCGGATTTTGACCCGGGCCGCGCCGCGGCGGAGCACAGGGAAGGGAGGCGGGACGCTTGAACGACTGGAAGCGGATCCTGGAGGACGAACCGGAGAAAAAGCGGGAAAAACGCGATATTCCGGACTTTAAGACCACCGAGGTCAATCTGGTCCGGCCCAAGCGGAGGCCTTACTTCGGTCTGAAGCCGGCGCTGGTCTGGATCACCGTGGGCGCCGTCGCGCTCTGCGCCGTCATCGCCGTGCTGTGGGTCACCATGGTGGCGGTGGAGGTCCGGGACTACGACCGGATCTATCCGGGCGTCTCGGTTTACGGCATCGACGTCGGCGGCATGACCTTTGCCGAGGCCAAGGAGGTCATCGCCGAATACAGCGACAACTATTTTTCCGGCAAGCAGCTCCGGCTGATCTGCGGGGACGAGAGCGTGACCCTCAGCGTGCGCGACGCCATGACGTCGGTGGACGCCGACTATGTGGCGGGCGTCGCCTACAGCTACGGACGGACCGGGGGGATCTTCGCCCGGTCGCGTTTGATCAACCACGAAGAGCCGCGGCCGGTGGAGATCTCGTCCGGCTTTACCATCAACTCGGACTATGTGGCCGCCAAGACGGAAGAGCTGGCCGCGCTGGTGGAAAAGGACTTCGTCAACTATAAGGTCACCAACACGGGGACCTCGCTGGAGATCACCCGCGGACAGGACGGCCTGACCATCAACCGGACCGAGCTGATCGAGCGGGTGGACCGCGCGCTGGAGACCAGCGTCTTCGACGACATCGAGGTCGAGGGCGTGGTCCAGCGGGCCATGCCGCCGGACGTGGACTATCTCCGCGGCACCATCTACGTCGCGCCGCAGAACGCCTATATCGAGCGCACCGGGGTCAAGAGCTATGTGGTGCGGGACGAGGTCGTGGGCGTCGACATCGACACGGAGAAGATCAAGGCCGACATGGCCTCGGCCGACTGGGACTATCGCGAATACGACTTTATCTACACCTATCCGACCACCGCCTCCGAGCTGAAGGAGATCCTGTTCGCCAACGTGCTGGCCACCTTCACCACCGAGATGAACACGGGCAACGCGGGCCGGACCACCAACGTGACCCTGGCCGCGCGCGAGGTCAACGGTGCCATCCTGCTGCCATCCGGCGGAGGCGGCGGGGACGAGTTTTCGTTCAACGACGTGGTGGGCGAGCGCTCGGAGAGCCTGGGCTATCAATCCGCGGCGGTCTTCGTCAACGGCGAGGTGGTGGACGACATCGGCGGCGGCATCTGTCAGGTCAGCTCCACGCTCTACGTTGCGGCGCTGGAGGCGGGCCTTGAGATCACCGAGCGCCACGCCCACATGTTCTCGGTCAGCTATGTGCCGCTGGGACAGGACGCCACCGTCCAGTGGGGCTATCTGGACTTCAAGTTCAAGAACACCAGCGGCTATCCCGTCAAGGTGCTGGCCGAGGTGAACGGCTCGAAGCTGACGGTTACCATCCTGGGTACGCTGACCGATCCGGAGATGCAGATCACCGTTGAGTCGGTCAAGACCGGCGAGGAGGACTATAAGACGGAGTATCGGCTGAACGCCGACCTTCCCTACGGGACGTACAAGCTGGTCCAGCGGGGCCAGATCGGCTATACCTGCGAGGTGTACCAGAACGTCTACCGCGCCGGAGAGCTGGTCGACCGCGTGCTGGTGAACAACACCCGCTATTCGCCGGCGAACCAGATCATCGACGCCAATCCGGTCCCGTGAGCGCGGCCGGAGCGTGAGGAAAACACGGACCGGGCCCCTCGGCTGAGGGGCCCGGTCCTTTTGGTCTTTGCCGCCGCACGGCGGCGGGGCGGACGCGGCAAGGCCGCCGGGAGGAGCCCGGCGGCCTTTTCGGCAAGTTTTTTTGGAGGGGGAGCGGCGCTTACGGGGCGACGAGGAACACGGCGGTCAGGCGCACGGCGTCGGGCGAGATCCCGGCGGAGTCCAGCGTCACCCGGGCGCCGGCGAGACAGACGCTCCGCGCGCCGTCCGGCGCTTCG
>JAEEGL011415037.1_pt1 | contig 11687 bp, 11 predicted proteins | sample 9134231 | NCBI WGS metagenome assembly JAEEGL01 (sample SAMN16246548, study PRJNA631951) | gut metagenome | biome: gut microbiome; feature: rumen; material: fiber-attached | host: Bos | place: Iran: Karaj | collected 2018-10 | reverse complement strand
TTTAAAATCTATTCCTGTTTTTTCTTTAATAGCATCAGTCATAGAAATTCTTTTCCATTCTCCAGCTAAATCTATTTCATGCCCTAAATAGTTAAATGTAGTTTTGCCACATACTTCGTTAGCGATAGTCTTATACATTCTTTCTGTTAAATCCATCATACCATCTAAATCTGAATAAGCTTGATATATTTCCATCATAGTAAATTCAGGATTATGTTGTGGATCCATACCTTCATTTCTAAAAGTTCTACCTATTTCATAAACTCTTTCCAATCCACCTACTAATAATCTTTTCAGATTTAACTCTAATGCTATTCTTAAATACATATCTAAATCTTGTGTATTATGATGAGTAACAAATGGTCTAGCAGAAGCCCCTGTTAATAAAGTCGTTAATATTGGTGTTTCCACTTCTATAAATCCTTGATCATCTAAGAACTTTTGAATACATCTAATAATCTTAGGTCTCATTATAGCAACTTTCTTAGATTCTTCATTCATTATTAAATCTACATAACGTCTTCTATATCTTTCTTCTATATCAGTAAGTCCATGGAACTTTTCAGGTAATGGTCTTAAAGCCTTTACTAAGTGAGTATATTCTAAACACTTGATAGTTACTTCACCTGTTTGGGTCTTCATCACCTTACCATATACTCCAACTATATCTCCTATATCAGCTGTCTTAAATAGTGTATATGTTTCTTCACCTACATCATTTATAGAAATATATACTTGTATCTTACCAGTCTTATCTTGAATAGAGAAGAAAGATGCCTTACCCATCTTACGAATAAACATAATTCTCCCAGCAACTCTAACCATATCTTCACGATTTTCAAATTCCTCATGCGATATATCGGCAAACTTTTCTTTAATATCGGCTGCATAATCAGTTCTATCGTATCTTTGTCCAAATGGGTCTAAACCCAACTGTTTTAAATTTTCTGCCTTCTCTCTTCTAACCAATTCTTGATCAGTAAATTCTCTTTCCATTTTTTTCACCCTTTCTTTAATTAAAAAACAGGAACCGTCCAATTAAGGACGAATTCCTGTTAAATCCGCGGTACCACCTTAGTTCATGTCTCCATGCTCTTAAAACATTGTAACGTAATGTCTACGATTCACTCCAATAGCTTTCACTTAATTACTAGTTTTTATAAACTTCTCACCAATCGTTTACTCTCTTTAAAAACTTCTTGTAATCAGCCCTATCTTCTTCGTGTTTATGACCATATATTACTAACTTTTTTCAAAAAAGTCAATTTACTTTCATAAATGAATATATTTTCTATCTTTTTTATGTGCATCTATAACTTTTAAAAACTCTTGTAAAAATATTACATCTTCATCTTGATTATTAAAAACCTTAATAAGTTCATCAGGAATATCCACCATAAAGCCATTTTCTTTAATCCAACTAAATATTTCTTCTTCTTTTATATATTCTCCAAATGGCCAAGGTAATTCAACTAGTTGATGTTTACTATTCATAAATCCTAATTTACAATATCTCGTAATATATCCCGAACCATTATATAGATTATAAGAACCATTAACTAAAGTTTTTAATATGCCATGTTCATTAAAAGAAACAAAAGAATAATTTAAAGTGTCACTTTCTATATCACTTCTACTATATATTTGAATTCTACTAGGAACAATTCCCCATCTACAAGAAGTACCTTTCTTTTTAACGTTTTTATAAATATGGGCACTTTCAACTCTATTTAATAAACCTGGATATATCATATCCCCTTCACAACTATAATCATAATTTATTTCACAAGCCACATCTTTCTCTTTATTATATTGAGAAAAACAAACTCTATTAGAATAAATTCCATCATTATAAGAAGGAAAAATACAAATACCAACCTCATTTCCCGCACTATCTACAATAGAAGTATTAACGCTACAAGTAAATTCTTCTTCATCTTCATAATCGTTTTTAGGTTTAATAATCATTCTATCCTTTTCTACTTCACCTAAAGAACCCGTCATACTTCTTTTAAACTTAATAGATTCTCCAGTATTTTTAATTAATAACCCCCTACCAGCACACATGATAACAAATATTAATCTATTATCAACCAATAAACTATATAAAGAAACTCCTTTATCACCAAAATTATCCCTTATTTTTCGCTCTAAAAAAGGCATCTTACTAGAAACAATCTCATTATCAATATTAATAAATTCCACCATAAAACCCTCTCTCTTTATTTTTTTATTGCTCTTCATCTTTTTTTAAAGTAAGTTCTATTTCATAATCATCTTTCTTTTCATACTGTTTAAATGCCTTTACTATTTCTTTTATGTTATTAAAATCATAATTATAACCATTATAAAACTCTATCATTTCTTCCGGAATGCTAATCATAAACCCATTTTCTTTTACTTTATCAAGTACTTCTCTTTTATTATGAATACTTGGAAAAGGCCATCCATCAAAATACCTTTCACCTAATACATACTTACATTTAATATATTTTTGTATCTTACCAGTTCTTTCTAAAGCATATTTATCAGTACTTAAATATTTCATTATTCCATGATCATGTATTAACATCCTATTATAATCAATTGTATCTCTCTCAAAAGTATACATATTATAACTTTGTATTGAAGAAGGAACTCTACCAAATTTAAATTTCTTCTCACTTCTTTTTTCTTCTAAATATACTCCTCTTGGTTCTTTGGTATGATAAGAATATATTGGTGCCTTACCATCTATTACATTATACATTTGTAGATATCGCGTTTGACAAAACATATCATTAGAAGAATTATATTGATTAAATACTATCTCTCCGTTATATCCTTCCTCTTCATTATCTAATCTATCAAAACTTAAACCATATACAAAACCTTTTTTATCTCTAAAAGTAACAACATCACTATCAAAAAAAACATCATAATTCTTACTCTTATAAAAAACTATCTCATTATCTGGACCTATAGTAAACACTTTATATCCATTTTCATCTATATATAAGCATTCTCCTTTTCTTACAGCTAAAAATCCAAACTGCTTATTATTTTGTACAGCATATACATCTACAACATTTTCCCCATATATTTCAAATAACAATTCTATAATAGAAGGTAATCTATTTAATACATCGTCATTAACTTTAACAAATTGTATCATTTGCTACCTCCCATTTTAAAAGTCATTCCTTTATCTAAAAGTAATACTTCATCTACTATCTCCCAATAATAACTAACATCTATTAAATCTCCATTATATAAACTTAATAACTCTTCCGGAACTTCAATACCAAATCCTTCTCTTTTTATAATATCCATCATTTCATTTTTACTATACCCAGTAGTAATTATAGGTAAATATAGTAAATGCCCATTCTTTGTACAAGCTACAATTCTATAATACTTATTATTAGTTTCATCCTTCAAAAAATTATATAAAGGACTACCAAACACATCTTTATATTCTACTTTAGCATATAACTTAGAATTAGTTGGCATATATGGTCTATTAATTTTTTTACTAGCTTTATTTCTTATTGCTATCTTTGTTGGATCGTGTAATCTCATACCATATATTCTTTGCTTTTCACCACTCTTAGCCATATAATGATGATCATAAAATAATACTAAAGCTTTATCATTTTTTGTGTCTACCTGAGAATAATAAACAAATCCTAAACAATCTTCTTTACCTTTAACTATATTAATATAATGAATAATACCATTTTCATCTTCTAACGCTTCCGTAGTTCTTGATATATGTAATAAGTAATTACCTAAATTAACATAGATTTGTTGAGCATCTTGATCATATTCAAACATAGTAAAATCAACATACCCTTTTGCTTCATCAAAATAGAAAATACTAAATATATTCCCAGCCTTATATAAAACTCTTTCTTCATCTTTATATAAGAAAGTAAAATACTCACCATCTTTATTTTGATAATGATTATCTACAAATTCTTTAATAAATGCATAATCTTTATTATCATTATCCGTAAATCTTTTTAAATCTAGCATATATACACCAACTTTTTTGAAAACTATTATATATTAAGAAGAAAAATAGCACAATAAAAAAACAGAAAATATTTCTATTTTCTATTTAATCTAAATCTTTCATCTGGATCTAATACTTTCTTACGAAGTCTAATAGCACTAGGAGTAACTTCTACTAATTCATCACTCTCTATAAACTCTAATGCTTCTTCTAAACTAAATGTCTTAGGTTTTACTAAAGCTATAGCTTCATCAGAGCCGCTTGCTCTTGTATTAGTTAAGTGTTTATTCTTACAAGGATTAACATTTAAATCATTATCTCTACTGTGTATACCTACTATCATACCTATATATACTTCTTCAGCAGGTCCAACTATTAATGTTCCTCTATCTTGTAAATTCCATAAAGAGAAACCTAACGTCTTACCATTATCCATAGATACTAACACACCATTTTTTCTTCCAGCAATATCACCAACATAAGGTTTATAAGAATCAAAACTTCTAACCATTATTCCTTCACCCTTAGTGTTAGTAATAAACGAACTACGATATCCTATTAATCCTCTAGTAGGAGCTATAAATTCCATATGAGTATAATTATTTTCATCATTACTCATAGCTTCTAAAGTAGCTTTTCTTTCTTGTAAATCGTTTATAACAGTACCACTATAATCAGATGGACAATTAACTATTACTTTTTCAAAAGGTTCACACTTTACACCATTTATTTCTTGATATAATACCTCAGGCTTAGAAACACTTAATTCATAACCTTCTCTTCTCATATTCTCTAATAATATTGATAGATGTAATTCTCCTCTACCAGAAACTTTATATCCATCATTACCAGGCAATTCTTCTACTTCTAATCCTACATTAGTTTCTAACTCTTTTTCTAATCTTTCTTTTATATGTCTACTTGTTAAGAATTTACTCTTCTTATCTAATCCTGCAAAAGGACTTGAATTAACTAAAAAATCCATACTTAAAGTAGGTCTTTCTATAACTATTGGTGTCATTGGATCAATATTATCTTTATCACAAACCGTATCTCCAATAGATATATTAGGACATCCTGCAAATGTAACAATATCTCCATAATATGCTATATCTTTTTCTACTCTTTTAATTCCTTCTTCAACAAATAACTTAGATATTCTAAAAGAACTAATACTTCCATCGTTTCTAGATAAAGCAACACTCTGTCCATTTTTAATACTTCCCCTACTGACTCTACCGATACCTAATCTACCTATAAATGAATCGTAATCTAATGAACTTACTTGTAATTGTAAAGGATCATTTTCATTTCCTTCATAAGGTTTACACTGATTTAATATAACATCAAGTAAAGTAGAAATATCTCCATCTTCATCATCTAAAGATAATTTAGCTATACCATTTCTAGCTATACCATATACTATAGGGAAATCTAATTGTTCATCTGTAGCACCTAATTCCATAAATAAATCAAAAGTCATATCTACTACTTTTTTTGGTCTAGCATCTTTTTTATCTATCTTATTAATAAATAATATAGGTCTTAAATTTTGTTCTAAAGCTTTATTCAAAACAAATCTTGTTTGTGGCATAGGTCCTTCTGCAGCATCTACAAGTAATATTACTGTATCAACAGTTTTCATAATACGTTCAACTTCTGAAGAAAAATCAGCATGTCCTGGAGTATCTACTATATTAATCTTAAAATCTTTATAGCGTATAGAACAATTCTTAGAATATATAGTTATTCCTCTTTCTCTTTCTATATCATTACTATCCATTACGCAATCAAGCTCTTCATCACCTATACCAAAAGCACTATTTTGCGAAAGCAATGCATCAACTAATGTACTTTTACCAGCATCTACATGGGCTACTACAGCAATATTGATTATCTTTTCCATATCATTCATCCCTTTTTAAAGTCCAAAAAATAATATCACAATTTTAAATTAAGTACAAGTTTTAATAATAAAAAAAGAGATTAATGAAATCTCTTCTTCTCTTCCTTAGCTTTAGGTAAGTCAAATTCTTCTTTAACATCTGTATCTCTAACTTTAAAAGAATCTTCTTGTATTTTATTCTTATTATCAGTGTTTGTATATAAATTATCTTTTCTACTACTTCTTAAATTTTCCACATCTTCATATCTTTTATTAAATAGATATATAAAACAACAAAGACATACAACAATAGATATAATAGTAAATACTAAATCAAATACAAAATATAAAGTAGTACTACCACTTAGAAAGAATACCATTATTTTATATAATAAATCTCTTACTAATCCAATAGGAATATATACTAACAATGCTAAACCAACCAAAATAACTAGTTCTATGAAATTAACAAATAAATCCTTAAAACCCAATTTCATTAAATAACTAATATAATGTTTTCCTACTTTAAAAAACTTTTTTAAATCTACCATTCCTATACCTCTTTCTTATTCCATACGTAATAATCTTCATACCTAATACTACTATTTAATAATATGCTCTTAATAACATTTATACCATTACTATTATCATAGATTATATCATAATAATTTACTCTATTAAATCTATAATCTTCATCTATATTAACATCTTTAATATTTATAGCTAAATCTAAACTATTATTATTAGTAACTTCTATATCCATATTCTTCTCATCATATAATACGCCCAAATCTATTGTATAGGGAGAATATACAACTGGTAAACCTTCTTTTAATCTAAATCTACCCAATACTCCTCCATCTTCTTTTATTGTTTCTATCAAAGTAGATGGGTTATCCATCAAATAGCACATCAATTTATCAGATAGCATCTCATCATTATTAAATCTATAAAATAAAGTTATATTTTCATTTAATACCATCTTCTTACATATAGTATTTAAACTAACTAATATCATTACTAGACTTTGAAGGAACTCTTTATAATCAGAAAAAACTATATTATAGAAATAGTCATTTTTAATATCTCTATTATTATCTAATTCTATTCTGTCTTTGATTAAATCAAAGCATTCCTCTTTCATCCTACTTACTTCTTCTATTTCATCTATATATTTATATAGCTTCTTTATATTATATTCATGTATAACAGATCCATCTAATATATGATTAAATAATCCCCTGTATTTAGTATTATACAAAGTAGCTAATTGCTTTTCTTCCTTAGAACAACTATTATACTGTTTTTCTAAATCTATAAATAAAGCATTCTTACCTATCTTTACTTTTCTATTATTTATTCTTTCTGCTATACCTTGATAATCATCATTACAAAAAGCTTCTTCTAAAAAACAAACTATTTTTTTTATACCCATTTTATTAGCATAATTGTATTTATTCTTAACTAAATCCAAACTATCCTCAATAAAACTACTATAAACACTATCTTCTACATAATATTTATTTTCAATATCTTTAAGTTCTTTAGAATTAATCTTCCACCCATTTAAACTCTCTATATATGCTTCATACGCTAATAATAAAGATAAATCATTAGTAGCTTTCTTATACTTTAATAATAATTCATAATAACTTTCATTTAATTCCAGGCCATAACAAATATTAATTAATTCTAATATTAAGTTATTATTAATTGCTTTATTATTTAATATATCTTTTACTTTAGAATCATTAATTTTCTTTTTACTTATTCTCTCTAATTTATTTGGTAATCTTTTCTTACCTATTTCTTTACATAATAAATCAATACAATCATTATAATAATCCACTAAAAAATTATATTTATCATATATAACCTCATTTTTTCTCTTACATTCATAATAATACTTGATTAAAAAATCTAATACTTCCTTCTTAGAATAAACATCCTTTACTTCATAATTAGTTATATCTTTATCAAACACAACTTTTCCATCAATACTAAAATATATATTAGGAAATAAATCTTCGTAATCTAAAATATTTATATCACAATAATTTTTATTAGCTTCATACCATTTAAATTTATCTAGGAATGTTTCAAAACTCTCTATATCATCAAAAAAAACAATTCTTCTTATATTACCAAAAGAACTATCATTATATCTTATTACTAAACTAGTTTGGTTTCTAAAATCACACAAAGTTAAAGAAGATGTATTAACTCCATAATAGTATTTATTCATTACTTCTTTTGCATCTTCATACTTAAGCATTTCTTCTCACCTATTATTAATTATATCAAATTTTTATCTATATTGATAATTATTAATACAGTGTTGTATAATTGCTATAAGAAAAGAGGAATAATAATGGAAATAAAAGTTAAAAATTATAATTATCAATCAACACTAATAAGTTCAATAATTATGTTTATTGCTGGAGCAATACTTTGGTACAATCCCGAAATATTTATAACAACAATATCTAAGATAATAGGTATATTTCTATTGTTATTAACTATAATAAATTTCATTACTACATTAAACTATAATAAGAAAGCCGAAAAACCTTCTAATATAAAATATGTAGGTACATTTATCTTACTTGTTCTAAGTGTTTTATTTCTATTCTTTAGTGATACTATTGAAAAAGCAATTCGTATAGTAGTAGGTTTTTGGATACTATATACAGGTATTAATAGATTAATAACTGCTCTTCAAAACAGAAAATTATCACTAACTATAGTAGCTATTTTACTTATATTAGTAGGTATATATTCTATAGTAGTAGGAGATATTATAATATCTATGGTAGGTGTTATCCTTATGGTCTACGCTATAATAGATATAATAGGATATGTTCTATATAAAAAAGATGATACAAGCGATGTGGAAGTATCTGAAAGTACAACTTTAATAACAACTAAAGCTAAAGAGGATAATCCTAAGAAAAACAAAAAACTAAAAAGAATAAAAGATGTTGAAGGCGAAGAAAAATAAACTCATTTGAGTTTATTTTTTTCTATTACCATACTTCATCGTTTCATCATGAATAGTTTCATAATAACCATAATTATTATCATAAAAATCATCTATTAAATGTCTATTATTCTTAATTATCTCTAATACTTTTTCATAAGTATTAATCTCTTCTTCATTATCTATAGCTGTAGATCTTTTACCATCAAACAATTTAGTATATATTTCATATGGATCGGATGATGGACATGTTATCAGACTCCTATTAGGTTTAAGCTTAAAAGTACCAGTACCATTAACTATGCTAGATTCTAACTGATTGTTTATATTTAAACTTAAGAGATTAACTGGATCAAAAGCGAAGTACTTATCTTCATCATCTATTAAAGTAATAACATGATTAATCCCCCTTGTAATAGGATAAGTAACTATTTCTGCTATAGATGACTTGATATTACCTATTAAACTATCTTTAATATCTCTCCTAATCTTAGGTATATAATCTCTTGTTATTCTAAAAGGTGTACCACAATTAATTGTTGCTGCTTTCATATCACCATTTATTAAACAATCTTTTAATAAATTAGAAAAGGATAAGCATGTATTTTGACCATTAATTACATCTAAAGCAAATAAACCAGGTATAGTAAGAATTCTACTATCTTTATTATCTTTATCTTTATAAAATGAAAAATATCCATTCCATAGTAAATAAGCATTCAATATAGTAATACCATAAACACTATCAATATTTAATTCCTTAAATAACCTAGTAAAATTACCTAATATATAATTATATACTCTTATAGAATTAGCATATACTTCCTTCATATCATTTTCATAACTCTTTATAAATCTCATTTTAATAGCATTTAAAAAAGCAATCTTACTTTCATAAGAAATATTATGTAAATAACCTAATTCTACAAATAACTGATTAGTGCCTAAAAAACTAATCCAATCTCTATATATTTGATATCTATCTCTTTGTCTTTCCATCTTAGATTTCATTACTAATCCCTCAAATCAGATTAGTATTATAAGAAACCTCTATATAAACGTCAAATTTAACAAAAAAATCTTTAATTTCTTAAAGATTTTACTTTTTCTCCCATCTATACTCACTAAGCAGTATATCTTTTTTATACCCCGAAGATTCTATTATTTTATTAACTTCTTTTATAGTTTTATCAATTACTGCTATATAAGTAGTATTATCTAATTCAACATTTGGATCTTTTTTTAATACACATTTATCTAACTCATTAAGAATATTTTCTTTATAAGTACATTCATAATCAAGATTTTTATAACCTATAAAAGCTCCATCACCAGTATTAAATAATATTCTTTCTACTCCTCCTACATGATAGATATTTATTAAATACTTTTTATTGTTATACATATATTCAAACCCATCATCAAATCTACTGAATCTCTCTGTAATATCTCCATCTATATACTTACAAGCACTACCTGAAGACTTTAATACCTCACAAGAGAATCCTCTACTTACCATATACTTCCTTAAATAAGCAAAATCTATATTATCATCTTGTTTTGGTATTATATTAAGTATAACTCTAATAATTGCATAAACTACTAATACAGATAGAATACTTATTACTATGATTTTTAATAATCTCAATCTTCTTGCTCTACCATACATAGTAAGCACCCCTTTTATTATAAATATATAATATCACATTTAAGCCATAAGAAAAAGCAAATCATTATTTGCTATATCTTAATATCTTCATTAACAAAATTCTTATTATCTAATAATAATTCGTGTATTGCCTCTTCACTATTATCTAAATAAACTTCTTCAATTCTATCAACTCTACATTTTTCTGATATTATTATTGCTTCTATTTTTTTAACAGCATTTTCTATTTCGTCATTAGTAACAACATAATTATATTTAGTTACCTCATTTATCTCTTGATAAGCTGTCTTAAACCTACCATATATCTTATCAGATGTTTCAGTTCCTCTACCTACCAATCTATCTCTTAATTCTTTCATACTAGGAGGCATAATAAATATACATATCGCCTCAGGTACTAACTCCTTAACTTTTAAAGCCCCTTGCACTTCTATTTCAAGTAGTACGTCAATTCCTGATGCTAATCTATCTTCAATATGTTCTTTAGGAGTACCATAATAATTTCCATTATAAAGAGCATATTCTAAGAATTCTCCCTTTTTAATCATTTTTTCAAATTCTTTTTTAGTTAAGAAATAATAACTTTCTCCTTCAATATCTCCATCTCTCATAGCTCTACTAGTACAAGACACACTTAACCAAGCATGATCTCTATTATTTCTTAAATACTCTTTAATTACTGTCCCCTTACCACATCCTGAAGGACCACTTATAACTATTAAAGAACCTCTACTTCTTAAGTTTAAAATACTACTCATCTTCATTAACTCCTTTAAAAGATAAAATAAAGAATAAAATATTAACAGCTAAAACAACTATAACTACATATTTAATATAACTTGGATAACATAAGAACACTCCATATAATTTCTTAGAACTTCCAAGGTTTAATGCCAAGAAATTAGCTATTATAAATAACAATAGATATAACATATATATTAAATCCATCCAAATACTATTTCTTAATTTTTTAAAAAAAGCAAATAATATAAATACTACACTAAAAGACACCCCTAAATATAAAGACTCAACAGAATAAATATCTACATACTTACTACCATCCTTAATCATAAAATACATATAAATTACTAAGCAAAAGAAACCAAAGATGATATTTATAATATTTAACTTTTTCATCATAAACCCTCTCTCTTAC
>JAEEGL010402434.1_pt1 | contig 11687 bp, 8 predicted proteins | sample 9134231 | NCBI WGS metagenome assembly JAEEGL01 (sample SAMN16246548, study PRJNA631951) | gut metagenome | biome: gut microbiome; feature: rumen; material: fiber-attached | host: Bos | place: Iran: Karaj | collected 2018-10 | reverse complement strand
AATAATCTATCGGTAAGTACCTTGGGATCGTTAACAGTCGCCCTCAGAGTATTTGTATCCGCATCCAGAACGAGGATCTCAAGGTTATACCTTGCCGCCACCCGGTCAAGACCCACCTTGAATTCCTCGGTATCAAGACCGCCCCTGGCGGAATAATCATCTATCAGCCGGTATGCCTCATTAAGCACCTTCTCCTTATGTCTTGTATAAAACGGACCAAGGAGCAGGTTATTGGCCAGTATGCAGAGCAGGATCACGCTTATCAGCGCGGCGCTGAATATAAGCATGAACTGCCGCCGTATCGAATGCTTCATATCTCAATCACCCGACCTTAACCCTTGCATCGGCTTATTCATCGTCTTCCTCTTCAACCTCAACTTCCATCTCGCCGTCATCATCCTTACCGCCGCCGCTGTCTTTGCCGCCGTCATCCTTATCATCATCCTTGTTGTCATTATTATCCTCGGATGAGGATCCGCCGTCATCTCCCGGATCGGGCGTGGGCGCGGGTTCGGGTTCATCGCCGGGATTGGGATCGGGTTCGGGTGCCGGCTTCTGCTTTGTAACCCATCTGTAGAAGAAGGCATGGTTGCCGATCATGGTATATTCGCTAATGCCGTAATAATCGGCATAATACTTTGTCATAAAGAACAGGTAATCGCCTACCCTGGCGCCGCCTATAACTTCCTGCGCCGCCTTGACACAGGTCGAATTGGCTCCCTGCGATATTATAAGTTCAACCTTGCCTGAACGGTAGGAAGCAAACTGCATGTTCTGGGTTATAACTCCGGTGATCGAATTCGGAAAAGCCGAACTCTTAACCCTGTTCATGATGACCGAACCGACCGCAAGCTTGCCTGTGTATGATTCTCCGCCTGCTTCCGCCTGTATCGTGGCCGCGAGCCATTCAAGCTCCGAAGCGCTTGCCGAATATGATCCGGATGTATCTTCCTTCTTAAGCGACAGCCTCTTGGCTATCTGTTTGGCCAGTTCCGCCTGTGCGGATGCCGTCTGGGATTCAAGCGACTTCATCTTCTTGTCGAGCGCCGCAAGCTGATTATCAAAGTCTTCCAGCTTGCCTTTCTCGGCAAGGATACTGCTGTTGGTAGATGAAAGCTTACCCTTTACTTCATCGGTGATGCTCTCAAGCTCCGAATACTTATCGTCAAGATTCTCCTGATAAGCATTTATCTCGGCTTCCTTGGCTTCCACCTCTGCAAGCTTGGTCTGTATCTGAGCCGTGAGCTCCTGACACTCGGCTATCTTCTGCCTGTCATAACCCACCATGCTCTCAAGATACACATATCTGTTAAGAACATCCTTGAAAGAGCCTGCCTCGAGCACCATCTGGAGCATGCCCTTTGAACCTCCCCTTTCATAAACGCTCCTCATCCTCTTTTTCAGAAGAGCCTCCCGCTCCTCCTTCTCCTTAACGATCGCGTCAAGCTCATCATTAAGTTCAAGTATCTGAGCGGAAACATCCGACATCGCTTCCTCCGCCTCTTCTATCTCACCGCTCAGATCATCAAGCTTCTCCTCGTAACCGTCTATCTCGTTCTTCAGGGCCTCACTCTGGTCCTTCAGTTCGCTTACGTTTCCCTCGGTCTCCTTGCGCTGTTCCTTAAGAAGAGCTATGGAATCCTTAGTTTCCTTAGTCTGTTTTTCAAGATTGGATATGGTATCGCGTGTCTGATTCTCCTGAGTCTTAAGATTTGATATCTTATCATCGTTCTCGTCAGCCAAACACGCAGTCTGAGGCGATGAAACGAGCATCACCGCCACGGCTGACATGACCGACAGAAACCTGATAAAGGTCTTCCTCATAATATGTCTCCCCTTATTTCCCCTCAAAAATTCCCCTTTGTGATAAAACGTTTTACTCCAATAATATAGTATAACACTAAATAGCTGATTTGAACACGTTTATTTCAGCACTCGAACTTATACCCCAGACCCCAGACTGTGTGTATATAGTCGCCCTTGCTGCCGATCTTGCTCCTGAGCTTCTTAACATGTGTATCGATGGTTCGTGCATCACCGAAATAATCATAATTCCAGACATTGTTGAGGATCTTCTCGCGTGAAAGCGCGACCGACTGATTCTCCATGAAATATGCAAGGAGCTCGAACTCCTTGAATGACAGCTCCACTTCGCTGCCGTCTATCGTTACCGTATGCGCGGTCTTGTCGAGCACGATGCCGCCTGCTTCGAGCTTATCCGGCGCATCGAGCGCATTGCTCCTCCTTAACAGGGCATTTACCCTTGCGACCAGTATCTTCGGACTGAAAGGCTTGGAAATATATTCATCCACGCCCAGATTGAAGCCCTGCAGCTCATCACGCTCGTCGGACTTGGCGGTGAGCATTATTATCGGGACCTTGGACTGCGAGCGTATCTCCCTGCACACTTCCCAGCCGTCAGCTCCCGGCATCATCACATCCAGAATAAACAGCGATATTTCACTGTCCTCATAGAATTTATCAAGCGCCTCGTTTCCGTCGGCTGCTTCTGTTACGCTGTATCCCTCTTTTACGAGAAAATCACTGACGAGCTTGCGCATCCTGGCTTCGTCGTCAGCGACTAAGATCTTTATTTTGTCCATTATTCAATCCCCAATTCGTCTTCTTTCTCGCGAACCTTATTTTCACGTTCGGTGAGTTCCTGTTCCCATTCGGCGTAGCGGTTGGTTATCGCCTTCTCATAGTTGATCATATTCGGAGTATCCGATTTAAGTACGATCAGAAACATGACGATTATCATGATGATCAGAATAAGGTTGACCAGGAGCGATGTCTTATACTCCCTCTTAAAGGTCTTGACCCTCTTCCTGCGACCGGCCTTCTCCTCGCGCTCAATATCCTTCCTGTGATCATACTGGTTCTTTACATCCACATAGGATACAACCACGGGAATATCCGGTATCCTGTCGTCGTCTATCTCCTTCTTCTTATAGAGATAGGCCTGGAGCCTGCGCAGATACTCAAGCCCTATCGGCGTGAAAAATGTGTTGCTCTCGATCATCTTATTGTATACCGACAGGATCGCCTCGGGATTGTCTTCGCTCATTTTGGAGGAAATATAGTTGATCCTGTTGATCTCCTCGCGGGCAATATTCCCGTTTTCTCTGTCGATAAATTCAAAGCCGTCGACATTTCTGCCCGATCCTTCTTCCATCATAAATCCTCTCTAATTAAAGTATAGGGGAAACGGCTGGCCGTTTCCCCTATATTATATCTTATTGCAAGTTTGTAATGCAACCTCACGATCACAGCTGGAAGATGCCTACGCTCTCCTCGATTACGTTAGCTGCATTCTTAAGACCTTCGGTCTCGCTCTCGATATCACCGATCATGCTTCCGAACTCGGTAGCGGATGCCGATGTCTCCTCGGTACCTGCTGCATTCTCCTCAGCGATAGCGGTAAGGTTCTGAACTATGTCAACAACGTTAACCCTTGCCTCGTCGAGCTTCTGAGTCTTATCTGCAATATACTGAACACCTTCCATGGACCTGTCGATACCATCTTTAACGATTTGGAATGCTTCGTCTGTCTTCTGAACGTTCTCATTCTGCCTCGTCATGATATCACGTACATGATCCATAGTCTCAACAGACTTCGTGGAGTCTGCGATAAGGCTTGTGATGATCTCTTCGATCTTCCTTGCGGATTCATTTGACTGCTCTGCCAGCTTACTGATCTGGGCAGCAACTACTGCGAATCCACGTCCCTGTTCGCCTGCACGTGCAGCCTCTATGCTTGCATTGAGTGACAACAGGTTTGTCTCGTCCGCAATCTCGGTGATAAGGTTTGTAGCGTCCCTGATCTTGAGTGCCGACTCGTTCGTTGTATTGGTCTGCTGTGAGATGACTTCGATAGCATCAACAGTCTGCTGGTTAACCTGAGCAAGTTCTGCCAGGATCGCGCTTGCCTGCTCGGATGACTTCTGCATCTCAACCGCATTCTTCTGAAGCTCTTCAACCTGAGCGCTGGTCTCTTCAACCATGTTACCCATAAGGATGACATTCTCGGTAGCCTTCTGGGTCTCATCAGCCTGTGATGTAGCACCGTCCGCGATCTCATGTACGGCCCTCTCAACCTGTCCGACTGCTTCATTCGCGCTCTGTGATGTCGTATAGAGCTTATTGGATGTTGTATACAGGTTGCCGCTCTCGTTTTTGAGCTTTCCGATGATCTGTGACAGCTGCTCCCTGAGTTCCTCGACATACTTACACAGGTCTCCGACTTCATCGGACCTTGCGGCTGCCTTCTCGTCAACCCTGACTGCAAGGTTACCCTTGCTGACTTCACCAACAACATCGATACCCTTCTGTATGGCACCTACGATGCCGCTTGCAACTACGAATGCGATGATCGCACAGATTATGCAGACTGCAACCGACGCGATGATGATAACGCTGACAACACTCATTACTTCGGATTTAACCTTCGCACGGCTCTTACCTGCGAATACCATACCACAGATCGAACCGTCACTCGGCTGGGTCAGCGGCAGGTAGTAAGCGAAATACGGTATGCCGGCAACGTTGGCTGAATCGGATGTCATCGTTTCGCCCTTAACGAGAACCTTCTCGATGATGGGCGCCGATGCCTGGGTTCCCACAGCCCTCTTGCCATCAGACACAACGGAAGTCGCATAACGCGTGTCCCCGAAGAATACCGTGGTATCAATACCGGAGATTGATTTGATATTATCAAACGGAACCTCGTCGGTAGTGATGTTGAAGGTACCCTTGAACATCTTGTCACCTTCAAGCGAATAATCACCCGGTGCCGATGTTGCTATACGATCCCTCGTAGCGATCGCAGTTGCCTTCAGTGCATCGTATACCTCCTCGGCCATCTTCTCCTCGACCATCTTGTAGGATACGAGACATGATATGATAGCAAGTGCAACTACCGGAAGAACCGACAGCAAGATAAACTTACCCTTTAATTTCATATTGTATTCCCCACTTTCTTTAAAAGATATTTTCATGTTATCACTTTTCTTTCGTCAAGACAAGAAAATTTGTACATTTTGCGCATTTTTCAGTATATTTTGCAAGCATTTTATAAATTCGCATCAAATTGTGCAAAAATATCACTCATGAGTGTAAAGTGACATTCGTGATGCTTTATGTAAATTAATGTTCATATTTTATAAAGTTCATGTTATAATTAAATTGGAATTAACTGATTCGTTTTCCAAAGATGTGACAAAGGATGGACTATGGAAAAATACCTGCGGCTCTTATCTGATGATGATATGGATTATACGGGTGAAATGGACCGGATATTTACCAAGCTCACCCTCGACGACTATGACTGGATCAGGTATTGTCTTGAAGTTGTTTTCCCGCTCAAGGACGACCCTCCGTTATATGCCAAGTTCGAATATACCGGTTCTCTTTTCTGCGCGCTCACACTGTCCACCTTCTACGACAGCGACAAGCAGGATATCGAGATCCGTTTCAATTCCGGTATCTTTGAAAAGTATCTGTCAAAATATTTGGAAACCCATCTTGCTTCACGCGAGAACCCGATAGCTTTCTACGGCGGCGATATAGCTTTGGAATTATGGAATGAAGTGCTGACAAACAAGGATACCGCCGTTAAATCACCCGACACGACGGGTTACTATGAGAAGCTCGGGCAGCTGCTCAACCATTCATGATACCGACTTTAACGTTCATATTATCCACCGGCAGGTCTGATCTGCCGGTTTTTTAATCCGTTCCGATCACAGTCAGCGCCCCGTCCGTACCAACATAAAGATATCCGCCTCCCAGGTTTTCCGGGTTTTCCGGATCCGTCGCGGTCCGAACCACCAACCCCGACATATGGCGCGGTACAGCGTTCCCGTAACCGCCGTTCCCGTCCGGGCATACGATCGATGCCGCTTTGGAATCACCCGTATTTACATTATCGCTTTCAAGAGCAAATGAATTAAGATATGCGATCTCATCTTCAAGATGCGATATCAGCAGCACTGTCTTTGAATCCCTGTGCATGAGCATAGCCTTGTAATCGCACCACTCGGCACCGTTTGCGGGACAGATCTCATTGGATTCAAAATAGCGGTCGTTGAACACGACGCTGATACCCGAAACGTATGACTTTCCATTATCTTCCGTATTATCCTGGGCAAGCCAGCCCATGGTATCCATGTTCCCGTCATCCTCACAGTCAAATCCGACCTCACTGTAATTACCGGGGATCTGCATTACCCATTCTTCGGGAGCTCCCTTTACGAACTCATCCTTAAATATCGTGCCTTCCTTATCTTCGGAGAATAAAACGGTCGCACTCACGCGGCTTATCGCTTTGTTCACATTTTCAAACCAGAAAGTCATCCCCTGCGGATCCATCGTCCAAACAAGACGGTTATTATCGCGGCAGGCCTTGATAAATGATGCCGCATCAAAGTCAACCTCTTTCTTTTCGCCCGTGTAGACCATCATATCCCTCGTGACAACAGCCTTGAGCCTGTCGGCCAGAAGTGCGTAAAAGGCCTCCTCATCTTCGACTATGTCCGCCGGTTCAAGTTCCCTTCCGTCAGTCATCGAATAGTTATGAGCGCGCATGAGGACACTGAAACCTTCATCCAGCACTCCGCGATACTCGACGGCGATGCTCAGCACCCGCCTGTCGGCCCTGCGGACATATATGTTCCATTCCTCATTTACCGGAAAGTATCCCGACTCCTTGCGCTTCGTTATTTCCTTCTCTTCAAGCCTGCTCACCCACGCTCTCTTGCCGCGCATGAGTATCTGCTCGTTCTGCGTTATCCCTTTGTTGACCTCATCAAGGTGCTTACCGATCTCACTGTAGGAATCATCATCGGTCACCATGTGTATCTGATCAAAGCGGTGGTTGATCCACTCCGTATCCTCACCGTAATCACTTGCGTGTTCCGTGGTAATATAAAACTTCGGGAGACCGTCTTCCTTTATCTCGGGAAGAGTCACTTCCTCCCGTTTCTCTTCTCCCACGTCATTTATGCTTATGACGGGCATTGGCGTTTCTTCCACCGGCTTATCCTCAACGATGGTCTCCTCGGTCTTATCATGAAAGAAAAACCCCGCCACATCAAAATCATCAAGATCAGCAATATCATCAATATCGCAGCCGCACAGCATCATAACCCCCATCATGATGCATGCAAGGCATATCACATATCTTTTCTTCATTTACTCACCCAACGAAAACTTTATTTATCACGGAGCCGGAAATCCGCTTTAATCCCCCGCCTTATCCCCGGCATCGTCAAACTTCACCACTATCGTATCATCTATCACCTTAACAGAGCCCGCATCCGGATATGCCGGCATGGCTGCAACCTCGGGATGGTTGTTGAAGTATTCCTCATCCTCATCCGAATTCCTTATCACGGGATCAAAACCTATGACCCTGCTCATGATGTTCCAATAGGAATACTGATCTATATTGCTGCCCGATTTGCCTGCGATATCAAAGGTCTTATCTATCATTGCGGGCCGCTTGTTGCTTGGATCGGCTGCCGGCGATCCGACGAGTGCCACCGGCATGTCGGACCTGTATCCCTCCACGCTCTTTATCTGCGTCATGAGCGCGGTAAAGTATTCGGTGTCATGGATATTCGTGTATTCCATGGCAAGATAATTGCCGTTCGCAAACCATATGTATGTGATGACCGCTGCCGCAAGCGATACCGAGGCTGCGATATCTGCCGCTTTCACGATACGGCTGCCCGATGATCTGCGGCCTGCCTTTTGGGCTCCGCCCTCTGTATCCTTCTTCTCCAAAACGGCCGTATCAAAAAGAGCCGTCAGGCACGCTGTAGGTATCACAAACGCATATACGATCTCATATACCATGATCGAATACATCGTCCCGGATGAGATCGCCATTATCGAAATGAGGTTAACCGCAACGGGCAGCACGGCCATGATCGCCGTGACCAGCACTTTAAGATGCAGCTTCTTCCCGGATGTCCATACCTTAAGCAGGGTATATAAAAGGATCAGCAGGGATATGAGAAAGGCAATGCGCACTATCGCATTGGGATTCATCGAATAAACGTCCTTTAAAGGAAGCTTGAAGAAGTCCTTATAGCATCTGATAAGTCCCTCCACGAGCTGTGACGCACTTAACTTTCCCATGGTATCAAGGTTCTCGTACGTCTCCATCTGCTTCCCGGTAACGGCAAGCGCCACCTTGCTGCCTATAAGATATAAGGCCATGCACGCCCCGAGATAAACAACGTAAAACACACACTCCGAAACCGCTTCCTTAAGCTCCGGATCTTTACGTACAAAACTGATAAGAAGATAACCCACGAGCAGGCAGGCCGCCGTGACAAAAACAGCCTGATAAATGGCCATCCCGTAAATGACAAGCGCAGCCGAGATAAGGATCCTGAGTGACTTTGCAAAAGTCACCTTACCGCCGCCCCGCCTTACAAGCAGCCATATGCCAATGGCAGTCATCGCGATGCCTATTGCGTAGTAATGGGTGGTGAACATATAGAACATCCTGGAAACAAGCGCAGGAAATGTGGTCATCAGCGCGCCCGTGACTCCGGCGTAAAAATCATCGTTTATTTCAAGGACCGCCACTGCAAAACAGGCGGCAAGGGTATACAGGACTATGGTCACAAAACCGTTGATGAAAGGGATCGTAAAACAGTCATCAAACAAAACCTTCTGCAGCCATACCGTAGAGGACAGTGCCCACCGGCCCACCTCCACGCCCGTGCCGAAGCCCGTAGGGGTATGCCAGAGTTCATCATAGTTGTAAAGATGATTCGTAAGAGCGTATATATGAGCCATCAGGCCGCATATAAGGCCCGAATAAAAGCATATCCTGTACCTTTTCTCTATCCTGTTGTAAATGTCCTTTATAAGACTACCCGCAAAACTCTTCAAATTCCGTTTCCTCCGCACTGTCAGGATCAGAAAATATTATGATCAAAGATAACTAAGTATCCGTCCTCATCAAACTGAATGACTTCAAGAGCATCAGCGCATACCGTATCCTTTGTGGCCTCATACTCGGTCGTGGATAAAAAGACGAAATAACGGTCAACGCCTTCCACGGCCGCAAACTGATCTTCCCTTGCGTTATAAAGCCTCGGCTTTATCTCACCGTCCTCCGATATAAGGACAGGAGCCACCAGTATATCGGCATCCGACAATACCGTGGTCACCTGGGCGGACCAGTATTCCGCATAGCCCCTGCTGAGTCCGTTTTCCTTTAACACACCTATCAGGGCATCATACCTGTTCTGTCCCCTAAGTGCCGTTACGTTAAACGCGCTTATAAGGCAGGCTCCGGCCAGTATTATCGCAAGCAGCGCTCCGAACCTTGAAAGCGCCTTCTGTTTTAAAAGCCACATCATAAAGATCACGGTCACGGTCACGGCAGTCATATAAAGCCCCACCATCCTGTGTACCGTACCCCTGGCCTCGCTGAAATCAAAGATGAACACGGTGAATACCAGCAAAATGATATATGAAAGCAGATAGATCCTGATGATCTTATTTTCGATCTTTTTGTATACGCGTAAAGCGATGAACGGCGTGAAGATGATGATCAGCGCGGTAAATGCCATATACAGGATCCTGATGCCCGTCGTGGATTCCATCGGGACCGCCGTCGGGATCTCCCCGGCCACGCATACCATCATATTCCTAAGCCTCTCCGTGATATCCCAAACCCACTGCTGCCACATCGGTATCTTCTTAAACAGGCCTTCATATACGGTTACAACGCCCGATAACTTCTGCACTATCCTGGATATCACAAAGCCCGCTCCGGCAGCGGCAAGGCCTGCTATAGAGAGCATTGCGGTATTCTTATTCTCTTTGCATAAGAGTTCATCCCTGATGTTTATAAACCTTTCAAGGATAAGGGCTCCGTAAAAGGGAATGAAGAAAAACAGTATGGTCGTAAGACCGTTCGTACAGAACAAAGCAGTAAGGACGATCAGCAATATTGACTTTTTCTTATTAGCCTTGGAAAAAACGGACTCGGCCGCGTTAATGCCCGAATATACGGCAACGGCTATATAAACAAACAGAAGCCCGAGACTGTAATGTATAACATGCCCCCACATGATCATGCGGGTATTCTTGGTGACAAGGCTCATGAGAAGAATGACCGCGGCCGCCGTCATTGTCTGCTCTTTAGTAAGATCCATGGATCTTAACAGCTTATATAATGAGAATACAAAGATCGCGAGAAATAATATGAAACCGAGCGCATGGGCCGTATAACCGACACCGAACATGGCGACAAACGGCATCATAAGAAGAGAACCCCCGAACGGGAGTGTATATGCGTAATACATATTATGGTCAAATAAGCCGTTGCCCGTAAGCATCGCCTCCGCCCACAATATGGTATCTGTAAAGTCAGAATTAAACTCGATCCTTTCCTTAAAAAGGATATAGTAAAGCACCATGAAAACCGAAAACGCGAACAGGGCGATCGCTCCCGCTCTCTTTCGGCTTATCTTAACTCCTTCGGCATTCATTCTATTTCTCCTTGCGGATCAGTTCCCTGATCGTCTTCTCCAGTTCCTCATATTCGATGGGTTTGGACAGATAACCGTCGAATCCCTGCTCGATGTATTCTTCCTTGGCGCCGACGATCGCATTTGCCGTCAGTGCTATTATCGGGGTGTCCTTACAGGGTCCGTCCTCTATGGCGCGGATCCGTTTCATGGCTTCCACACCGTCCATTCCCGGCATCATGTGATCCATGAAAATAATATCAAAATACTCCGAAGATGCCAGCGAGACAGCTTCCTGTCCGCTTGCCGCATCAACCACTTCTATCATCGTTTTCTTAAGCAGTCCGCGGAAAACCTTACGGTTTACCCTGTTATCATCGACCACAAGCACCTTTGTTGAAGGCGGCGTAAACGCGGAAGTATCCGCTTTGCTTTCAGATGCGGCCTCTTTTGCATTCTTCCGGAAATCTCCTATAGGCTCATGGTTTATGATCTTCTGCACCAGATCAAACGAAAAGACAGATCCTTCTCCGTAAACGCTCTCCACCTTGAGCTCAGAGCCCATCAGTTCCAGCATCTTCATCGTGATAGGTATCCCGAGTCCCGTTCCTTCGATATTTTTGCTGCCGGCATCATTTATACGTTCAAACTCCCCGAACAGCTTGTCCATATCTTCGGCGCGTATCCCCATGCCGGTATCTTCCACTTCAAAATGCAGGGTGACTGTATCATCGGTATCTTCGGCGCCCTGCTCCTTCATATTCACCCTGAAGTATATAAACCCGCGCTCGGTATACTTCACGGCATTTGTGAGCAGATTTGTCAGGATCTGCCTGATCCTTCCGTCATCTCCGAACAGACCTGACGGAATATCTTCCGATACGCTCAGATCCAGTTTAAGATCCTTTTCTTTTGCCCTTATGGCAGTCATATTTGCAAGGTCTTTGATCATCCTTGAAATATCGTACTCGACCGGTATGATCTCCATCTTTCCGGATTCGATCTTGCTAAGGTCCAGGATATCATTGATGATGGCAAGGAGATTGCGCCCCGCCGACTGTATATCACCTGCATATTCCAGAACATTGCTCTCATTGCTCTCACGGAGGATCATCTCATCCATACCGAGAATGGTGTTAACGGGAGTACGTATCTCATGAGACATACGGGCCAGAAAATCGGACTTCGCTT
>JAEEGL016149200.1_pt1 | contig 11688 bp, 9 predicted proteins | sample 9134231 | NCBI WGS metagenome assembly JAEEGL01 (sample SAMN16246548, study PRJNA631951) | gut metagenome | biome: gut microbiome; feature: rumen; material: fiber-attached | host: Bos | place: Iran: Karaj | collected 2018-10 | reverse complement strand
TTAAGAGCAACCCAGCTCTTCTTGCTGTCGTAGTTTGTAAGATGGCACATGTAGTACCAGAATGTGATGTCATCAGCGTTAAATACTTCGCCATCTGACCACTTCATTCCTTCTCTTAAATGGAATGTCCAAACAGTATAGTCATCGTTGTGCTCATATGACTTAATAACGTTTGGATAGTATGAACCATCTGTATTGTAACGGATGATGGACTCAAGTGATGGTCTTGAAAGACCCCAGCTACCACCGGCCTGAGCAAGATTGATAACTCCGCCGTAGGTTCCGATCTCAAGTGCTCCACCTGTCGCATCAACAGACTCAACAAAAATGTTATCTGTATTAGGAATTCTATCCTCAACTGCCGGAAGCTTTCCTGACGCAACCTGATCGGCAAGCATTGGAGCCTCAGCATAGCCCTCAACTTTAACCTCTTCTGTAGATGAAGCAATATCAGTAGTTGTTCCCGTAGTTGCCTCTGTTGTCTGAGTTTCTGTCGCTGTAGTATCAGTCGTTGTCTGACTTGGTGTAGCAGCTCCTCCGCAGCCTGCAAGCATTGTCAGTGATGTTGCTGCTGCTAAGACTAATGAAACTGCTTTCGAGTTCATTTTCCTTCTCATAATTCCTCCTTTAAGCATGTCGCTATACCTTACGATATGACTATTTTACCAAAGAGTTTGTCCTCTAAATAGCCAATTTTTTTGCTTTTTCACAAAAAACATTGCATTTTTTGTCATTTTTGGGGTGTCAATAATCAATACAGCTTTCTGTATAATTCTTTTAATACCTCAGCATTAAGATCCCTTCTTGTGTTGGACGGGCTTCCGCTTATCATGGCATCCTCCGCCATCTTATCAATCCGGGCGAAAAACTCATCTCTCGGAATACCATATCCCTCAAGGCTTGGAATCTGACAGATATCACAGATCTTTTTGATCTCTATCATAAAGCTGTCTGCCGCTTTATCCTCGGAATCAGTCTCTTTTGCTGCCCCGATTGCCCTTGCCATATCGGCAAATCTGCTCTTTGCACCATCTTTTGCATACTCAAGACACACTGTAAGAAGCATCGCATTGGATATTCCGTGGGGCACGTGGAAAAGAGCTCCGATAGGCCTGCTCATGCCATGAACCAGAGTTACACTGGAGTTATTAAAGGCCATGCCGGCCTCCAAAGCCGCTATGGACATCTGACGCCTTGCCACATCATTTTCACCATCCCTGTAAGCAAGAGGAAGGTAGTTAAAAATCCTCTTAATGGCAGAAATTGCCAGAGTATCAGTAAGTGGCTGGGCCTTCTTTGATGTATAGGCCTCAACGGCATGTGTCAGAGCATCAAGGCCTGTTGACGCTGTCATCTTAGGCGGAAGTGTCAAAGTAAGCTCAGGATCAATGATTGCCACATCGGGCATGAGCTGCGCCCCCTTAAGGAGCATCTTTACCCCGGTATCAACATCTGAAATAATGGTAAACTGCGTTGCCTCAGACCCTGTTCCGGCTGTAGTAGGGATTGCAATCATCTTTGCTTTGATTCCGCCGATCTCTTTTCCCATGTAATCCGATAGTTTGCCGTGATTGGCATCCATGGCAGCCACCGCCTTCATGATATCCAGTGCAGTGCCTCCGCCAATACCGATAAGAAAATCGCATTCTTCCTTTCTAAATATGGAAAGAGCGTCATCAATCATTACATTGGTAGGTTCTCCCAAAAAATCATCGTAGATCGCATGGGAAATACCATTTTCTTCAAGTACATCAGTAATGATCTTCACCTTTCCAAGTTTTTCCGCGATCTGGTCGCAAACGATAAGTGCTTTCTTCCCAAATCCTTCAATATATTTTGATAATTCGCCAAGACTGCCATTTCCTGTAACAATCTTATTAGGCGCTATAAATAAATTAGCCATATTACCCCCTGTTATCACACACTTTTATAAACGGTCCGTGATATATGCTCAGCCCTCGACCTCAGATAATTTCACAGGTCTGTGCTCTTTTACAGATAAATTAGCTGCCATTGCCATAAGTACAGGCTTTAATCCGTCATCGATATTTACTACAGTCTCTTTATCATTCTCAACAGCATCTATAAAGGATTTGATCTCATCTGCATAGGCCTGAATATATCTCTCCAGGAAGAAGAATAAAGGCTTTTCGCCTGTAACTCCTTCGCTGTTGGATAAAATAACATTTGATTGCGAGTCGTTGGCGTTTGCCACCATACCTTTTGAACCAAATACCTCTGCTCTCTGATCGTATCCGTAAACTGATTTCCTGCAGTTATCAATAACTACAAGCGCTCCGTTCTTCATTTTGATGGTAATCACGGCCGTATCAACATCTCCGGCCTCACCGATCTTAGGGTCCACCAGCACTGCGGACTGAACATAAACCTCTTCTGCATCGCAGCCTGCAAGAAATCTTGCCATATCAAAATCATGAATTGTCATGTCCATGAACATTCCGCCTGAAACAGCCACATATTCAGGTGATGGTGGCTCAGGATCCCTGGAAGTGATCTTAATGATCTGAGGATCTCCGATCTTTCCTGCAGCAACTGCAGCCTGAACAGCCTTGAAATTGTGGTCAAATCTCCTGTTAAAGCCCACCTGATACTTAAGGTTTTTGCCCTTAAGAGCGTCGATGACCTGATGGATCTTTTCGACGTCATGGTCAATAGGCTTCTCGCAGAAAACATGCTTTCCTGCATTAATAGCCTCGATTGAGATTGGTGCATGGGTGTCTGTTGAAGAGCAGATAAGGACTGCCTGAATCTCAGGATCATTAATAATCTCCTTATAATCCTTTGTAACCTTCTCGATTCCCATTCTCTTTGCCCATTTTTCTGTCTCTTCATTCATAAATGGGTCTGCCAGAGTCTTGATCTTTGCCTCCGGTACGTTATTTGTAATACTCTGAACATGTACTTTTCCGATTCGGCCTGCGCCGATTATTCCTACTGTAACCATTACCCTCTCCTTATATATAGTTTTTTATCAAAGTCCTGTCTTCTCAGATATATATTTGCGCGCCTTCACAGCGTACTCAAAAGGATTTGCCTTTGCAGGATCCTGCTCAGCCTCTACTACCACCCAGCCCTCGTAGCCGGATTCCTCTAAAACCTTGAAAAGAGGAGCAAAATCCACATCTCCGTCTCCCGGAACTGTAAATACGCCTTCCCTGACCCCCTTTAAGAAGCTCCAGCTGTTCTTTCTTGCCTCTTCAACCTTCTCTTTTCTGATATCCTTAAGGTGTACGTGGCGAACTCTGCCCACATATTTTCTAAGAACCTTCTCAGGATCAATCCCTGCAAAAGAAAGATGCCCAGAGTCAAACAAAAGATAAACCAGCTCAGGATCAACCATTTCCATGAACTTGTCGATCTCTTCCTCTGTCTGTACAACGGTTCCCATGTGATGGTGATAGGTAAGGGTCATTCCATGGTCCTTTGCCACCTTTCCGAGGCGGTTAAGACCTTCCGTAAGTCTCTTCCACTCCTCATCATTCATCACATATTTTCCCTCGAATATGGGCTGGTCAAGCTTTCCCTGTGTTGAATAGCTCTGCTCTGAAGCTCCGATGACCTTTGCCCCAAGAGCCTTCAGAAACTCAAGCTGCTCCACAAACTCCTTCTCAACCTCTTCATAGGACTTTGTCAAAAGAAATGACGAAAACCACTGATTGCATACCTGAATGCCTCTAAGATCCAGCGCTTTCTTAAGTACTGCAACGTCCTTTGGGTATTTGCTGCCAACTTCACAGCCCTTAAAACCTGCCAGTGCCATTTCGCTTACGCACTGCTCAAAGGTATTCTCTTTTCCAAGATCGGGCATATCATCATTAGTCCAGCCAATTGGCGCAATCCCCAGTAAAACCTTCTCCTTGTTAAACATTATTTATCCTCCATTACCCCTTATAATCGTAAAGCCAAGTGTATCGTTCATCGTCTATTCTGTCTGTCCATGGATTTCCCGGCAGATGTCTTATCATCCAGCAGGTATACATCTGAAAGCCCGGTGCACAGGACTGAGGATGAACTTTTCCTCCGGGAATAGCTGAAAAGCTGCCATCAGTGCTCTTAAATACATCATCTCCCACAAAACTTGCTCCAAAGCCCTCCGGTCTGTCAAACAGGAAATAATAGGTCTCAGGCTGCGGATGAGTATGCGGAATGTATCCGGACCAGTTGCCCGGATCATTTAATACCTCTCCAAGAACCATGTTTGAGTACGGAGCCGTCTCATAGTCAAAAGCAGTACTTACCCTGCGCTTCGCGGTACCTCCGAATTTATCCTTGCAGGAATATATCCAGGGTGTATTCTCGGGATCATAGAACTTTGCCTCAAAATCTCTCTCATTATCCGTGCACTGAACGAGAATTTCAGCATCACTGCCTGCCACAACACTTACTTCAGTATTTTTGCAAACATGGAGCGCATACAATCCGTCAGTAAATACGTCCTTTCTATATACCTTCTTTTCCTGTCCGTTCCACTTAAAAGTAAGCTCGCCCTTTAGCAAAAGAACTGCCATTTCCTCTCCGGGCTTTTTAAACTCTTTTCCCTGACCCGCTTTGAGACGATAAACCCTTATATCCATCAACATATCCTTGTAATCATTGTCATAGGTTGTAAGGATCTTCTCGCCGTTTTCATCAAACTCAGGATATCCAAATAATTTCCCCATCTGATGTTCCCTCCATTTCACACTATCAATACTTACGGGCCTCTTTTCGCCCTTCTTCAACCTGCTTTCTGCAGTCCCTTACACTTTTGCTATCAGAAACTGCCGCAAGACCCACATCCCACCAGGATTCATAGCCGTCTGTCATGGTCTTTGGCATAACCTTTAGATCAATAAGAGTTGAAACCTTCTGCTTTTTAGCATCCGCGAGGGCTTCTTCCAGCTCTTTTACATTCCTGACTGTATAGGTCTTAAGTCCGTATCCTCTTCCAATCATTGCATAATCTATAGGAATAAGATCTCCGGAAAGCTTACCCTTTGAATCCCTGTATCTGAATTCTGTGGCAATGGAGCCGATTCCGTGGGTCATTTCCAAATTGTTGATACAGCCAAAGCCGCAATTATCGAATACAAGAATGTTTATCTTGGTCCTTTCCTGCATCGCTGTTGCAATCTCACTGTGCATCATGAGGAAGCTCCCGTCACCAAGGAATGTATATACTTCCTTGGATGGCTGAGCCAGCTTTACTCCCAGCGCCCCCGATACCTCATAGCCCATGCAGGAATAGCCATATTCTGCGTGGTAGCCATATCTCTCATCGGTGGTCCACATACGCTGAAGATCACTTGGAAGCGAGCCTCCTGCTGTAACAATGTTCGCGTTATCAGCAATACATCTTCTTACTGTGGCAATAGCTGCTGTCTGTGTAAGGGTTGCCCCTGTAAGCTCATGGAATTCAGGAAGTGTACGTTCGTCTCTTGCCTCGATCATAGGCTTAAAGTTCTTTCCGGTATACTCGATTCCGGAGAGGCGTATCATCTCCTTATCCCATTTGGCTTTAGCAGTGGCAATTTCCTCTTTATAGCTGCTCTTATATTTTTTCTTCTCAAGAAGGTCAAAAACCTGCTCCAAAGAAGCTTTTAAGTCTCCTACAGCCTTTGTAGCATCCATCTTATAGGCATCAAAACGGTTAGCATTGATAGATACCACATTTACATTCTCTTTAAATTGTCTCTTTGATCCGGTGGTAAAATCAGATAGTCTTGTACCCAGTGCAATAATGAGGTCAGCCTTCTTCGCTATAGCGTTAGAAGCTGAGGTTCCCGTTACACCGATTCCGCCAAGACACATTGAATGAGAGGAAAGACATGCGCTCTTTCCGGACTGAGTCTCCCCGAAAGGTATATTGAATTTCTCGCAGAATTTCTCAACCAGCTCTCCGGCTTCAGAATACTTAACTCCACCGCCAACAATAACAAGAGGCTTCTTGGCTTTGCTGATCTTCTCTGCAACATCCTCGATTTCCTCAGGAGCTGCCACCTGTCTTACGATGCGGTGAACTCTCTTTTTGAAGAAATATTCAGGATAATCGTATGCCTCGCCCTCAATGTCCTGAGGAAGAGAAATACATACTGCTCCTGTCTGTGCAGGGTCAGTCAAAACTCTCATGGCGCTTATCATTGCGGTCATAAGCTGTTCAGGCCTGTTTATACGATCCCAGTATTTGCATACGGGTTTAAATGCATCATTTGTAGTTACAGCAAGGCTTGAATCCACTTCCAGCTGCTGCAAAACCGGATCCGGCTGCCTGCTGGCAAAAGTGTCAGCCGGAAAAACCAGCAGCGGCACATGGTTGACAGTTGCGTCAGCACAGGCTGTAACCATATTTGCAGCGCCCGGGCCAACGCTTGATGCGCAGGCAATTATCTTTCTGCGGTTGTGCTGTTTTGCGAATGAGCAGGCTGTATGGCACATTCCCTGCTCATTCCTACCCTGGAATACTTTAAGTTTTCCGGGATTCTGATCCAGCGCTTCGCCCAGTCCCACAGCTATGCCGTGACCGAAAATTGTAAATATCCCTTCTACGAACTTTGTCTCTTTTCCATCAAAAGAAACATACTGCTGATCCAGGAACCTTACTAATGCCTGCGCAGTAGTCAATTTTATAGTTTTCTCCATCCCCTTCTCTCTTTCCAGACCACATTCTGCTTGGTCTTAAGCCCTGGCGATCATTTCGCCATATTTTTCCTTCTCTTCTCTTATAAACTCCCTGACCTGTTCAGTATTTGGCAGCTCCTCCGAACAGGAATGACTCTTAACCATCATAGAAGCTTCAGCGCTTCCGAATTCAAGGCAGTCGATCATATCCCACCCCTGGAATATGCCGTATAAAAAGGCTGATGCGTAACCATCCCCACCGCCAAAGCCTTTAAGTGCCTCCACAGGGAACGGCTTTACTGAATACTTTTCCCCATTTTTCGTATATGCAGTAGAGCCTTCTTTTCCGTGCTTTATCAGTACAATCTTGGCATTTTCCTCAAACCATGCCTTTGCTGTTTCTTCATCACTTCTTCCGGGCTGAATTAGTCTTTCGGTCAGATCAAATTCTTCTCTGGAACCCATGATGATGTCTGCATTTCTTGCAACTGCTTCGTAGTATATTGAGATCTCATCGGGATTTTTCCAGTTATAAGGCCTGTAATCGATGTCAAAGATTACCTTTGTTCCGTTCTTCTTGGCAAGAAGCACTGCTTTTTGCGCAGCCTCCCTCGAAGGGCTGGCTGCCAGTGAAGTTCCGGATATGAGTAGCGCTTTACTGTTCTTTATGTACTCCTCGTCAATATCCTCAGGACTAAGCTGCAGGTCAGCAATCTCATTTCTGTACATAAGAATGCTGCTCTCAGTAGGTGACAGAATCTCGGTGAATGTAAGTCCCAGCTTTTCTCCGTTCTTACACCTGGTGATCCTTGAGGTATCAACGCCTTCTTTTTCCATGTACTGAGTTACGAAATTTCCAAACTGATCGTCTGATACCTTGGCAAAAAAACCTGCTTTAAGCCCGTGCCTTGTGACTCCGATTGAAGTATTTGCGGGAGATCCACCCACATACTTCTTAAATGTTGTGCACTCCTCCAAAGGATGGAAATAGTCAATAGGGTTGAAATCTATTGCGATTCTCCCCAGAAAAACTATGTCCATCGGCCTTTTCTCATCAAATTCTATATATTTCATATTCGCCCCCGCGCAGGATATATTATCCTGTTATATATCATATATATTTTATGTGTCAGCTTCGTTAAATGCTGATCAGAAATTACTTCTCATATTTCTGATAATAATAGTATGGTCAAAGCCTGTGTAATCAGTGAAGTAAAGGGTTGATGCACCTGCATTTGTAAGCTCCGAATCCTCTTTTCCCTCCATAAATCTATGGGTTCCAAAGGCCGGACCAATTGTCAGTGTATCCTTGTTATTGGAAACAGTCACAAGATTGTCCTTGGCAATAATAGTCTCATTTCCGTGAAGCGCTGTAGCCATATGCTCATTCTCAATGAAATTTGCGCCGGTCAAAGACATCTCGATTCTCCATGGAGCGCCCTCAACGCCGCTTGTCTTAATGCGCACGTCAATTCCGTCCTTGTCCTTACTCTCTGATACCCAGACATCTATGTCCATATCCGGGCCCATCTTTTTGTCTCTGTTTGCATTATCCATCTGCCACCAGTCGTTGGTTTCAGGAATCTTGTCCTCACTCCAGGGCAGATAGTACCAGCCATGCATGGTCTGATGAAGATGAAGCATTCCATCTTTTTCTTCCATGGTCTCCGACTTGAAGGCTCTGTGTTCACAGAAGCTTCCTGCCACCTTCATCTCCAGCTTTATGGTTCCATTGTGGAAATACAGGAAGTTGGACTTACCATTCATTACCGTATAGGTGTATCTTCCGGTCTTATTCCTGGAAATTCCTGAGTTCTTGTAGAACACATGATAATCAGGATCCTTATAGAGCCCGTCATGCTCAATGCTTCTCCACTCAGGGTTACGCATAAAGTCGATCAGGCAATCCGGACCATGAAGGTTCTTTTTCTGGCAGATATCGATGATGGTATTGAGCATTTCATAAAACTCAGGAACATCATGTCTCTGTGCCATAAGCATGTACTCTGTATAGTAATCTGTGGGGTACATGAGACGATCCTTGTCAAAACGTGTGGAATTTGCGGTAAATACCGATCCGTCCGGCTCCCAGTAATGAAGCATCATGTGAAGATTTCTGACAACATGCTCCTCGTAGGATGCATCATCGGTAGACTCTGACAGAGTTATCATTGCATCGTTGTTTACACGGTTATAGTTTCCTGCAGATTTCTCGGCATATTCGCCATCTTCGTTGCAGTCAATTCCTTCCGCCAGATACTTTTTAGCGCATGCCACCATGTCGTCATTGCCATAGATCTTTGCACATTCCATCAGAGTTGATGCAATCGCCCATCTGTGATTAGGGGTGTGGAAGCCACCTGTCATGATTCCATGGGCGGCTTTTTCAATGATATCGTTGAGAATTCTGAAGATTTCTTCCTCCTCTTTTGTTCTCTTATCCCCTACAACATCCCTCAGGTAAAAGAAATGTGACATGATCTTCTTTATACAAAAAGCAGTATCGGGAGCTGAGCTGAAATTACAGGTAACATAGTCATAAAGTCCGCTGTCCAGCTGCATTTTCTTGGCAAAGCCAAGTCCTGCCATGATTCTCTTATAAAGCTGCTCATCTCTGTAAAGCTTGCTGTCACTGCTACAATAAAGAGCGATCATAGAAGCTGTTCTGTAGATTGTAAACTTGGCATCAAGGATGTGATCGTTATCCATAAATGCCCCATAGTTCTCATTCTTTTCATCCATCAGCTGTCTGCACATGGATTCATAAACCAGCTCTTCTGTATCCTTTAAAATAAATTGATAATGCTTTTCCATAATAATCTCCTTCTGAACTCCATCAGACTCTCATATTTCTATAGCATGCTACAAAAAGAGCCTTACATCTTATACACCAGCGAAGTGCCTATAATCCCTACATAGAAGCTGTCTGAAATACCTTTTGCCAGAATAATCTTTGTGTTGATCTTACTGGCTCTTGAGTACACTTCCTTTGCCACCTTATCTTTTACCTTGTCCAGGAAAAGATCTGCAGCCCTTGTGATTCCGCCGCTTAATACAATAACATCTGGTTGTAATATGTTGATGAGATTCGTAAGCCCTTCTGACAGATAATTACAGTATCCATTAAGTACCGCTTCTGCCCTCTTATCTCCGGCCTTTACAGCCTCAAAAAACCTCTCTCCATCCAGATCATCTATAGTACTGATGCCTTTCCACAGGAGAGACTCTTTTCCCTCAGGGCTCTTCATGGCTTCCTTTGCCTGTTCCACCAGCGCAGCAGCCGATGCGTAGTCCTCAAAGCAGCCCTTTCTGCCGCAGTTACAGTCACAACCGTCAATGTTTAGGGACATATGTCCAAACTCAGCCGCCGCATAATTACAGCCTCTAAGAAGTTTCCCGTTTATAATGATTCCGCCTCCAATACCGGTCCCCAGCGTAACCATTACAAAAACGGGCACATTATAGCCGCCCGTTATGTACTCTCCAATGGCTGCAGCATTAGCATCATTCTCAAAAAACGTCTTATCTGCAAGCTCATGTCCCAGCTCCTTTTTCAGCTCGGTTAAAAAAGGCACATCCTCAAATCCAAGATTATTGGCATACAGAATCTTTCCTGTATCCAGCTCTGCTGTCCCGGGAACGCCGATTCCGATGGCATCTATCAGGTCATTTAAACTGCCGCTTTCAGATTGTTCTGAGATACTCTTGAGTCCTGCTATCAGTTCTCTGATCCCATCTGCAATAGCACGGATCATTTCCTTTGGAGAACTGTTTTCGCTGGTCTTTATGCTTTTTTTCTCTATAATTTTGTAGGATTCATCCACAAGTCCCATGGCTATATTGGTTCCGCCTACATCAATTCCTATTCTGTACATGTTATCCTGCCCTTCTTACGTGCGCTTCTTTTATGCAGTAAAGATGGATCTTTTCCCTTTTCGGGGCATTGTCATCTAATGATAAAATGTCATGCCTTAAGTATTTCAAGCAGGAACAACATTGCCAAAGCCTGTCCGTAAGGCATTGGTCTTATCTCAATCTCCTTATAGAAATCCTTACTTTCTCTTCCCATTGGAGTTCCATAGGACACCTGGTTGACGGTTCCATCCTCGGAAATAAGCTTTAAGATCGGCTCAAGCGCCTTAAGGCCAACCTCTTTATACTTTTCATCCACAAGGCCAAGTCTTACGGCCTTTAAGATTCCATAGCCAAAGCCACAGGTTGCGCTGGCTTCCACGTAAGAAGTAGGATCATCCACCAGTGTGTGCCACATACCGCTCTCATCCTGGAACTTTTCAAGGGCTTCGATCTGTCCAAGAAGCGCCTCCACAAGAAATCTTCTGTCTGCACCCTTAACATCGGCTATAGAAAGATATTCAGGAACCGCGATGGTAAACCAGCAGTTTCCTCTTCCCCACAGCGCCTCCGCAAAATTGTTCTTCTCAAGGAAGGTCCATCCATGATACAAAAGACCTGTCTTATGATCCACAAGGTATTTAATATGTAAAAGAAACTGATATCTGGCCTCTTCTTTATAGGCTTCGTTATTCTCAATCTCTCCCATTACAGCAAGAAACATCACAGTCATGAAAAGAGTATCGTCCCAAAGCTCACCGGTATTCTCGGTATCGGAGGTTCTGTGCTGAAGTCCTCCTTCTTTGGTTCTGGCAAAATCATTCATGATTGCTTCTGCCCACTCATGGCAAACCTCTGCATAACAGTCGTTCTTTTTGTCCCTTAAAAGACAAGCTAATGTCAGCATAGGCGCGCAGGTATTGATATTCTTGGCAGGAAGTCCCAAAGATATCTCTTTGTCATAAAATTCCCGGAGAAAATCAATATATTCATCGCTTCCGAGCTCTTTTGCCAGCTGGTACAGACCGTATAATCCGACACCCTGTGTCCACTCCCAATGCTGATACCTTGAAATATCATCCCCGGCAAGGTTTTTGGTCTTCATATTCTCCAGAAACTTCTCATCATCCTCATAAAGGAACTTCTGGAAACTCTTAGCCAAAACCTCCAGCACTGACAAAATTTGATTTCTCTCCACTTTCATTTGCTACCTCTTTT
>JAEEGL015807062.1_pt1 | contig 11688 bp, 8 predicted proteins | sample 9134231 | NCBI WGS metagenome assembly JAEEGL01 (sample SAMN16246548, study PRJNA631951) | gut metagenome | biome: gut microbiome; feature: rumen; material: fiber-attached | host: Bos | place: Iran: Karaj | collected 2018-10 | reverse complement strand
TTATGGATATCGTCCACTCTCACGCTGTGAAGAACGAGGTAGAAGGTCTTGGCAACCTCTGTGGCGACCCCAACCAGTTCTTCTATCCAGGAGATCGCCACGAGCATCCCGCCTGGGATTCGTTGTGCTTCGACTATGGTAAGGACGATGTGCTGCACTTCCTGCTCTCCAACTGCAAATACTGGATGGAAGAGTTCAAGTTCGATGGTTTCCGTTTTGACGGTGTTACCTCCATGCTGTACTACAGCCACGGTCTGGGTGAGGCCTTCGGTGGCTATGGCGATTACTTCAACGGTCACGAGGACGACAATGCCATCTGCTACCTGACGCTTGCCAACTGCCTGATACACGAGGTCAATCCCAATGCTATCACTATAGCAGAGGAAGTTTCTGGTATGCCTGGCTTGGCAGCCAAGTTCGAGGATGGAGGTTACGGTTTCGACTACCGCATGGCGATGAATATTCCTGACTACTGGATTAAGACTATTAAAGAGGTACGCGATGAGGATATCAATGTCTGTTCCATCTTCTGGGAGGTCAAAAACCGTCGTCCCGACGAGAAGACCATCTCTTACTGCGAGTCACACGACCAAGCACTGGTGGGCGACAAAACTATCATCTTCCGCCTCATCGATGCCGACATGTACTGGCACTTTGCCAAGAAGGATGTCAACGATATTGCCCAGCGCGGCATTGCCCTGCACAAGATGATTCGCCTCGTCACCGCAGGAGCCATCAATGGTGGTTATCTGAACTTCATGGGTAATGAGTTTGGACATCCCGAATGGATTGATTTCCCACGCGAAGGTAACGGCTGGTCGTACAAGTATGCACGCCGTCAGTGGAACCTCGTTGATAACAAAGACCTCTGCTATCATTGGCTGGGCGACTTCGACCGAAAGATGCTCGAGGTCATCAAGTCGCAGAAGAACTTCCAGGCAACGCCCGTTACTGAGATTTGGCATAACGATGGCGACCAGGTACTGTGCTACATGCGTGGTGACCTCGTCTTCGTGTTCAACTTCTCACCGACGCGCAGCTATACCGACTACGGCTTCCTCGTTCCTACCGGCTCTTACGAGGTGGTGCTCAATACCGATGCCAAGGAGTTTGGCGGCAATGGCTTTGCCGACGACAGTATTACGCACCTCACCAACTATGACCCTGAATATGTGAAGGATCACAAGGAGTGGCTCAAGCTCTACATTCCTGCACGTTCTGCCGTCGTCTTGAGAAAAGTGTAAGACCTGCTCGTTGAGCAACGAATAAAATAGGGAGTCCACAATCAAATGGTTGTGGACTCCTTTGTTTTCGGCTCTCTGTGAGCCTGTCGGTTATTACGTTGAGTGAACCTTTACTTCTGGACAGCCATCTTGTCGATGCGCTTCTGGTGACGACCACCTTCGAAGGTTGTCTTGAAGAATTCGTTCATAATCTGACCAGCGGTATTGTTGTCAATGAAACGACCGGGCATTACCAGTACGTTGGCATCGTTGTGCTGACGAATCATGTGAGCAATCTCGGCACACCAAGCCAGTCCGGCGCGGATAGCCTCGTGCTTGTTCAACGTCATAGCCATACCTTCGCCGCTGCCGCAGATAGCAATACCAGGATATACCTCGCCGCTCTCGATACCCTTTGCCAACTCATGGGCAAAGTCGGGATAGTCAACAGAGGCATCGCTCCACGTGCCGTAGTCTTTATATTCAATACCGTGCTCCTCAAGATACATGAGCACATACTTCTTCAGAGGATAACCTGCGTGATCGCAGGCCACGCCAACTTTCTTAATTTCCATAATCGAATAAATTTAATTGATTAGTGATTATTGTTTTTATGATTAATTCTTCAATAGCTTCTTCACCTGGTCATAGACGTTCTGACCTGTGTAACCCAGCTTCTCGTCGAGCACCTTGTAAGGAGCAGAGAAACCAAAGCTCTCCAGACCCCATACCACACCGTCAGCGCCTACAAGACCTTCGAGGTTGACAGGTAGACCGGCAGTCATACCGAATTTCTTCTTGCCTGCAGGCAGTACGCTTTGCTGGTATTCCTTAGACTGACTGCGGAACAAGCCCTCAGAGGGAACGCTGACCACGCGAACCTTCACGCCGTCCTCGCGGAGCAACTTGGCACCAGCCTCCAAAGTAGAAACCTCAGAACCGCTTGCCAACAGGATGACGTCGTAGTTCTCGTCAGAGCCAGCTACTACGTAAGCACCCTTCGTTGCCTGACTGTAGTCATTGCCTTCGGGCAGCATGTCGATATTCTGGCGAGAGAAGATGAGCGCAGTAGGTGTCTCAGTGTTTTCCATAGCCATGCGCCAGCAGACAGTTGTCTCCTCAGCATCGGCAGGACGAACCACCAAGACGCTGTTCTTTCCGTGATGGTTCTTCAGCTTCTCCATCAGACGAATCTGTGCTTCCTGCTCTACGGGCTCATGGGTAGGACCATCCTCACCAACGCGGAAAGCGTCATGTGTCCAGATGAACTTCACGGGTAGTTCCATGAGGGCAGCCATACGCACTGCAGGTTTCATGTAGTCGGAGAATACGAAGAAGGTACCGCAAGCGGGAATGACACCGCCGTGCAGTGCCATACCAATACAGCAACAAGCCATGGTCAATTCAGCAACACCTGCCTCAAAGAAGGCTCCGCTGAAGTCGCCACGCTCCATGTCGTGTGTTTTCTTCAAGAATCCGTTCGTATTGTCAGAGTTGGAAAGGTCTGCCGATGCACAAATCATGTTAGGCACTTGCTCAGCCAGCTGTCCTAAAACTGCAGCGCTGGCACTACGGGTAGCAGAGCCGGGCTTCTGTTCAACCTTGCTCCAGTCAATCTTGGGAGCCTTGCCGCTGAACCATTCTTCCATCTGGCGAGCCTTCTCGGGATTAGCCTTTGCCCACTCAGCCTTCTGAGCCTTACGCTCAGCAACAATCTTCTTCAGTTCCTCGCGACGCTTAGCATACAGCTCCTGTACTTCGGGGAATATCTGGAAAGGCTTCTCGGGATCGCCGCCCAAGTTCTTGATGGTGTTGATGTAGGCATCTCCACCGAGCGGAGCACCGTGTGTGGCGCAGTTCTTCTCGTAGCTGGAACCATCAGCTTTGAGGGCACCCTTACCCATCACGCAGTGGCCGATGATGATAGACGGACGGTGCTGCTCCTTCTGGGCGTTCTTGATAGCTTCACGAATCTGGTCAACGTCGTTACCGTTAATCTTCTGCACGTACCATCCCCAAGCCTCGTACTTCTTAGCAGTATCTTCGGAAGTGACGACTTCCGTCTTGGTTGACAGCTGTATATCGTTAGCGTCGTAGAACATGATGAGGTTGTCGAGTCCCAGATTACCGGCAATACGACCGGCACCTTGTGAAATCTCCTCCTGTACGCCACCGTCTGAGATATATGCGTAGATGGTTTGTCCCATGACGTCTCCCAGACGAGCTTTCAGGAATTTCGCTGCAATGGCAGCACCCACGGCGAACGTATGTCCTTGTCCTAAAGGACCGGAGGTATTCTCAATACCACGCTCAATTTCACGTTCAGGGTGTCCTGGAGTTACCGATCCCCACTGGCGCAACTGCTGCAAGTCCTCCAACGTGAACTTGCCTATTAGGCAGAGCTGCGAATAGAGCATCGGAGCCATGTGGCCAGGATCGAGGAAGAAGCGGTCGCGAGCTTCCCAGGCAGGATTCTCAGGGTCGTAAACCAAAAATTCAGAATACAGCGTGTTGATGAAATCAGCACCACCCATAGCTCCTCCAGGGTGGCCAGACTTGGCCTTTTCAACCATTGAGGCAGCCAGAATACGGATGTTGTCCGCTGCCTTGTTCATGATTTTGTTGTCGTTCATAATGATGATTGTGTTAGTATGATGTTTGTTGCTTTTCACAAATTCACTTGCAAATATAATCATTTATTTTCAAACAAACACCTTTTTAAAGATATTTTAGTTTTAAATTTGGCATTTCGCTTACTTCTTTGTAATTTTGCAGCGTGAAAACACCTATTTATATTATAGAAGAAGAAAAATTACGACGCAACCTGTCGCTGATTCGTGAGGTAGCACGTCGTACTGATTCGGAGTGGATTTTGGCCTTCAAGGCATTTGCCTTGTGGAAGACCTTTCCCATTTTCCGCGAGTATATTCGTTCCACGACTGCCAGTTCTCTCAGTGAGGCGCGTCTGGCGTTCGAGGAGTTTGGAGCCAAGGCGCACACCTATTCACCTGCATATAAGGATAACGAGTTCGATGATATAGTGAGTTGTTCCAGTCATCTGACGTTCAACTCGCTGTCGCAGTATGAACGTTTCCATGAGCGGGCAGGGGAGTGCTCGTTAGGACTGCGCATCAATCCAGAATATTCAGAGGTTGAGACGCTCTTGTACAATCCCTGTGCTCCGGGAACTCGTTTTGGAGTTTCTGCCGACCGGTTGCCAGCGCAGTTGCCTTCCGATATGAAAGGCTTTCACTGCCACTGTCATTGCGAGAGTGGTTCCGATGTCTTTGAACGTTCCTTGCAGCACATCGAGGAGAAGTTCGCCAAGTGGTTCCCACAAATAGAGTGGATCAACTTCGGTGGTGGTCATTTGGTGACGCGCAAGGATTACGACATTGAGCGGCTGGTACGTATCGTACAAGGTTTCCATGAGCGTTATCCGCATCTGAAGGTTATTTTTGAGCCGGGTAGTGCCTTTGCGTGGCAGACGGGACCGCTGGTGGCGAGTGTCGTTGATGTCGTAGAGGATAAAGGCATCCGCACCGCCATCCTCGACGTCAGCTTCACCTGTCACATGCCTGACTGTCTGGAAATGCCCTATTACCCAGACGTTCGTGGTGCTGAGTACGTGGATGAGCACCTATCCCCCAACCTCTACCGCCTGGGTGGCAACAGTTGTCTGTCAGGCGACTTTATGGGTTTCTGGCGTTTCGACCATGAGTTGCAAGTGGGTGAGCACATTGTCTTTGAAGACATGATACATTACACGACGGTGAAGACGAATATGTTCAATGGTATTATGCATCCTTCTATAGCCATGCTGCATAGCGATGGTCGCTTGGAATTGTTGCGGCAGTTTACCTATGAGGACTACCGTGATAGGATGGATTAAGAGTTTAGAGTTTAGAATGCGATATTTTATTTGGTTTTCATACGACGGAACGGCTTATCACGGTTGGCAGACGCAGCCCAACGGTGTGACGGTGCAGAGTGAACTTGAACGTTGCCTGTCGCTGTTGTTGCGCCAGCAGGTGAGCGTTACTGGAGCTGGACGTACGGATACGGGTGTTCATGCCCGTCAGATGGCAGCCCACTTTGATATCGGGCAGTTGCCGATGTCAGTACAGGATTTGGCGCATAAGTTGAATGGTCTTTTGCCCCAGGATATTGCCGTTGACCGTATCGAACTGGTTGCCGACAACGCTTCTTCGGATGTGACACAACTCCTTCATGCCCGTTTCTCAGCTATATCGCGTACCTATCATTATTATGTACATACTCATAAAGATCCCTTCCTGCACCATTATTCCTTAGAGTTGCACTACCAGTTAGACTACGACTTAATGAACGAAGCCGGTCGTATTCTGATGGAGTATGACGACTTTGGTGCTTTTTGCAAAGCAGGTAGCGACGTGAAGACTACGCTTTGTCATGTTACCCATGCACAATGGCATCAGACATCTCCTACGTCATGGTATTTCGAGATTACCGCTAACCGCTTCCTGCGGAATATGGTTCGTGCTGTTGTGGGAACGCTGATAGAAGTAGGTCGTGGTCGCATGACGCTCGCCGAATTTCGCGAAGTCATCGAGGGTGGTCGTCGCACACAAGCTGGCGAGTCCATGCCTGCCAAAGCGCTCTTCCTTGAACGCGTTGAATATCCTCTTAACTCTTAACTCTCAACTCTTAACTCTTAACTCCCAATATGTGGCTCCTATTAGCATTCATGTCAGCAGCGTTGTTAGGCTGCTACGATTCCTTTAAGAAACAAGCTTTGAAAGAGAATGCTGTCATTCCCGTTTTGTTTCTCAATACCCTGTTCTCGTCGCTCATCTTCCTGCCGTTCATCTTGATGAGCGGTTCGTCCGATGTGCTTGACGGCAGCATCTTCCATGTGGCGTCAGGCGGTTGGGAGGTTCATCGATATGTGGTGCTGAAAGCACTCATTGTCTTGTCCAGCTGGATATTAGGCTATTTTGGAATGAAGCATCTGCCGCTGACCATCGTTGGCCCTATCAATGCTACTCGTCCTGTCATGGTACTGGTAGGTGCCTTGCTGGTGTTTGGCGAACGACTGAACGGCTGGCAGTGGATGGGTGTGCTGCTGGCTGTGGCCTCGTTTCTCCTGCTGAGTCGTAGTGGCAAGAAAGAAGGTATCGACTTCAAGCACGACCACTGGATATGGATGATTGTCGGTTCTGCCGCCTTGGGCGCTTTTAGCGGCTTGTACGACAAATACCTCATGGCACCTGTTGAGAGTGGTGGAGTGGGGTTGGACCGCATGCTGGTACAGTCGTGGTATAACATTTACCAGTGCTTCATGATGCTGGCCGTGCTGATTATTCTCTGGTGGCCTAAGCATCACGAGACGACGCCGTTCCATTGGCATTGGTCTATCATTGGCGTCAGCATTTTCCTTTCTACTGCCGACTTCGTCTATTTCTATTCGCTGTCTTTACCCGAGGCGATGATTAGCATTGTTTCCATGGTACGCCGAGGCAGTGTGGTGGTCAGTTTCCTCTTTGGCGCAGCTTTCTTCCATGAGCGGAACCTCAAGGCCAAGGCCTTCGACCTTGCCCTTGTGCTGTTAGGCATGCTCTTCCTGTATATCGGTTCGGAGTAAGCTACTTTGGCATCTCGATTATGAAACGACAACCGTCATGGTAAGTGTTGTCGTAGATGAGGTCGCCACCCATAGCCATCGAGTGACGCTTGGTCAGAGGCAGTCCGACTCCGAGACCTTCCGAGAGTTCGTCAATCTTGTTAAACGGCTTGTTGATGAGTTCTTCGGCATTGTCGGGAAGACCAGGACCGATGTCCTCTACAATAAAATTGAAGCAGGCAGTTTTTTCCGTAATGCGTAGTGTGATATGCTCTCCGTCGGAATATTTGGCGGCATTGTAGAGCAGTTCACGAATGCAGCGCATCAGGTAGAGGTGGTTGGTGAGAATGCGAACTTCATCCGTCAGTTCGGTCTCCATCTTAATCTTCACCTCGGGGAAATGGCTTTCGGTATATTTTATGCACTCTCGAGCCACCTCGTTGCATGATACCTCATCGTTTCGCTTGTCTATCAGTTCGTTGTCACCTGTTGTCGAAGAACTGTCGTAAAGCATCACCACCATGCGCTTCAGATGGAAGGCGTTATACTTCATGGTGGATGCAATGTCCTTCATGTTGGAAGGTTGAAAATGCTTAAACGTCTCATCGCTCTTGTTGCGAAGCATGATGTTTTCGTGTAGCACGTTGGCAAATCCCACGATGATGTTTAGTGGCGTGCGTATCTGGTGCGACAAGTTCTGGATGAACAGCGTCTTCCGCTTGACGGCCTCTTCCGCCAGTTTCATTTCCTTCGACCGCTGTTCGTTCTGCTTTTTGAGTTTCTCTGCTGCATCGTAGATGATTCCCATATTCTTCTGCAGCGCCTTCTGCATAGCGGCAAACCCGTTCTGTATGCGGCCTATATCGTCGTCTTGTTCAGAGAGCGGAATGCTTTCGTGGTAGTTGCCTTCGGTGATGTGCTGCGTGTAGTCCAACAGCTGGTTGAGAGGTTGTATGGTCTGCCGAACACTTTTCTGACACAGTCTCCACATGACGAACAGTCCTATAACAATCAGGAAGGCAATGACGTATCCCAGTCGCCTGTATCCCTCCAGGACCTCGTCTTCAGGACATACCATGGCAAGACTCCAGTCCGTGTTGGGTACGGGAGAGTAACAGACGTGGCATATCTGTCCTTTCACCTTGACATGCATGACGCCTTGCTTGCCGGCAGTCATCTCATATCCCAAGGCAATGACGTCGGAGTTTTCGGAAGGGTCAGCATTGGTGAATACCGTTCTGCGAAACAGTCGTGTGGTGTCCGGATGGCAGAAGTAGCGCCCGTCGGCACCCAGCAGTACGAAGTAGGCATTCGGGTAAGGATGCTCTGTGTTAATAATTTCCTTTGCCAGGTTGTTGAATGAGAATTCTGCTGAGAGTACACCGATTGTTTTTCCTGTGGCGGAGCGTAGAGGTCTGCAGTAAGTGGCTACGGCGTCGTTATGGTCGATAGTACCTTCGGCATACTCGCTGAATGGCTCTACCCATGAAGCCTCTCCTATGCTTTGCGCTTTCTTGTACCATGCTTTCACCGTATAGTCGTAGTCCGATTCGCGTACGGAATAAATAGAGTCTTCGCGTACCGTATATATAGAAAAGAGGTGTCCGAACTGTGGAAACTGATCCGGCTCGGCACTTACCGAAACACTCAGGATGTAGGGGTTGAGCTTGAGGATGCGTTGCGAAATAGTCTCTATGGAGTCGGGTGTGAAGTTTTCTTCCAGCAGCCAGGCGTTGGCATCGGCCGAAGTCTCGATAGAGTTCATGTAGTTATCCATGTGCTGCAGGGCAATCTGTACGGCACTGTTGGCGCGCTTCATAGCCTCATGGCGTATCAGTCGTCGCGACTGGAGGTAGAAGACGCCTAACGACAGCACGAAGACCGGTATGGCGAGAATCATGATGTCCATACTGAGTCGTTTGGAAAGGTTACTGTTCATCTTGCTCATGACTATACTCCTCCTTTCCTTTCTTAAATTCCTTCTCTGCTTCAACAGCTTCGACGTTCAGTGCTTTGATAATGTTGTTCAGCAGGTCTATCATGATGTCTGACTGCTGTTTGATGACATCCACCTCGTGGTCGGCTTCCTGCTCTTTCATGGTTTCGTAGTTGTTGACCAGCTTCATTACGCTGCGTTCTATCTGATCAGCAGGATTCGTCATCTGTGTGGTCATATAGTGCAGGAACGTTGCCTTCATGTGGTCTGCTCCGTGAGCCTGACTGTAAGCTTTGTTCAGTTCGGTGTTGCGCTGTTTCAGTCGTCGGGTCAGTGTCTCCATTTCTTTTGACTTGGCAGCCAGTGAGTGCTGCATCTTCAGGAAGTTGTCCTGCAGTTTTCCTATCTCAGAGTTATCTTGAGCGTTAGGCAGTTTTTCGTTGTAGTCTCCTTCGGCAATGCGCTGTGCCGAGCGTGTCATCATACGCAAAGGTCTCAGCTGTCGGCGTATCAGAGCGCGACAGAGCATGAAGAACAACAGCATGCTGAGTAGGGTGATGACCAGCACCAAGTAGAACAGTTGGTCGTAGCTGCCCATGACGTCTTTTTCTAAATAGACGATACCAGCGCTCCATCCCAGTTTTTCCATGGGTTGTCCGCAACTTGTCTCGCGATTGAAGGGTTGGAAGAAGACGTACCATTTCTTGCCGTTCAGCGTAAATGGTGCAGACCCTCTTTTGCCGGACATCATGGCACTGGCGGCTTCACGCACCGACTCATCAACGCCTTTTTCATTCTGGTGGTACACCGTCTGCTTATCCAACTTGTCTTTGTCGGGATGAACGATGTATGAGCCCTTGTCGTTCAGCAGTACGCTATAGCCGTGTGCTGTCATTTTGGCGTTATGAATAATCTCGGTGAGCAGTCCCAGTGCGAGGTCAGTGGCGACGACACCCACACACTCGCCTTTATCGAAGATAGGCAGACAGAAGGTGATGAGCGCCTCGTCCTCAGCGTCTTCGTTCTTCAGCGGTCCTACCCAACAGCTTTTTTGCTTAGCCATAGGTTCCAGATACCATGTCTGCTCGGTATAGGGACGATTGGCATAGGAGTCCAGCATTTCCGTCTCGTCACGGTTGTTTCCGCTGCCACCTTTTCTGTGAGCATACGCCATATACAAGTCATGGCCTTGGTAGTAACCGGGTCGGAACACGATGGCACAGCCTACGACATGCGGATTGGCTCTGACAATCTCGCGGCTGTAGATCTTCATGCGCTCTGGGTCGTCAATATGTCCCTGCAGGTCAGTGAAAATGTTGTAGGTGGACTGTTCAACACTCATCAGCACGTTGTCGATGTTCATGACAGTTGCTTCCAGCGTCTGTTCCACATCGCGGTTGGCTTCCTTCTTCATGGCACCACGCGAGAAGAATAGCAGTACCGTCAGCGAGAGGAACAGCAGCATCACCGTCTCCAAGACTATCGATACGTTCAGTCTCAGCGACGTGTTGGGCAGGTATATTTTAGACAGTCTTGTCATCTCTTATGCGTCGGCATACCAGCCATACGACCGTTAATCCAATAATACTTGTTATCGCTAAGAACACCACCAAGCCTGCCATCGACAGGTGCAGGTTCTGCTTAGGCACCACAATAGCTATCGACCAATCGACACGCTCTATCGGTCCGTAATAGATCATTGACGGCACACCGTTAATCATGATTTCTGCCGATCCAGCGTTCTTCTTGGCAAAGTCATCCAACAGTTCGTCGTCAGTAATCGTTATCACTCTTCCGTCAGGACCAGCAATTCGGCTGCCGTCTTTATGGATAACGATGGTGTAGAAGTCGCCAAGATGTTGCATGTAGTATTTATTCAGCAGCTGGTTGCTTTTCAACTCGCTGTCGATGCGTGTCAGCTCCTTTGATATCCACTCGAAGGTCATGTCGGCACCGCACACACAAGTCAGCGAACCTTTGTCGTTATAGATGGGTTTTACAAATGTGGTGTAGTGCCCGCTGATGTTTGTTCCATCGTAATAGTAGTAAGGCTCTGACCAGAAACACTTCTTCTCCTTCTTGGCACGGACGTACCAGTCGGACTTGTGGTAGTTGTGACGCACAGACCCCACCTGGCGCACTTCAAACTCCTCGTTATCAATATGGTGAACATACGGCTCGTACCACTGTCCCTTCTCTGGGAAGTATTTGGGTTCGAAGGCGGCGAAGTATCCACGCACCTCAGGGTTCAGGCTCGTCTTGCTCTCCAAGGCTGCCACCACGGTTTCTGGTGTTTCCATGTGTTTCTCGACCTCGTCAAACACGTTCATGGCATTCATCTCCATGCCCTTGATGGTTTTAGCAAGTCGTTCTGCAGCGATGTTCATCAATCCGGCATAGCGTGCATTGTAACCCATCATCGCCATTTGGTAGCAAGTCTGATAAGCGATGCCGCTGATAACCAGCAGTACCGCCAGTGTGGTCAGCAATATCTTTATTCTTATACCCTTTGCTGATGTGCGAGAAGAGTTTTTCATTACACTAGTTTTAGATAGTTGATGTTTTTAGTTATGCAAAGGTACTCATTTTAAATGAGAAATGAGGAATGAGGAATGAGAAATGCCCTGCACTTAGTATTATTTAACATTAAAAGGATTCATGCTATTTTAGATACTCCTGGAAAAACGCTGCCAGACGGTCCCAGGGAATCATGTTCTTGGGTTGACCCTGACCAGCCTTTTCTTCGTAGCCGCCATCATAGAGGTCGCAGTGTGAGGCATCGGGAATGATGAGCAACTGCTTGTTCTCGGGATTGGGATTTGGCTCACCAACAAACTTGTAACCCTCAGCTTTGCCATCCACCATATAGTGATAAGCAGCCTCACCAAAGTAGCGTGAGTGGGCGTCAGCACCGTGCATCACGAGGA
>JAEEGL015367369.1_pt1 | contig 11688 bp, 9 predicted proteins | sample 9134231 | NCBI WGS metagenome assembly JAEEGL01 (sample SAMN16246548, study PRJNA631951) | gut metagenome | biome: gut microbiome; feature: rumen; material: fiber-attached | host: Bos | place: Iran: Karaj | collected 2018-10 | reverse complement strand
TATTTTCACTTTAAACAGCTTAAAAGTTACTAATAATCTTAAAAAACACAATTACAAAATATAAAATAATGCTGTTTCAATGCATATGCAGGTATAATAATACCTAAAAAACACTTATTTGTCAATAATTTTATGCTTTTTCCTTCTTAGTTATACCTAATAAAAATGCAATAATTATAAAGATTATTAATGTTGGTATAGAGAGTAGATAATATTTGTTTATTAGGTATAGTGGCTGGTATTTTATAAAGATAAAAATAGTTAAGAGAGTAGTTATTATTTCAAAGATGATTATAGTAATATTTATATCTTTTTCTTTTTTTAATTTAAACATATTCTTTAAGAATTCTTTGTTAAAGTAAGTTTCAAAAGAATCAGATATCAAGAATACTATGTAAAGAATTATTGATAAAATATTTTCTACTTTTTCAATAAATCCATAAATTCTAATCTCTTTAAATAAGGAATATTCTGGGTAGGTATATATTTTTGCTAAGTTAACTCCAAATACCGAAAGAATAAAAAATCCAACTATATAAAGGCATAAAAAGCCCAAAACATAACTTAGAATAATTGCTTTTTTAAAGTTTTCTTTATCGACTATATCATTTTGTCTTATTGATAGTAATAGAAATAGGGGAAATGTACTGTAAGTAGAGCACATAATAATAGATTTAATGAAGTTCATTTTACTAATATTCATGATTGGAAGAATATTGTTTGTTTCGACAGAGGGTATTAAACTAACCCAAACAAAGATAGTAAAGATAATAAAAATTGGCATAAATACGGTCCCAGTTCTACCAATTGTTTCTATTCCTTTGATGGCGGCTATCGTGGTTAATAAAAATACTATTAGTCCAACTAAAAAATAAGGTGTTTCAGATAAAAATTGACTGATTGTAAAGTTCATTATATTCCAAATTGATATTATCCCCATTAGTAGTAATGATAAAAAAAGAATTAAATTAATGATTTTTCCTACAAATTTAAATTTATGTTCTAGTAGTTCAAAGATATTTTTGTCAGTTGTATACTTGCTAATATAGATTATTAAATATATAGGTATAAAACCTATTATAAAACCTAAGAGGGTAGATATTAAGGCAGTTGATGATGCGGTTTTAATTAATTGACTATTACCAAAACCAATAAATAGATTGCAAACTAAAAAGAAAGAGATAACAAATATTTCTTTACAGTTAATTTTTTGCATTGTGCCTCCTATATGCCTTCTGTTATATTTCCTTCTTTATAGATATTTGATGTTACATTTATATTAAAGTTTGCAATTTCATAGATATTATTATCTTGATAGTTTTGATACTTTTTTGGATATTTTTTATAAATTAGATCCTTTAATCCTAAAATGTCAGCATCATTTTCTTTACATTTTTTTAATAATATTTTAGTATCGTTTTCTAATTTTTTATTAAGTTCTTTGGATAATTTTTTTAATATTTCTTGGTTGTCAACATTTGTTTTTTTATTAATTTCGGCAATATCACCATCTACTTCTATATTTATATCCACATCTATTTTTTTATCATGTAATTTGATTTTGATATTTGATTTTGGGTTTGATAATAGAATTACACTATTAGTATCTTGAAATGGTATATTTATCATCACATTTCCAATATCGTTTTTGATGATATTAAAAATTCTTGCCTCATCTTTGGATAGATAATCTATTATTTTTTTATCTTTGATTATTGCTAAATTATCTAATTTAATTAGATTATATTCATTAATATCTTCTTTGTTCTCTTTTTCTTCCTTTATTGATATGGTTGTTATTACAGAATCAATTTTATTATCAAGTGTTATTTTTATTAAATCCTCTAGTGTTTGTTTCTTTACTGTTCCTTCTGTTTTAGAACTGACTTCAATACTGTTAATAATACTTTTAGAAGGGAAGATATTAGAATTAACTTTTTGATTTAATATTTCTCTTGCTGAATTGTTTAGAGATGATACTACTAATGCTTCACTTCTTAATTTTGGATCTCTTAAAAGAAATTCAAATACTTTATTGGTGTTATCCTTAGTTAATGATTCTCCAAGGATAATTAGTTCAAGATGACCCAAATACATTTCTTTAGGATCATCAAGTGACATATTTCTAATTGCTTCAGCGATACTTTGTCCTTCGCCTTCATAGACGACAATTAATTTTTTGGTATCATCTGTTTCTTTCTTTTCAACATTTAATATTTGAGCTGTAACTAAGAATTTATTATCTTTATAATCAATACCAAGTGCGTCAATAATTGCTAAGTCATTTAGTTCTCTATAGTTATAGCATCCTGTTATTAATAGGATTATAGTTATTAAAATAATCGATTTTTTCATTTTGACACCTTGTTTTTTATTAATATAGGATATTTTTCATTTCTATTATTTCCTTTCATTTTGATAAATGAATCTTTTAGTAGTCTAAAATTAGTGGGGGCAAGAGGATAGAGATATGGTTTTCCAAATGATTTGTAACTTGCTAAAATAGTTACAAATAGGTATCCACACATATAAAGACCAACTAATCCAAAAAATGAGGCAAAAATCATAAAAATAATTCTCCAAATTCTAATAGCATTAATAATATCAAGATTGGAAAATATCAAAGATGAAATCGAAGTTATGGCAATAACTATAACCATTATAGGAGAGACAATACCAGCGGCTACAGCTGCATCTCCTAAAATAATACCTCCTAAAATACTAATAGCACTTCCCATTTGACTAGGAAGTCTAATATCACTTTCTCTTAATATCTCGAATGTTATAATCATTAAAATAGCTTCTACGAATGCAGGGAAGGGAACACCCGATCTTTGCGCTGTTAAATTAATTAAGAGTTCACTTGGAAGAGTCTCGTGATTATATGTTGTAACGGCAATATAAAAAGCTGGTGTGAGGATAGAAACTAAGAATGCTATAAATCTAATTATTCTAGTTATAGTGATATTTTTAGGCTTTTGATAATAATCTTCAGGTGAATGGAAAAAGTCTATAAAAAAAGTTGGTATAATAAGAACAAAAGGGGAATAGTCTGCTAAAATTATTATTCTTCCTTCTAATAGGTTCATTGCTGCTGTACTAGGCTTTTCTGTTGTTCCAGTCATAGGAAAAAGGTAATTATTCTTGGATATAAAGTTTCTAATATAACTGACATCTAAGATACTATCTGTTTCTATTTTGTTTAATTGTTCTTTAACATTATCAATTAATTTTTGCTCAACTAAATTATCCATGTAAAGAAGAGATACTTTGGTTTTTGTTTTAGTACCTATTATTTGTTCTTTTATTACTAAGTCATTGGATTTGATTCTTTTTCTTATTAAGCCTAGGTTAGTATTGTAATCTTCAACAAAGGAATCTTTAGGTCCGTTGATAGCTTTTTCTACTTGAGATTCTGTTATTGATCTATTTAAATTTCTCCTAGTTTCAATTGCCAAGCCAGTTTTCTTTTTATCGAATAAAATTACTAAAAATCCATTATGTAAATAGTTATAAGTATCTTTGAAACTATCTATTTTATTTATATTTTCAGACGGAAGGAAGTTTATTAAGAAGGTATCTAGTTCTTCCTTGATGTTTTGATCGAATAAAAAAGTTAAATTTTTTAAAATAAAGTTATCAATTTTATCGGAACTACAAATTGTTTCATTATAAATTAAACAAATATTATGGTTAGATATAGTCATCTCTTTATATTTAAAATCTTGGGCATATTTGGTATCTTTTTTAATTCTTATGATATTCTCTTCTAAATTCTTATATAACATATAATCATCCTTTGGTAATATTATTTACCAAAATATTACTTATATACTTAGGATAAATTTACTAAAATACATAAATAAAAAGCCTAATATAAAAGAAACATAAGTTGTTTTTTTGTTGTTATAAGACATAGATGTTGGCAGTAGTTCATAAAACGAAATATGTAACATAATACCTGCCGTTAGCGAAAATAAAAATCCTAAAGTTAAATTATTAAGGTGAGGGCTTAAAAAAGAGTAAGCTAGGAGAGCTCCAAATGGTTCTGATATCGCTGATAAAAAAACATAAAAGAAAGTTAATTTTTTGTTATTGGTGGAATAGTAAATAGGGACTGCAATACTTATTCCTTCAGGGATATTATGAAGAGCAATGGCAATGGCAATTGTTAAGCCTAGCGTTATTTTTGTGTTTGCAGTTAAGAAAGTAATAATTCCTTCTGGAATATTATGAAGAATTATTGCAATCATTGATATTACACCAACTTGATATAATTTATTTTCTTTGCTTGGAAATATTTTGTCGATAAAAATTGATAGCAGCATACCTAAAACAATAAATATTAAGGTTATGATAAAGAGGGGGAAATTTTGAAATTTATCTTTTAGAACATTAATACTTTCTGGTATTAAATCAGTAAATGAAACACAAATCATAACACCAGCGGCAAAAGATAAAGAGAAAGCAATTATATTATCATTTTTGTTTTTTAAGAAGATAACAAGTAATCCTAAGAGTGTGGATAAGCCTGCTAATAATGATAAAATAAAAGAGATTAAAACATTATTCATATTACATTTTATTTTTATTTTCGTTAATTATTCTTTTTACTTTCATATTAACTTGGTATGGTTTATAATATTAAATAGTGAGGTGTTTATAATGCTAATTGAATTATTAAAGGTTTTAATTTTAGGACTTGTAGAAGGTATTACCGAGTGGTTACCAATCAGTAGTACTGGACATATGATTCTAGTTGATGAGTTTATAAAATTAAAAGTAACTCCAGAGTTTTTAGAGATGTTTTTAGTTGTTATTCAACTTGGGGCCATTCTTGCAGTAGTGGTTTTATTCTTTAAAAAACTATGGCCATTTACAACTAAAGAAAAATATTTTATTAAAAAAGATACTTTGATGATGTGGTTAAAAATAGTGGTTGCTTGTATACCAGCGGCTATTGTTGGAGTTTTGTTTGATGAATATTTTGAAAAACTATTTTATAATCCAGTATCAGTTGCAATTGCTTTAATAGTTGTAGGTATCATCTTTATAATAGTTGAAACAAAGAAGCCTAAGACAAAGATAAATAGTATTGCAGATATTACATTTCAAACTGCTCTATTAATAGGTTTGGCTCAGTTATTAGCTGCCATATTCCCGGGGGTTTCAAGATCTGGTGCTACAATAGTTGGAGGTTTAATCTTAGGAGTATCTAGAACAACAGCGGCAGAGTTTACTTTCTTTATGGCGATACCTGTTATGTTTGGTGCTAGTTTGTTAAAATTAGTAAAATTTGGTTTTAATTTTACAAGTACAGAATTAATCTTTTTAGTAGTTGGTATGTGGGTAGCATTTGTAACATCATTATTAGTAATTAGATTCTTAATGAATTATATTAAAAAACATGACTTTAAAGTATTTGGATGGTATAGAATAGCTTTAGGTATTTTAGTACTATTATACTTTTTAATAATAAAGTAGGTGATTTAAATGGATAAATTAATAAAAGATGCGCTAGATAGAGAACTAGAAAGACAAAATAATAATATTGAATTAATAGCATCAGAGAATTATGTTAAAGAGGATATCTTAAAATTACAAGGTAGTATCTTTACTAATAAGTATGCTGAAGGATATCCTGGAAAAAGATATTACGGTGGATGCGTTAATGTTGATACAGTTGAAGATTTAGCGATTGAGTATGCTTGTAAATTATTTAATTCGAAGTATGCCAATGTTCAACCTCATTCAGGGAGTAGTGCTAATATGGCAGTATATAAGGCCTTATTAAACTATGGCGATAAAGTAATGGGTATGAGCTTAACTGATGGTGGACATTTGACCCATGGACATCCAATTAATTTTAGTGGATTAGAATATGAAATAGTGTCATATAGTGTTGACCCTGAAACTGGTTTTATTGATTATGACAAGGTAAAAGAGATTGCTCTAAAAGAGAAGCCTAAAATGATTATTGCGGGTGCTAGTGCATATTCTAGAATAATTGATTTTAAAAAGTTTAGAGAGATAGCAGATTTAGTTGGAGCTTATTTAATGGTTGATATGGCTCATATTGCAGGGCTTGTTGCAGTTGGTCTTCATCCTAGTCCTATTCCTTATGCTGATGTTGTTACATCGACTACTCATAAAACTTTAAGAGGGCCACGTGGTGGATTGATATTAACGAATGATGAAGAGATAATTAAAAAAATTAATAAGACAATTTTTCCTGGTATTCAAGGCGGACCATTAATGCATGTTATTGCAGCTAAAGCAGAATGTTTTTATGAAGCACTTGATCCAAGTTTTAAAGAATATGGATTACAAGTATTAAGTAATATGCAATCATTAGTTAAATCACTTGAAGAAGAAGGATTTAAAATAATTTCTGGAGGAACGGATAACCACTTGGCACTAGTTGATGTCAAGTCGAGCGTTAATCTAACTGGTAAAGAGGCAGAAGAAATATTAGATAGTATTAATATTACTTGCAATAAAAATACTATCCCTAATGATACTGAAAAGCCATTTATAACATCTGGACTTAGAATAGGTAGTGCAGCGATGACATCGAGAGGTTTAAAAGAAAAAGAATTTTATGATATTGGTAAAATAATAAGTAAAGCTTTAAAGAAAGAACAAAGTCTTGATATCTTAAAAAAAGAAGTGTTAAGTATTACTTCTAGATTTCCAATATACAAATAAAAAGATGATTACTCATCTTTTTTTGTTTCTTTTAATCTTGCTAATTCACTTTTTAAACTCTTGTAATAATTAGTTTCAAGAATTAGTCTTGAATATTTATATTTATTATAAATGATACTATTAATACTTTTTACATAAGCGCCCTGATCAAAATTTTCATCTAAACCATCAGCTGGATAGAATTTTTTATTAACGCTATTATATCTTCCTTTATCAGTTATAAAACTACGATTAGAGAAGATAACTAATGGGTCTGAATCGGATAATAAATCACGCCCCATTAATAGTCTTGAATCATAATCGATACCAAATAGATTTAATACAGTAGGTAGTAAGTCTAAACTGCTAGACATCTTATTAACTTTAATTGGTTCTTTCATAGAACCACTCCATATTAGGGCGATAGAGTGATGCTTTTCAAAGTTGTTATCTCTTTTATAAGAAGATAATTCATTCATTTGAGTTAAAGTTAATCCATATGGATAATGGTCTCCACTAATTACAATAACTGTATCTTCTAACTTGCCAGCTGCTTCTAATCTTTTTAATAGTTCACCAATTGCTTTATCAAATTCTCTTTGAGCTCCTAGATATCCTTTAGCTTTATCACTATATGGGAGATTTTTAACAGCACTCCAGTTTCTATTAACCATTGAGTTACCAGTTTTGGTGTAATTTAAATGTCCACTAACAGTCATATAATAGGCTAAGAAATGTTCATTATTGATGTAGTCGTTAGTAGTGGCTTTAATCATTTCATTATCACTTTCAGGCCAAAGATTACATTTTATTTTTAGCCCTTTTTTACAGGCTTTATAACTATTATATCCCATTGTTTTAATATATTTGTCTCTTTCATAATAATTATAATTATGGTCGTGATAAGCGTTAGAAGAATAGCCTAATGGTTCAAAGATATTAGCATAAGAATATGGCATATAGTTACCATTTATTGCTTTAATGCTCCATACACCTTCTTTGGGTATTAGTGATGTATCTGTTATATATTCGCCATCTGCTGTTGAAACAGGGAAGATTGGAGTATAAAAATTATCAAACTGGAATCCTTCATTATAAAGTTTGTATAGGTTTGGTGTTATATCTTTATTAATGGCAATACTACTAAATGCTTCTGCGACAAAGACAATTAAATTTTTTCCTTCAAACATGCCAGTATATTTATTCTTTTTAGATGGTGTTTCTTTAGATACGTAAGTATGAATAGATTTAATATTACTATTTTTGGTATTACTAATTAATGTCTCAAAATCAATATCTAGTTGGTTATATTCAACTTTTTCTTCAATAATTGGTTCTTTTGTTTCTTCTTCTAATTCTTCTTCATTTATTTTATCTTCAAATCCAAAGATAAATCTTTGAAAATCTAGTCTAAATGTTGTTATCATTCCCATATTTTTGGCAGTTAATAAAGGAGAATGTACATTATAATATAAATTTTTATTAGAATATATTGGTTTAGTGTTAATAGTATTTATCATTAGTAAAGTAATACCAAATACTAGGATAAATGCTCCCAATACTATTCCTTTCTTTCTAAAATTTATGTAGTCACAGTTTAATCTAAATTTCTTATTGAATAGTAGAACTATTAATACTATAAGTGGTACTAATAATATGCAAATAGGTAAAGCCTTAGTTAGAGCTACTCTAAGTATTTCATCTGCAAAACCAAAAACTTGACCAGTTCCTGTTGTTAGAGATAAAAATGATATTAAAGATTCATATAATTCGTAGTATATTACTTGTGCTACAAAGAATAAGATAAAGAATATCATTAAGGTCGAATAGAGTATTTTATTTATTATAGTTTTTTTAAATAGTGTTCCAATTAAATATATAATTAAACTAGTACTTATAGAAAATAAAATTGTATATATGAAACTTAAAGATATAGATTTAAATAATGTTAAGCTAAAAACAAATTCCAAATAAATTATTGTTAATATTGTAAAAATTAGTAAAAAGTACTTCTTCATAATTTGCACCTCACACAATATTATACATTTTATATTTAACTTTTGCTAGAATTATTTATATTGAAAAAAAAGGCTTACTAATATATAATTAAGTTGTTGAAAGAGGGTGCTCCTAATGAGAATTAGAGAACTAAATATTAAAAAGATTAATCTAAATGAGGTAGATAAGACATATCCTGGACAAGATATCTTATTTAAATGTGGAGAACTATATCAATTTGAAAGTGGTATCTATGGTTATGGTAATTTGATAACTAAAATGGAAAGATATGTTGAAAATATCATTATTGAAGAATTAGACAAGGCTGGGTGTATACAAACTAAGTTTCCTATTCTTCAACCAAGAGAGATTTGGGATAAGTCAAAAAGATGGGATAATTATACTAAGTCATCTGATATTATGTTCACTCTAAAAAATAACTTAGGTGAATATGGGTTAGCACCAACAGCGGAAGAGTGTGCTACTATTTTTGGCGCTAATAGATTACAAAGTGAAAAGAATTTACCAGCTTGTTATTATCAAATAAATGAAAAATTTAGAAAAGAGATAAGAACAAGAGGATATTTATTTAGATCAAGATCATTTAAAATGTTAGATGCTTATAGTTTCGATAAAGATGAAGAAGGTTTAAAGAAGACATATGAAAAGGTAAGGAATGCTTATATTAATATTTTCAAAAGAATTGGTATAGATGTTATTCCAATTGCTGCTGATAATGGTTCTTTTGGTGGTAATAAATCTGAAGAATGGATGGCAATTACAGATATTGGAGAAGATACTATTCTTTATAATGGTAAAATCGGATTAAATACTGAAATATTAGAAAAAGAAAATTATAAAGAAATACTAAAGAAAGAACATGGTATTACCGATATAACTGATATGAAAGAATATAAAACTATGGAACTTGGTCATACTTTTATGTTAGGTACAAAATATTCAGAAACTATGGATTTAAAATATAATGATTCTTCTAATAAGAGAGTTCCATATTATATGGGATGTTATGGAATAGGTATTGAAAGAATATATACGGCAATCTTAGAAAATAGTGTTTTAAAGAATGAAGATGGTAGTATTAAGGGATTATCTTTACCACTTAATATCGCGCCATATAAGTTACAAATCATTTATAAAGATACTAAAGAGAAAGAAGCATTTACTTTATATGAAAAACTACAAGAGACTGGTATTCCTGTTATTATTGATGATAGAGAAGGAATGCTAGGTTCTAAAATTAAAGATTGTTTTGTTTTAGGGACACCATATATGTTAATTATTGGTGATAAGCAAGAAGTCGGTAAGTACGAAATAGAAAGTACAAAAGATGAAGAGAAGAAAATAGTTACTTACGAAGAATTGATTGAATTATTAAAAAGATAATTAATTTTATCTTTTTTTGTAAAAAAATGTTTGCATTTTATAACTCATTATGCTAACATTAACTAGGGTGCATAAGATATGAAAAGAGCATTTAATGAAAAATTAAAAAGTATTCAGTTTCAGCACCAATTTTGTTTCAATTTTTTAGGTAATAAATACTAAAACTGTTTCTTGTTTTAGTATTTTTTTTACACAATTATTGTTAAAGGAGGAGTTATGAAAAAGAAAAACAATAATTTACTTTATGATGTCCATGAGACACCACCAATGGGGAAAAGATTTGTTTTAGCTTTCCAACATGTATTTGCTATGTTTGGAGCGACAATATTAGTTCCCATAACAGTTAATAAACTAGCAGGAGGTAATGTATTATCAGTTCCTGTTACTTTATTCGCATCAGGAGTTGGTACACTAATTTATATTTTATGTACCAGAGGTAAATCACCAGTGTATTTGGGTAGTTCATTTGCTTTTATTACACCGATGGTATTAGCTTATGCTAAATCAGGTCAGCCTGGAGTACTAATTGGTATAATGGGAGTTGGATTATTCTATGTTTTGGTTGCATTAATTGTTCATTTTACTGGAAAAGACTGGCTTGATAAAGTTTTATCACCAATAGTTGTTGGACCAATGATAATGATTATAGGATTGTCACTTGCACCAACTGCAGTATCTTCAATCGGAATTGCCGAAGGGTCTGTACTTAACTGGAAAAATGTTCTAGTTGCAGTAGTAACTTTCTTAGTAACTGCAATCATAGCATTGAGAGGTAAAAAATTCTTAAGAGTAATTCCTTTCTTAATAGGTATTTTAACAGGATATGTTTTATCAGTGTGTTTAGGTTTAGTAGATTTTACCCCAGTTAAAGAAGCTGCATTCTTCAGTATTCCAAAATTTGTTGTACCATTTGCAAGTTATAAGCCAAACTTGAGAGGCTTACTAACAATCTTACCGGTTGCAATAGTATCAATTGCAGAGCATGTGGGAGATCATACAGTTTTAGGAACAATAATAAATAAAAACTTATTACAAGATCCAGGACTTGATAGAACATTATTAGGTGATGGACTTGCAACATTTACAGCTGGTTTAATTGGAGGACCTGCTAATACAACGTATGGTGAAAACACATCAGTTGTTGGTATGACAAAGGTTGCATCCGTAAATGTATTAAAATTAGCTGCTATAATTGCTATGGTATTTGCCTTCTTTGGTAAATTTACAGCTTTATTAGAAACAATACCTAGTCCAGTACTTGGTGGCGTATCACTACTTCTATATGGATTTATCGCTGTTAATGGTTTAAGAGTATTGGTTGAAAATCAAGTAGATTTTACAAATATAAAGAATGTAATTGTATCTGCAACAATGTTTATCTTAGGATTAGGTGGTGCGGTTATTACAATTAAGAGCGGTGATGCATCAGTTGCTTTATCTGGTATGAGTTTAGCTGCTATAATTGGTATACTTCTAAACTTGTTATTAAAAGAAGAAAAAGCCTCATAAGAGGCTTTTTTAATTGAAAGAATGGTGCTATAATTAATATGTTGCCGAAATAGCTCAGTAGGTAGAGCAATCGTCTCGTAAGCGATAGGT
>JAEEGL015092517.1_pt1 | contig 11688 bp, 11 predicted proteins | sample 9134231 | NCBI WGS metagenome assembly JAEEGL01 (sample SAMN16246548, study PRJNA631951) | gut metagenome | biome: gut microbiome; feature: rumen; material: fiber-attached | host: Bos | place: Iran: Karaj | collected 2018-10 | reverse complement strand
CACTGATGTCACGACATCGTCTTCAAGTGTGATGACACGACCATATTGATTGACTATCTCGGTTACAGCTCCAACAATATTGTCCTTCAGGCCGATATTTCGCTCCCGCTCCACCACATGCACTTCCTTGAATCCCATAGTGGCATGAGCCACTTCCCTATTCTCCGACACCCTTTGATGTTGCTCTTCTGAAGCATCTGGCTTGACTCCATCACAATAAATAAATAGCACACTGTCTTGAGCCAAGTCATTCTTGGCCAAGGATTCCAAAGTCCGCCTAAGATGGTCGGGACGGTTGTAGGAAAAAACAACGATGGGTGCGAGGGTCATGCCATTAGACTGTTTTCATCAATTCTTTGTTTCGTAATAGAATCGACAAATATCCTTCATATATTCAGGTTTGTAATCAAATTCATAGCATCCGGCAGGAGTGAAGGTCAACTCTCCAAACAGCACTTTACCATCAATCTCATACAAATCAACACGGACATACTCGAAGTCTTTACTCAAAGTTTCCGCTACATATTTCATTTCATCGAAACACACGGGTTTAGGAAGCATTCGTCGATTTTTGTGATACTCTGGCCTTATACATTCTGTCCTTTGCCATGACGGGTCATATGTATCATTATGAAATGAACATGTGCCTTTTTTGACATCTCTATCGCTAATCGTCTGTATATGATACACTTGTCCGTTAAAACAATGCCATTTATAATCGATCAGCGACAAAGACTCTCCCAACATCGACAAATACTTTTCAACAATCAGACGCGGTTTGATTTCCACATAATGCCACTCGGCCGATTTAAGTCCGAAATCATCGCATGCGGCGAACCATTTTGAAACGGTCTCGCGCAGCTGGTCAATATTTAGCGTACTCTTGTCACGGCATATATAATTCATACCGCAACAGGTCGTCAATTTAAGGACAAACTGATTAGGAAGGGCATTGAAGTCAATCTCATCAAAAGAATCATAAACTCCATAGCACTCGTTCAAAATGTGCCCAAGTCCTTTTTCTTTTACATAATCCCTAACGGCATATTTATCGGCACAGCGAATCCTTAAAGCTCGGGCGGTCGCATCATTCCTCGCTTTTAGGTTTAACGACATCATAAGCTCGCTAAAATTCTTCGGATGCCTTAAATGTGGCAGTTTACCCTCATGGATTGCGTACCATAATGATGCCATAGTCTTAGGCGACTTATAAAAGAACTTAGGAGAACATCTGTCATAGAGTATCCTATAAAAAGCTCGTTTTTTACGAATAATGTAAGATCTAATACTATTCATTTTCCAACAGATTGTTCATCACTTCCTGATGCGATTCACATTGAAAATAGCTCTTAAACAACAACTTCCTTTCCAAGGTCATATATTCCGGCACCAACTTTTTCGCCAACTTCTTAGGAATAATATGCCACTTGATAAGTTTCAATAAAGGTCCGTATTGATAAGGCTTTAACGGACGCATATATTGGTCTCTCTTACTCTCAATCATCTGCATCATGGTTTCTTCCAAACGTCCCGGGGCAGAAATGATATCATTGAGTCCTTTTATATTATCTTGGAATGCTATCACTTGTTCATCGTTCATCAAAGTGATGCCAGCAGTGTCTTTATTCTGAATATATGGAATCAATTCAAAAGTAACTTCGTCATTTATTATTAGTTTAACCATATATCCTTCGTTCCAGGTGCTGCTTCCCAGCGCATTACCATCAAATGAGAAATTACCCAATCCATAAATAATAGGGCATCCTTTATAAACCTCATATCCACTGTAGCAATGCTGGTGGTGATTTATCACCGCAGATGCACCGGCATCAACAAAAAAGCGGTACATCTGTTGCATCCTCGGAGTGGGCAACTGATATGCTTCGTGACCGCCATGAATAATGACAATGATTCTTTCTGCTTTCTGTTTAGCCTCTATAATATTATAGTACAACGAAATAGCATTAATCGGGTTGCACCCTCCCTTTTTGGAAGTAGCTATAGTAAATTCGTGTTCACATGCATTTATGAATGCCACATTAACACCGTTGATAGTCTTATAAAGGATTCTTTGGGCCTCGTTCAGATTGATGCCAGCACCCACATGATCAAGGTTTCGGCTTTCAATAAGGTCCAGGCTTTCTCTCACCGCGCTCTGCCCAAAGTCCGCAAAGTGATTATTGGCCAATGTCACCGCATCAAAGCCCATAAACTTGACCAAATCCAAGACCTTATCATCATTACGCAAGGCTTTGCCCGCCTTCTTGATGGGCTTTGCATCATTGTCATTTGTGACGGAACATTCAAGATTGACTATGGCATAGTCCACTGTCTCGGTTAGTTGTTTGACCGCACTATGGCAATTGCACAAATCCTCGAGGGACATTCTTAAAGTCCTGTCCTGTAGGCACACATCACCGGCTATGATAACTTCGACTGACATTTTTTATAGATTGCTTCCAATGATTCACGATGAATATAAGATGCATCATTATAGTTCTTCTCTCCATCTACAAGTATTGGGGTCAAATTATATTGATGCAAAACCTCGTCAGTGTTTCGATTATGCTTCCCGTATTTATAGGCATAAAACGGTACGTAGTGTTTGCTCGATGAAAACTTTTGTATACAAGTTTCCACATCCTGCTTGAAATCACCCAACGAAATCTCTGTGGCTGGTTCATCATGGTTTACACCATGCAAGGCAAATGATACAAGATCACTTTTTATCTCTTGCAGTTCGCTTTCTGAAATATACAGCTGTTCTGCATAATGTTTCTCTGTATCCTTGTCCTCAATATGATACCATTTGCGGTACGGCAAACCGCACACTTTATTACTCAAGCTCAACACATTAAGACACAATGTAATCGGCACGTTCTTTTCATTTAACCACGGCAGAACATCTACTTGACATTTTAGTCCATCATCAGCTGTCAAAACTGCATATCTGCTCCTTCTTATTGTATCGTTCTTAATATGATCGTGGGCATCCTTTAATGAAATGAATTTATAACCACTGTCCAATAAATGCTGTATGGTCTCCTTTAAAAAAGAGGTCGGGATACTATCAGGGTTAATATCGTCAGCTTCACACAGTCCGTGGAAACAAAACACGCGTACTGGACGTAATCGAAGACGCAACAGCCTACGGTCTAATTTCGAAATAATATCCTTTATTCTCATCTAAGTCAACTAACAAATTATGTCACCATCACCTCCCTGTATATGCAGTGAGGCATCAACCTCAAATCCCGATGGCACTGTCAACGAGATCTGTTCCACATGATTCTTTGAGAATTGGCTTTTCACACCCATTCGCTTTATAAAATCGTACAAGTCCTTATTAAAAGTATGAAACTTGGAAACATCATTCAACTGCAACACTTTCGCAGCCACTGAGGCAAACACTTGTTCACGAGCGGCCTCATCGTAATACAAATACCAGGTTGAGCAAACAGCATCCACATTCCTTAACACATAAAACCCGCACATTTTTCCACCCGAAAAGACCTGGACCATATCAGTCCGAAGTCGCTTGACGCATTCACCAAACTCGCATTTATCCGCATCCATTTTATTATCACCTCCATTCGGAACCACAAATGGGTAACGCATCTGCCAATTCAGATAATCCTGCTTCCTTAAAAACAAATCCTTTTTGCCATGCTCAACAATAAACGCATAGGTCTCATCATCAATCAAACTCACATACCGATTTGTATAGTCAAAATCCAACAAACCCTGCAAAGCCTTCTTTATTGAAAGCTTCGATTGTACATTCTTCACTTTTGATTTGAACGACTTGTCATTCCCGTTTAACACGAAGAAGTAACGCGGATAGTAAGATATAATGGAGCCCTGTTTTTCATCCAGTCGACATGATGCAGGCGACGAATCCAGTGCCACGTACTTATCCTCCACAGCATCCTTAATCATCCTCATCATTTTTCCTGACACGCCTTTACCTCGATATTGAGGCTCCATCCATTGCGTCGAGCCCCAGAAATAACGTCCCTCCACTATGGGCCGGCTCCACTCCTCTGCATAAGCTCCTGTATAGCCGACAGCCTCATTTTGCTCATTATAAACCACTACAAGAGCAGCATCGTTCTGTTGTGCATGTGGATTCCGGATAAACGCCAAGGCTCTCGAGCGGGAGATGACTTTATCTGACAAACCGTTTTTGGCATTATGGATCAGCCACTGTTCAATATCTTTGACTGAGAACAATCGATACGTAAAGTTATAATCTGCCATATTTTACTGTATCCAATTAGGTTGTTTTATCATGTTTGTTTTTCGGCTGTATTCGATGGAATCCCTCATTTTTCTTAGATACTTCATTTTATAAGCTGCCGTCTTTCTTTCTTTTGTTTTGCCTCTAAACAAACTCTTTATATATCGACGCATCCAAGTCTTTCTCAAAGCATGATAATCAAAGGGAGCATTCAAATCGAGGAACAATTCCAGATCATCCACAGCCGATTTCCTGACAAGTTCTTTGCTCCAAGCATTATACTCTCCTGACTTATGGTCATGTACAATTCGCGAATCAAGGCTGATGCCCACCTTAATTCCATGATAGCGAGCCCGATTCAAATAATCATCATCCTCTCCGTAATGAAAAATCAAAGGATCGAAGCCACCCAATTCGGACAGTGTTTTCCGAGGCAAAAGCCATGCTGCAGCGTTTACATAATTTGTTTGATAAATCTCTTTCACCGTCCCACAATACAAATCACTTAGCATTCTCTTGGAATATGCATTGTTGCCATACTCAATCATCATGTTCAAGGATTGCTTATCCGGTGAAATATGCATAGGACTTATGATTCCGTATTCGGGATATTTTTGTGACAATGAAACCAACTTGTTCAATACATCAGGATCATCCAGCCACGCATCCTGATTCAGTAAGAACACATAATCACAACCCTGTTCGTAAGCATAGCGCAATGCCAGATTATTACCCTTCCCAAAGCCTAAGTTCTCCTTCGACTCAATCAGGTATATCTCGGGATAATGCTCTTTTATATACTCTACCGAGCCATCATTGGAGGCATTGTCAACCACGATGGTCTGCACTGGAAGGGTCGACTCACGCAAAGATGTAAAACAACGGTCGTACCATTGCTTCCCTTTATAAGTAACTATTATTACGAACAATTTCATTTCTATCTCTTCATTATTTCCCTAAAATCCACTTCAACTTCGGGCGGTTCAGCAATTCAGAAATCAAACAAGGTAAAAACACCGACACAACGATGGTGATTATGGTAGCTAAAGTGGACACCCAGACACCCTGAGAGAAGAAGCTTCGCATCGTCTTCATGGCCAAAACCTCAATCCACGAATGCATAATATAAATGGCCAATGTGCTGCGTCCAAGCAACTCCAAGACACGAGCCCGTTTGATAAGCGAACAGAGTTTAAGGAATACGAAACTGCCCGCTGTGCATAAAATGAAGGATGGCAATGCACGAGCTAGATCCATATTCTTCATTCCCCCTGTTGTTAGAGGGAACTCAATATTATTAAAGTACAATAGCATCCAAACACCCAGATACAACAATAAGGCTACAGGGAACAGCTTCCACCCTTTCATCCTGTCCTTAAACACCTGACCCAAAGGAAGGTAAATCATCAATACCATCGCCCATTTCCAGCATGAATAATCAGGCAAGAACCAAGCCTTTAGCGACAAAACACCCATCAAGTATACTAAAGCGGTGACTATCCAACGAATTTTTACATTCTTTACATATTTGTATATCAACCAATACATGCATTTTGCGATAAACAAAGCCAAAATGAACCAATAATCAAGCGACACGAAAACCGAAGGGTAAGTCAAAGCATTTTCGTTATAGGTGTGTTTCAATATTTCATAGAACAGCTCATGCAAAATACCTCCCAAATAACTAAACACAATAAGCGGAAGCAGCAGGCTTTTGGCATTCTTTACGACAAAATCTTTAAAGTTCATGTCATATTTGGCCCAAAAACCAGTAACAATGAAGAAGGTAGCCATAAAAATGGGAACCCAGAATATTTCTGTTTGATGGATTACATCAAGAGCGCGACATGAAATACCTAATTCGTTGCCTCGCTGAATCATATGGTGCATAGCAACCAGTAGGATCAAAATGCCTTTGGCGGCATCCACCCAATGGAGACGCGATTTATCTATTGTCGTATTAACCATCATTGAAACAATCCTTTCATTTGTTTTAAAAAGCCATCTTCCAAGTTTTCAACTTTTACCTTAAACGGCTTGAAATCGGCATTTTGCTTATCATAATTTGCCAACATATCATTTATTCTTTGTTCAATCTGTTCAGCCGTTTCGCCGTCATCAACTTTGTATTTTTGCGGTATGGCAACATCAAAGTCATTGGCTGCAGCATTATGGTTGGACACCAAAATATTGCATCCATAATAGACCGCCTCCTTGGGCATCCGCTCAGGTCCTTTGAAGTGACCGAAGTCAACATAGAGTTTGGATTTCTTGTATCTCTCGGCCAATTCCTTTGGGGTGTAGCCTTTAAGCGGTACATAATTGAAACGAGCTCTTTCCAAAAGTTCTGTCATGATTGCCGATGGCTTGCTCGGATTATAAAGGACCACATCTTCACGCTCACCAGAAAGATTTGCGTTCCCCATCCTTAGAAAATCCAAACTGATAGGCTCAACTAAATATACAATATTACTATTGGGGTATTTTTTTGTGGTTTCCTCAAATGCAAATTTCGAACCACACAGATGCCAACAAGTCCGAAGATTATAAGCCACGTTCCTATAATTGCTGACATCTTGCCCCAAAAGCTTTCGTTTGTGATAAAAAAACCTTTCTCTCAACGTTCCCAACTTCACTTCAGTGAATGCCGCGCTCAACCACCAAATGCATTTTTGAGCCTTCTTGAAACCATTAAGGCACCAAGGCGCATTTTCAGGAGCAATGACATAATTGCTTTCCACATCCTCTATTTTGTCGTATGCCTCGACCTCGACCTCATATTGCATATATCTATCAATGGCATGCGAAACCGGAAAACCAGCATAGGTATAATAAACCGTATAAGCCTCCATGCCCAACCCCCGCATATAATAGGCCAATTGGTGCAACGCCTCTGGGCCTCCCGAACATGTATCAGCAGGAGTAAAGATATAGTATTTCTTATGACAATTATTCATTTTTAATTGTGTTTAAACCTCCCACATATACACTTCTTTCCGTCCCATAGCTCGCAATGCCAAATGCCTGAGCCTGTAATATTGCCCTAACATTTGAAACCATAACCAATATTGATTGCGACCATAAATCCAATAGTACACGTTCTCCATTTTCTTCTTTTCATCGGCATGTTTCATATAATACCTCATCAGCCAACTTCGACCCTCTGTTTTATCATCTTTAACATAGGCATTTTTGGAATAGTTGTTTTTATGCTTGAAAAACATAAAATATGGATTGTCTTTTATCGAATATCCATCAGGCAAAAAAGCCTGAATGCCAACATTGTCTTTCCATAGGCAATACCTGAACGAGAACTGGTCGCGGCACGAATACTGCTCGATACAATTCCACCATCGCTGGTCCATGGCCTCAACGCGATTATCTGAATGCACACGGTAGAGTATGCCTGTTTCAAAAGTTCCCATCTCTCTGGGAAATGCTTCTCTACGCAAGAAATGTCCCCACGCTAAAGTCACTCGCTCTGTTTCCCATCCGAGATACATAATGTGCAACATCTCTTGGTAAGTACAGGTCCAGTCGGGATGAGCCATGGAGGATACAAGAACATTTTCCTTAAACAAAAGCCTTACACGTTGGTATACATAATCCGTCTGAATCAAAATGCTGCTATCTATCCATACACTTGCATCATATTCTTCCACAAAAACTTCAGGATGAGTCTTCACATAGCGAGCAATTTTTGTTTGGTTTTTATTCTCATAGCCAATAGGCCTCACTTCCCAAACACCAATACGTTGTGGTTTAATGTTATCCGAGAACAAATAATAATCGAAATCATCATCAACGACTCGAGGCTGCCTGATTTCATCATAATCTCCCACGATGGCTGTATATATGCAGAACCTCTTTTTCATTTCTTTGATCAAATACCAAAACCCATCATTGATTGCTCAGGGTCGTGACGACTATTCAAACGATGCTTGACATCAACGAGCACTCCTAATTATCGGTTCTACAGGAGTATAGGCAGTCTTGCCCAAAGACCACATTGTGAACGGATGAGTATGAGCGGCATCACGATAATTAACCTCAAAACGGATAACATCCCAAACCAAATCGTAATCCCGTATTTCAGAGCAATAATCGTTATATGAGATATTGAAATTCAACGTGTATCTCCCTTTTGCCAGTTGATGATTTGGAAAAACGATTTCAACCTCCATCTGTTCTGCATCCTTTGGCAAAGAAACCATTTTAGAGTACATCGCCCCGACAATTGAATCTGTATGGTCACGGATAACAATTCCAAACTGACATTGTTTGATATTGCTCTCATTCCTTTTAATGTTCATAATGAAATGCAAAGGCTCTTCATTCGAAACATTAGCGTAGTCATTTAGCATTCGTATGTTCAAATACTCCAATTCTCTCATTACGCCATTCCGACGATGCTTGTCATCAATCTCCGTATATCCGTACAAATCAGAAAGATTATTTCCAATATAATAATCCACACAATCGTCAGCCGTTCCAACATGATCAATGTATCCATTTTTTAACACCAAACCATTTCTACAAAGCCTGCGAATACTTGACATATTATGGCTCACAAACAGCACCGTTCTCCCCTCACCTTTACTCACATCCTGCATCTTGCCGATAGCTTTTTTCTGGAACTCGGCATCACCCACGGCAAGCACCTCGTCAACCACAAGAATCTCTGGATCGAGATGAGCTGCCACGGCAAAACCGAGACGAACGGTCATACCACTGGAGTAACGTTTCACGGGGGTGTCAATATAGCGCTCACAACCCGAAAAATCGACAATCGCGTCAATCTTACTATTGATCTCCTGCTTGTTCATTCCAAGTATAGCGCCATTCATATATATGTTCTCGCGACCGGTAAGCTCAGGGTGGAAGCCTGTACCCACTTCAAGCAACGACCCGATCCGTCCTTTGGCCTTGATGATACCCGTCGTTGGGCCTGTCACCTTTGACAGAAGCTTCAAAAGGGTACTCTTTCCTGCACCGTTCTTGCCAATGATGCCCACTACATCTCCTTGTTCTACCTTGAAGTTGATGTCCTTCAAAGCCCAAACATATTCGCTGTCGGCAGCTTTGGAACGATCATTCACTGATCCCACCTTCATAAAAGGGTCTTCCTTGCCCAAAACGCTCATCTGCCACCACCTTTTGAGGTCGTTACTCAGGGTGCCGCTCGAAACCAAGCCCAAACGGTAAAGCTTGCTGATATTGTTGAATTCTATTGCTGTTGACATGATTTAAGATCTCTATAATGATTTCTAATACGTCTGGAAAAAATATATACAGGATGGATTAAATATACTAAATGAGGATTGCGGAGCAAAAAACACACTTTTGAATTCGCTTTTGTCAATACATAAGATTTCAGCACGCCATCATCATCCATAGCACGATAAAAAGCTCTTTTTTCTTTCATTGGAAGCTGCAGGATCTGTTTATACGATTTGTTTATTCGCCATTCCACGCATTCATCCAAAAGAGGATGCAATCTTGGCGACAATTGATCTGAAGTTTCATCCATCGCCTTACCCAACACATAGCAAAACGAAATCACCTTCTTCGCCGTTGCCGGAGAGCGCATGTCTGAACTCATATTATCCATGCGATAATAATAATAGCACTCCGAACTATTCTTCAGTCGCTCTGCCTTGTTCAGAGCACACATCGAATGAATAACGTCCCCTCCCCACAAATCATTAAACCAAAGATGGTTGTCAAGCAAGAACTCGCGTTCGTATACTCTATTCCATGGGAAAGTTGTATCCCCGCTCCCACTCAACAAATCATCGATACCAGAGACGACATCGGAGTCTTCAAACCTATTAACCCAATGATCATGATTGTCTTTTATTGACCAATGGAATATTTGAAGATTGTAGTTTTCACAACAATCAACTATTTCCTTAATGCAGTTGCTTTTGACATAATCGTCAGAATCAACAAACCACACATATTTCCCTTTCGCAGCGGACAATCCAGTATTTCTTGCAGCTCCAAGTCGCTTGTTCACCTCGTGGCGAATAAGTTTCAAATTTGAATGATCTTTCTGAAAACCCAAGACAATCTGTTCGGATTTGTCAGGACTACAATCATTAACACAAATAACCTCATACTCGTCAGCCGGCATGTCTTGCGAAAACAAGCTGTCAAGACACTGGCCGATATACTTCTCTACGCCATAGAACGGAACTATAATAGATAGCTTTATCATCCTTATCTAAAACACTTTCTTTCCGTATTCCACAAATAACGAACAAAGGATATTATTTCAAATCCGCATAACTTCTTTGAAAACACTAACGATTCTCTCGGATGCATGGCCGTCATCAAAAGGTTTGTAACAGGTTTGCATGAAAGCCTTTATTTCCTTGGCATATTCTTCCTCGTCAAATTCCGCCATTTGGGCTTCCAACTCATCCTGACAATGATTGAATGGGATGGGCAATTGGAACCTTAATCCACGGCCAGTACTTCTATTAGAATATCGTTCCAAATCAGGGGCATATAAAAACACCGGTTTCTCCATCAAAAAGAAATCGCCCATAATCGATGAATAATCTGTAATCAACACATCTGAAATCATAAACAGCTCTTGCTGATCATCGAAAAGCGAACCGTTGATGATGTTGTCATCATATTTAAACAGGCCTGCTTTTGAAGACAGATAAGGATGTAGCCTTACGACGATTTTCCATTTTTCATTTGATATTTGGCAAAGCTTTACCCTTAGTTTCTCAAAATCAAGATTGAAGCAATCGGTTGATCCATCATCTCTGAGGGTAGGGGCATACAGGAGGATCTTATCGCTTGGAGAAAAACCGAATCTGTTTTTCAACTCATCTTTATAATCGGCACCCCTAAAATACAAATCGTTTCTCGGAACACCAAATTCAAGAATCTTGCAATTTTCAGACAACCAAAACGACTCTTTGAGGATTTGAGAGAAAGACTCGCTCCCAGAGACTGCTGCATCTGTTATTGCACCATCGGCTTTACTAGTCGACACATAGTCAGATGACAGCATTCCTTCCACCTCTTTTTCAATATATTTCAATGCAAAATCGCCATGCCAGGTCTGAAGATAGAACTGGCTTTTCTTTTTGCACAAACGGGTGACAACGTTTGTTTTGCAATTGCTTACAATCACCTTAGCCGTTGCCAACTCGTAAAATGCATTAAATCCGTTTTTCACCTTCTTTATGGTATCCGGAACGAATGCATCTCCTTTAACAAGCCAAACCAATTTGCAAGGCAACTTCTGTCGTAGGATTTCCTCGGCAATATATTTCGGGTTCTCGCCAAATCCCTTCCCGTCAAAATTTAGAAAAACAATTTTGTTTTTTTGGACAGGCAAAAGGCGCAACACATTCCTAACGCACGATCTGATTATGTGTTTGTCCATCAAACTTCCCTTTTTCTCTTAAACTTATCGTTGTCGT